>Ga0116229_10000110_pt1 | contig 78904 bp, 55 predicted proteins | sample S1TSphgellanicum_3_FD_87313 | JGI IMG/M metagenome (GOLD analysis project Ga0116229, IMG submission 87313) | Host-associated microbial communities from peat moss isolated from Minnesota, USA - S1T2_Fc - Sphagnum magellanicum MG | ecosystem: Host-associated > Plants > Peat moss > Unclassified...
TAAAACTAACCATGGCTAAATAAAGTTAGGTTAAACTAATTATGACTAAATTAAATTAATCTAAATTAAATTAGGTTAAACTAACTATAATTTAATTAAGTTAGGCCAAACTAATTATGGCTAAATTAAGTTAGGTTAAACTATTTATGGCTAAACTAAATTAGGCTATATTAATTATCATTAAACTAAGTTAAGTTAAATTAAATTAGTTTAAAATAACTATGTTTAAATTAAATTATGCCAAATTAACTATGGTTAAATGAAGTTAGGTTAAAAAATTTATGGCTAAATTAAATTAGGTTAAAAATAACTATGGCTAAATTAAGTTAGGTTTAAAAAAATATGCTAAAATAATTATGGCTAAAATAAATTATTGTGTTTTTTTTCCTTTTTTCTTCTCTTTGGACCCCTCCTACTTTCAAACCCCATAATTTTCTTGTTTCTTATTCATTTTAAATGATTTAAAGTGCTATAGGAACGCCACTTGAAGTTTTTCAAATCATTTCTGAAGTCTAATAACAACAAAACAACATAAAAGGAACTTTTGGGTGTTTAAGAATCGGCCTTTGTAGTTTTCAATTGTTTGTTTTTTTGAGTTCTTGACCCCTTTCACTTTTAGGGCTAGAACTTTCTCATTCGTAATCTATTTTGGAAATTTTTTAGTGTGTTAGATGTTCTAAGAAGAAGCTTCAAATTTTGTTTGGACACCAGAAGCAACATAGCCCTCCTCGGGCTGGTATACTTTAATACAATAGTTGCATTTAATGTGCAACTAAGTTGGTTAATGAAGTTTAAAATGAAATTTTTTATCCCATATCCTTTGGATTCCAATTCAATTTGGCATAGTTTATAAGTAGGAGCAATAATTATGTATTAACCAAATACCAAGTGCCATTGGGATGAGTAAATAAAAAAAAAAACTTGACCTTTATAAAATGGCTAAACCTAAAAATAAAATTGGATTATTATAAACCTACTTATATAGCCTAAACCTAACTACTTTTCAATCTACTTACATACTTAAGTAAACCTAACTACTTAGTACGATTTAATAATTACCTACCTACTTAAGCACCATGTGTCAACATCTTATTAGCTTTAAATTGGACAACTTAAATTTTGTTAATTAATATTTAAAAAGTAAAAAAAAGGTGGGCCTTAATTGCCACATGTCAAATGGTCAATGAATGTTCCATGGTGTGGCACGTGTCGATATTTTAGTGGCAAAAACTTTAATGATTGAGATTAATCCAATGAATTTTTAATTTTGAAAACACAAAAATAATTTAAAAATGACACGTGTCCAATTGCAAATCATTCAATTTTTAAACATGTGTCATACTTTGGTTAATTACACTATAATTGCAAAGAGAATTACATAAGGGGCAACTACATTTGGATTGGTATATAGGGATGAACATGTATATTACCACCATATATACATGTTGCGTATGTAGTGTTGCATGTAATTAAATGTCCTGTGCAACTTGTCTTAGGTAATTACATGAATTTGCAATTGCATGTATCACATGCAACTAAATTTTAGTTGCAAACAATAGTTGCAAAACCCTAAATTTCTAGTAGTGTTTTTTAATGTTTTTTTAATCATTTAATGTACTTCATTTTTGTTTTTATGTTTTGGGTGCACTTTTTGTCATTCACATGTCGTGTTATTTGAAGAATTTAGTTATACACCAAATTCTTCATTTTTCTTTTTGAATATTCATAATTAATACTAATTTAAATTGACTTTTAATCATTATGAGCATTGGCATCCCTCAATGTGTGAAATTTCAGTAATTTTTTTTCTAATTGAGACAAAATTTTGGACCTCTCATTCTTGGCTTTTCAAATCAATAATCTTGTATGTTGAACCTGGTGGCCACAAGGAAAAAATTATGGTATATAAAAGTTTAAATTATTAAATTATATATTTTTACTACAAACACCATTTTAAAACTTGTAAACACAGTAGTGATTGTAACCATTACGAGATTGCATGGCAGCCTTTTTTAAAAACTCAAATAATTGAATTTCTTATTGTCATTAATGGGAGGATTAACCCATGGCTTCATTATCAATAATGCACTATTATTATTTTATATAATATCATCTGGTGCCAATAAGGAAAATAATATATAAAATTCGAATTAGCTTGGTGGCCTTTTTTTGAAGTTCTCATTGTCATTAATGGGAGCATGAACTCATGGCTTTCATTATCAATAATATATTATTATTATATTTGTCACTTGGTGGCCATTAGGTGGAATAGTCCTAAGTTTCATAGTATATAGAATTTGAATCTATTAATGTATTTGTTTTAGTATGAACATCATCTTTGGACCCATAAACATTCTTGCCATCAATGTTGGATTGGCATGGTGTCCTTTGTTTGAAACTTAAATTTGTTTTTGTGAGTAATGGTAGTATTGACTTGTGGATTTCATATTTAATAAAATACTATGTTGCACATAGTGGCCACTAAGCAAAATACTACTTTCATGGTATATAGATTTAAATAAAAATTAGTAATATAATATTTGTTATAATACATTGGTAGCATTTTTTGATCCATTGTTGGATTGGCATGGTGTCCCTTGTCCAAAACTCAAAGAATTGATTTTTTTGTTGTCACTAATGGGAGCACTAACCCTTGATTTGAAATAATTCTTGGAAGTTATTGATGCACATTGTGTTATAGAGTTGAAAATATTGATAGTGTCATCTTTTTTTGGGACAACCCAAGTTGTAAGGTTTAATCACCTTAGATGGATTACAAATGCATTATAATTGTCGTATCAATTTATATGAATTCTTTTGAAAATTCCTCATTTTTTAATCATTTGTCAAGTTTGATTATTTGCACATTGATGTGTTGTGTATATCCACCATCATTCCCTTCCTTCATTAGACACAATGTGTCCATATTTAATATTATTTTTGGGAATTGTTGGTGACATTCTCATATTTTTAAAAAATAGTTGAGATTCGGATTCCCATATGGGCTAAACCTAGGTTTCGATTCTCATCCCAATAGGTAGCAGAGTTTTCCACAAAATAAAGAAAAAACAGTCATAAAATCATAAAGAGGATGAGATTTCTAAAACCTAGTGAAAAAAATACAATGGACTTAAATGAAGCTCGATGGGAACTCAAATTCTAAATTTCATGATGTTTGTTTTCTCTCGATTGCCTTCAACTAATCATTATTGTTCATTGTTGATGTTGGTTGTACTACATCTATAAATGTTTTCAAGCCATGTGCATTAAATTCTAAGTTTCAACATTTTATACCCATATTTAAAAAAAAATCATTACATAACAACAATGAGCTTAGAGCTTGAAAGAGGGTTAGGGAATGAAAGAAGGGCCGCAATCAGGGTCAAAGCAGGGTCACTTTACAAAAAACTCCACTAGGTAAGATTTCTTTTAATTCCTTATTTTTTATGATTTTAAAAAATAAATTGAGAACTGGATTTGTGAGAACCTGCGAGTATATTTAAAACTGGGTCAGTTCTCTCCAACACTAATTTCTAGAAAAATCAAGAACCAACCCAGCTCTCACATAGAGGCATAAAGAACCAGAACTGACGGTTCTCGAGAAAAGTGAGAACCGCCCAACACTGGTCAGAACCCAATCCTTCTACCAGCCACCAACAGTAAGCCCAATTTTGTAATAGGGCATCTAGTGGGTGGTGCCCTGGTGGGTGCTGGTTCACTGTGGCCGTGAATTGTCAATAACCAGTTTCATGGCCGCCACTTGTGGGTGAAAGTGCAAAAAGTTAAACTGTTGAGATCTAGTGGGTGTGTGGAAGGGGATGGGGAACCCACTGAAAAACTATGAAATCTCTCAAGTTGGGTAGTCCTGTAGTTATTGTTATCTCACATGTGAAATCTCAATTGTGTGCGTTGGGCAAAATTTGAATACTTGTATGCATGTCAACTGATTCCTGCATGTTCACCACGACCCCCCCCCACCCCCCCTATTGTAGACTTGCAAAATTCACCTGAAGAATAGTGCCCAAGTCCACAGCATATTACGCAGTTCGAAGGCTGTACGGTCGTTCGAAAAAGTCTTCTGCATCGTCACTCTTCTGTACAAGAGATCTGTCTCGGTGAAAAGTCCACAGTGTGTCACATTCTAAGTGAAGCTCCAGGGCTGCAAAATGCCTTATAAAGTTTATATGCAGCTAGATCATTCTCTACAGTGAGCTCATAACATTCCATACTTCATGCAATCCCCCAAGCATACGACTAAGAAGCCTGGGTACGGTACTGTCCCTACAAGGAAATATGGGCCCAATTCAGTCCTTTTTTTGGTCATTTTTGTACTGTAGCGACACTGGCGAGAGTCCCCAAACATATTCAGTCAGATTTCGCATTAACTGGCGACACTTTTGTACAGGATCATTCCAGTAGACAGCCTTGTGGCGACAGGGCCCCCCTTACCCCGAGCGGGGCTAAGTTTGGCGAATTATTTTTTAGAAAAAGGAGAGTTTCCGTTGAAAATTTGAGGCAGTGTCGCCCTTTGGCGATTTTTCGCCAAGAAAAAATGGCTGGCCCAATTCAGTCAACATTTCATTCATTTTGTAGTGAATTTCATGAAAATTCACTACAATGAATTCAAAATTGAAAATGTGAACAAAAAGTGACCAAGTGAAGTACATGGCATGTATACAAGTACATTGTTCACATGTGGATTTTTAAGTTTCATTTATTAACAATATACTTACTGAATTGAAAAAATTATAATACTAATTTTCATTTTCATGTATAAAAATAAAATAATTAAAAAAAAGAATCTATAAATAAAATGCATATTTTCAAATTTTAGGTCTTCTTGTGACACCATATAGTGACCACCATAGACAAACCTGGTTTTATATATGGTGTAAGGTTTCTCTTGGGTGAAATATTTTAGATGAACATTTGTGCAACATAAGTTATTCAATCTTTGCTACTAAGTTGGAAAATAAGTTTAAAAAGTTTCATTAGCAAGAAGAATCAACACATTAATCAACTCATCCTAGCTTTATGATAAGATGATATATAATCAACTTTCAAAAGCTCAAATTTAATTCAAAGTAAATCCAAAAAATGAATTGTATAATGCCAATAATTTGTTGTGTTTTATTCTTTCCCCCATACTATTTTCTATATTTTTTACAAAAATTACTTGAATCAAACAATAAAACATCCTTATCCACATGGATATGAATCAGGATACCATAACCACAAACTATTTTTGCAACACATCTTACTAATGCCACAAGTTTATATATTTAATTATGGAACTTTGGGTACACTTCAATGAGAATCAACGTCAACAGTTGCCATATAACTAGTGCACAGGGGTCACAATGTTTCGGTGACCAACTTCCACCTAGGCATACACAAAATTTGTGCTGTTGATTGTCAATAACTCGGCCACAGATTTTTGGTCCCCAAGAGTTTAGTTGGAGGATGAAATTGTGAATGGCCCATAAGATTTGCATTCTTTGCAGTGAAGATGTGGGTTTATAACGGTGTTGTGCGGGTATATCATTTACCCATATATACCCATTGAGTATGGATAAGATATATTATTTATTTTACCTTTTTTTTTTTCAAAATCAATATACACTAATCAAATACATATTCAAGGATATATAAATTTGAAAAAAATATACTCATTTCATAACCCTAGATATATTTCAAAATTACCTTTTCTTAAAGCTAAGTATGTTTTTAAAATTGGGTAAATCTAGTTAGGGAAAGTTTCACCTAAACCCTAAAATTTCGGTCACTCTTATGTGTAATCATAGTGCAAGGTGTTTAGTATTGAGAAAGAATGTAATGAGTTATGTGTGTGCTCTCATTGTTGTTGAACCCTAGGCTGAAATTTGAATTTGAAAACCAATTAAATCATTATGTTGAGCTTGTTGATATGGTGAATTTCGATTTTTTAAAGCAAGTGGCATGTTGTTCAACTTGACATCAATTGTCTCTCATTTTTATGTATGTTTATGAATAAAAAATTAAAATATTTTTATGCAATTTTCTTATTGTAATTTGACATCACATGTGTGCATTGTCTCGCTAGATTTAGGCCTATGAAAGATGTCTAAATAAGTTCCAAAGTGTGAAAAAAATTCCCCTTTTTTATTAAGTAAAATAAACCTTTATTTACCCTAGCCATGGGTATATGATGATAGAGGATACCTTGACCTTACCCTTCTAAATAAAATTATGTATATTTTTTACTTGGACCCTACCCTAAGGGAAAAAAAATCATAATATACCCTTACTCATTGGGTAAATAAATTAAAGTATTATATATATCCTTACCCTAGGATATATAAAAACAATCTGCCTGCACAACACTGGTTTATAAAGCTTTATATCTGACGACATTACTGTTGTACAGGCACATACTTACAGACGTCCACATCTGCTTTTACAGTGGGCGGAGTTGGCTAAGAGACAACTAGCGCAGGGCCCTTTTGTTGGGGTGGGGCCAATTGTTTTACCGTCTCTAGGTCCCAAAATGTGAGGATAGAATGTGACTATGACAGTCGTTTTCCCAGTTCCCTGAAATGACTCCTGACCTGAGTCGATTCCCCTTCACCTAAGATCGCAATTACAGAGTTCACAGAACCCTAGAGCCAGAAGAGCTTAGGATATGGCTGCAGATAACGGCCAGATGGAACCTGCACGCACCAGTGCATCATGAAGTATGGACCCGAATATTAAGTATGGGGGTCCACAGTTCCAGTTCCTCACTAACCACGGTGCTTAGCTCAGTTGCCTTTCTTTACTACCTACTTACTAACACCCAAATTGAGTTGTTAGTAAGTATGGAATAAAAAACAACCCTTACCAATATATAAACCATCTATTTACCCAGTAGTCACCAATTCCCCAGCCCCAGTAAACCATCACTCACCAGCGCACCATCCACTGAATGCCTGTTATTACTAAGTTCTGGATGAACCTCAACTGAGTTATTATATGGTTTCACCTTGGTTACCAATTACATAAGAAATAGGTCTCATATATAGGTGGATAGGTAGGAAAATAGGTAAGTACTAGGTAAGTAGATGGTTTATAATAAGTAAGGGCTGTTTTTTACTACTACCTACCACTAACATCCTGTTTGTGAGTTGTTAGTAGGTAGGTAGCAACTGAGCTAACCACCATGGTTAGCTAGGGAACTGGAACCCAACAGAAAACTCTCCTGACCACTTACCATCCATCCTTCATGGTGCGCTTGTGGGTGCTGGTTCACTGTGGCCCCATTCCCCCACTTATCTACTTATATTGCTCCTAATTCCTACATAATGGGTTACCAAGTGAATAAAATATTAACTCAGTTGAGTTGAGGTTCGGTCACAATGGGAGACACTAAACACCTCCCCGACCTCATGAGCTCTATCCAGTGCGTGGAGTTAGCCTAGGTTCCAAGTTGTTATGCAGAGTCCCTACTCGCCCACAAAAGTTAAGACATGTCTGACAAAACATTTTAATGCAGTGTCGGCCACTCTGCGTGTCGAACAAAGCTCAATGACAGGTATTTAACTCCTCAGACTCATTGCAAGCATCCAGTGTGCAGAGTGCACTAGTGGGTGCTGGTGGCCACGACGAATTGACCCCACAGATGGGTTTGGGGGCTTTTACGATGATCCCAATGTGGGGGGTCAAAGAGCCTTGGCCTGTGCGGGTTTGCTCTCCCCCTGCGGCTGAACCTGGGGCGAGCGCTTCTTTCTGTAATGCCCTGCTCCTCAGGCGGTACCCTGCTCATAGCCAGGTATCCAGTGTATATAGTTCGCAGGTGGGTGCCGGTTTGCTCTGGCCCCACATACCAACAACGAGATTTCATTTCTACCGAGAATTACAGATAGAGCTTAGAACAGAGCGAGAGGCCAGAGCCTAGAGGATCATATACCACTTATTTGCACCCTCTCCACTGACAATGATCAACCTGCCATTTCGACACTTGTCTGGACTTTCGCACCAGCAACGCCCCCACTTTCAAGACAAAAGGGACAGTCACCACCGCATGTAGGTACCTACCTTGAGTACTTTCGTCACGCAAAGTTTTTACTGTAGCTGTAGGCAGCCCTACATACCGTAATAGCTGGCCGGTGGGCATTCCGAAAAGTGTAATACCCAGAGGCGAGCATTACACTTTTCAAAAATCTTTCCAGTGGTAACCGGTGGGTATCCAGTGGGTACCTTCCAGGTAAAACTATTTTATAAAAAACCATGGTGCTTTTTGCACCTGTAAAGCCCTTAGAGGCAGGCTTTATCCTTCATGTAATTTCTGGGGGCACAGTTCCTGGTGAGCCGCACTATACTGGCTTCCATGTCCTTACATGTAGGTAATGGCCAAGGGCTGGGGCGTTCCTGAAATAAGGGGCCTCTGAAGCTAGAGGCCACAGGCCCATTATTTTCAGAACACCACGGCCCGAGGCCGTTGCATGATGTAAAATGCAACACAGTTTTACTTTCTAAATTTTCTACTCACCAGGTATCATGATTGAAAATGAAAAAGTATTGCAGGCATTGAAAACCAAAATGTGGGCCTCTAGAAGCATTTCTCTTTTTGAAATGCCTGGTGACTTATTATGTATTATTGGCACCCTCCATTTGCACTGCAGCAAAACGCAGAATGTTTTACGCTCACCGAGTTTTGTATCTGAATTTTGGGCAATCATGCAAATTTGAACTTGGCGGAATTGGGCCCTCAAAGTTCTTGATCATTATTTAGGCCCGTTTTACACTAGGAGTCAATGCTGAAATAGAAAAAAAAAATTTCAATCTGCCCCAAGTTACAATAAACGCTGAACTTTATGGCCTTGTATTGGCCCCAAGGCTGAAAAAAGGATTCCATCAAATTTGGGAGGCCAATTTGCCACCCTTGGGGCCAATGTTCCAGCATTTATTAATATCCTGACGTCAATGTTCTAGCATTTATTAGTAACTTGGGGCCAATTTGCGACCCAAAAATGCTCAAAGTTGGCTCCAAGTTTTTTTTTCCCTGACTCCTAGACTAAAGCGGGCCGTAGCGTCCTGCTTCGCTATCTAGGCAACTAATTAATGAGAATCAAAGTTACAGTTGGAAGCATGATTTGTACACACGTTTGCATGACATCACTTCACTGGAAACAACCAAGTTGACAAGATAGTGCAACCGACTTCAACAATGTCTACGGTCATATCTGTTTGGACAGACTCTCCTTTCGTCATGAAATACGAAATCTAGGAGATTGTGTAACTATGCATCAATTACCGTACACATGCACGCACTCTAATGAGGTTGCACATGCAGATGGATCCACAGTCCAAGGCCTCTAGCCTCCAAGCTCAGCTCCATTGGAGTCTGTAAGGAAGGCATCTCCAGGGAGACATCAAAGTCCAAAGTTCAAACCCCGGCGCCTAGAGGATATGGCCACCACATGAGACGCTCTCTAAGTAGAACCAAATACCAGTTAGGATTGACCATAGTTAGGGTGTAAAACTACCACAAGCACTTAGGGTTTAACATCTCTGTAGAATTTAATTTGGATTCAATTCACTATATTACTCAAGACACCAATAAAATAGGTGGGATGCTTTAGTGGGCCAATTGCAAAATTCTTGGCTGTACATGGTACATAGGTGTATGATTTGAACAAACGGGAGTAGTTTTTCTCTCAATTTTTTAATTTTACAAAAGTGGCAAAATTTTCCTGAAAAAACAGAAGTTACATGAAAAACCACAGTTTAAACTTCATAAAGTAGCAAAATTTTGCTAGCAAACAAAATTCTGAATTGGACCACATATTGAATGAAATTGATAGTCTTTTAGACTAATTTCCGAAAGTGTAGCAAAGTTTGGGAGGCTGAGAATGGGCTTGGGACAGGTGACCGTCCAAGATACAATCCCACCTAGCTTTACAGGGCTAATCTTAGAGGAAATTAATATTCACAAAGTATGGAAGAATCTCTGAGTCACATCAACTCGAAGGTCATAGGTTTTTTTGGTTGTGACACTCAAGAACCTTTGAAACCACCTCTGGGTTTTGCGGCATTTGGTTCTGACTACCCTCATGTGATCTTCAAATCATGTACTGTAGTACCTTTTCAGGTTTGGCAGCAATTAAATTGTTTTTGGAAAGGGCAAATCTTTGTAGAAACTATTTGTTTAAAATGATGAAATTTAAGGAAATTACAGGGGAAGGAATTTCTTTTTAAATGATGGAAACTCAAGAGCTTTTTGCTCCAAGGCAATCCACCATTGGGGAGCAGGTATCCAATAGTTGACAACATTTCTATGTACTATAATTTGGTATACCATTATGTCTCCTCATTATGTCTCATCACTTTTGCAAAAAAAAGTACTCAACAATGTTGTACTAAAAGGTTTCATTATGTTTCAGGTTCAGAGTAAAAAGAATCTGCCAAAGAACCTACCTACATATTTTGTTGAAATTTCATAAATTATTATTTTCACTGTCAAAGTGGATTTTGAAAATAAAAATATTTATTTGAAGTTTTGGGCTTCATAGTATTACTCAGAAGTTTGATAACAAAAGAAATTCAATCAACAAGGTTTCTTTCATTTTCATTCTTATGTTATGTGATGTCAAACATTGTGATGAAAATTGTGGTGACATTGGGCAAAGCTTAGAAAACTTTGGGGGGGGGGGGGGGGGGGGTAGCATTGGGAAGACATTGAAGGACAATTGGAAAACTCAAGAAAACAATGAAAGATGATAGGGACATTGATAAAATGTTTGGAAGATGTTAAATAAAATTAAGAAAATGATGAAGGATGTCAAACAACGCCAAAAAAAATGCCAAGGATGAAAGGAAGAGGTAAATGTGAATAAATAAAAAATTGTGATAAAATATGAAAACAAATTACTATTGTTAAGGACACCAAAAGAGAATTTGTATGAGAATCTAGATTATAGTCAAATGTACACTTTTGTTTTTAACCATGACTACAAATTTTGAACCTTTTTAACAACATTTGTTCAAAGGATTCAATACATATGCATTTAAAAATATAAACACATGTGGCCCTTCTTATGAAATATGTTAGAATCCATAATAAAATTGAGAACATTTGGTGAACATTTGAATAACAAAAAGCATGTTCAAATTTATAGTCCTTAAAAAAACCCTATCAACAAGTGCTTTGTGTATGACAAAGGATTCTAATACCATAATGAAATGACTCCAAATTTGTAAGATATCAATTTCATGAATAAACAAGCAAAACCCCAAAATATGAACAAATAATTCATTATATAAAATTATAGATGATTTTTCAAAATAGTAGAGGTGTAGTTTTCACTACAATCAACAAGTGATTTAGCTCCTTTTATTGTGAATGGACCCATGCAGTCATGAATTTTGAAATATTTTTTCTATTTTTTTTTTTCTTAAGCATCCTACAATTATTGAATTTTTTTGGGTGATAAGTCACTAAAATTGATGATGATGAAACCTTAACAAGTTCCATTAAACAAAACACCTAGCAAAGGGGGGAAAGGAAGACAAAAAAAGATGACCCAAGTATGAGCCACAAAAACATAACCCAAAATGGATTAGAAAAAGGTAAATAAACAAATTATGTTCCAACTCCTCCCCCAGTTGCAAGAAGCATATCATAAAAGAAAGGGAAAGGGAAACCTTAAAGAATAATAAACCTAGAAAAACCTTCAATTACAGTGATGGCATGCCTCAATATAGAAATGATATGTGTTTTCTATAGAGACGTTTTGCTTGTAGAAATCACATAAAATTGTGAGAGGAAGACCATCGGTGCCTTTTATTAACCATGCCATGTTAACACATTGATGAAAAAAATTATTCACTTATTAGTGTAAAAAATCAAAAATCTTTATGGCAAAGGGAATAAATGCATTTGTTAGGTGTCAATTGTGGTAAATTCTTCCTTTGCTTAAGTCACCACCACCATGGCCACTCTAGTATTCATGAAATGAAACAAAACATGAAACCAAATTTGCTCGGTTGGGATTGACAATGACTCCATCAGCCAAGGTGCAAATGCCATCAACCAAATAACACAATGTCAACTTGTCGATGAGAAGATTAAAGGGAAGGGGATAGAAAAACATGAATTTGTTCATGTGAAACATGAAACCCTACATCTATTATGATGGAGGCAAAAGCATCTTGAATGGCATCATAGGATGTACTTTGTTCCCCCACCATGGGAGCAATAAAAAAGATGATTCATGAATTCCTATGACATGCCCATTGGGAAATACATGATTGAATGGTCTAATCTACTTAATTCTTTTAATGTTAAGTGGCAAGATCGCTAGCATAAAAAATTGTTAACTATTAAGTCACCATTTTTGCTTTCATTTCCATTTCATGTTTACAAGTGTTGTGAACATAATTTTTGAACTTTTCACCATCTTGTCAACAACATCTCAGCCCAAATCACCAACACTTGGTGAATTAATTATTCGTAATAATCACCAACCTTTTATAGTGCATTGGGATTTTCATGGTATAGGTTGTAAATTTTAATTTACATGGTGATGACATAGTGTTGATAAATTTTGGTAGAGTCCAAGGTTATAGGATCCAATTTGATTTGATGTTTAAGCTTGTGTTGTTGGTTGTTCATGCATTATGAAAGTTCAGTTTGATTCAAAAGGTATATGATCTACAATAAAAGAATGATGGAATGATGAAGATGGTTGAAATTATGGCACATTTTTTGTATTGTTGGAAAGCTTTCAATGAATAAAATTTTATCAAGGTGATTTTGTAATTTTTAGACCTAGGTTTCTTGGCATACACGTACAAATTGTAATTAAAAAATTCCAAACATAGTGCACACTCTGAAATAGTTAGGAATTATTATCAAGTTGCAAAAGTGAATTGTCATTTATCTCATGTAGAAAAGTATATTTTAGATGCTAAAATGACATAGTACCATAATGGAAACATATTTTTAAATTAATTTAGATTATTTAAATTCAAAAAACATTGTTACAATGGATGCACTTGAAAAAGGTCATTATTATTATCACATAATTTTAACAACTTGCATTTTTTATGTGGTTTGAAAAATAATAAATGAAAAATTCAACTAGTTTTTAGGCAAGTTTTATCCTCTTCCCCTTGCATAATGCTTTTTTAACCCTGCCAAGCTAAGGAAAGTACTTTCTTTTCAAATTTTCATCTTCCCTAACAAAGATATCCAAACATACTTTTGGTATACTTTTCAATGGAAAGAAAATATCCCCAAGTGACAAACTTTATCATACTTTCACCCCTAAAATGTGAGAGCTATTGAATTTTGAGTTTTCTTTGTCATTGAAATTTGAATAAAAATTCAATATTCAAATTCAATTAGTTCTGTAATGTATTCACATTTGAGCCAATGGCATGGACCACACTAGTCCTACTTAAAGAACCATTTCAAAATACCATTCTTGCAACTTTATGTTTGAATCCACTTAGTCCCAAAGTTTTTGCAAAGAACTGTAAAATGAAAATTATATTTGTTGAGGACTTTGTGGTTGACATTTCTCTAGTGCTTTCAACAACTTAAAAAAGTTTTTCAAATAGCTTTTTGTTGCTTTAACAATAAAATTTTCATAACCAACAAAATTCATACATGTTGTAATGTCTTTTCTTTGCATTTCATTCTTGATTAATCGATCACCTTTGTGCTATGGATTTGTGTGATAAAAAAATGCAGAGGTTGTAAAAACTAAACATAAGTTGGCTTGAGTCCAACCTTCATGGTGTCTCAAATCTCTTCACATACATTAACTTGCAAGTTACTTTTAGTGACAACACACACAACATTCAAACAAATATTATTTTTATATACAAGGCATCTCATAAGTATTGATTAAAGAACATACATTCATCTTTCAATACAACACATTTGTAACTTAATGATGAAATATTTCATCGTTCATTGAAAGTAAAAGTTCAAAACTATTTGATTCCACTTTTGGTTATCTACTAACTAGTGGTCCTTTTATCTCAACAAGTTCCACAAGTGACACCATGTCTTATGTCATCATAAAATTGAAACCTAGAAAACAACCTTGAGTAGTCACATCACATTCCAATTCACAAACTCAAACCAATATAATAGAAACAATTTATTTTTCTTTGTCAAAGAACATCCAAAAGTTTGATTATGTTCCACATGGGCCTTATTAAACCTATTACCATGCCCACAAAAGATGGTTCCTTGTGATTGGTACATTTCTAATGCAAAATTTAATTTTAAGTGATGTTCATGAGATATGAATTCACAAATCATGCATGTAGGTAGTTGTGTGAAGGAAATCATATTGAAGATGAAAATACATCTATCGATCTATGAATTGTTGGTCCCTTTGTGCTTTCTTCCTGGTTCCTCCTTTCACTATGCATGTTAAGTTGTACCTCTGGAATCTCTCATAATCTTAAAAGTCAAATTTCCTCAATTACCATTAAGTGCAATGACAGCTACACAAACATTAATATCAAACAAATAAATACATCTTGGTTTGCACAGTCCAAACAACAAAGACAAAAATGCACACAAAAAACGTCTAAAGGAGGATGACATGCATTTCATTGCAAACCCTAAGAGATACAAAATAGAATGCTGACGCAAAATGTACAATAGCCCATCCACCTTGTCACTTTTGTCTCTCAAAAATCTCTCTAGTAAGGTTTGTGCTTAATTTGATTTTAATCTGGCTCTGCATCTGATTTTATACTAATAATTGCAAGTGGTTCAGATATTAGCAATTGCACTTCTCCAATTCCTTCCAAACAGCTTACCACAGGTATACAATGAGAGTGAGGCTCACCACATTTTCATTGAACCATTTCAACTGCTGGGTTGGGTTTGAAGTGATGCCAACTGATGTTGAACTGCTTCTGCATATCGAACCAAAGTATATCTTCAAATTTCAGAGCCGTGGTTGAAAAAATGGCTTGAATTTCTGAGGGAGATTATGGTTATCTAGCTGAAAAACCACAACAGTCAGCCACATTCACCAAAGCTTCAACTTGATGGTCTTGATTTGCATGGCCGAAACTGATCACTCATCTGATGACAAAGCACTGGCATTAGGGGTACTCATGGGTTGCTTCACATCAAGGGAATTAGTCAGATCTTGTGGTCCTACGACTGAAACTAGTTTTGAGGACATTATAATGCCAGGGAACTGTAACAAAATTAAGGTCACAGCAAAAGAGGATTTACTGCTTAACTTTCTTTTAATCATCTTTTATGTGCAATAGTGAACTTTGAGACTCTCAGAAGTGGGATTCATGTACACCAGGTTGGCTGTATGTCCTAAACCCTACGCCCTTCACAGTTGGCTTGATGTTGGGCTGGGAAGGCCTTCAAGCACTTGTCAGAAAAGCATAAAGAAACCAAAAATTCTCAGTACATTTTTACAGCAGTCATGGTTCCCTGTTCTTGAATCCACCACTGCAGTAGTTGCTTACACCAATAACCCTTTGAAGTTGCTGGTGCAGATCAGAAACAGAATTGGCATGCAGAAGGTGCATATTTTTGTTCTAGAAGATGCAAGCTGGCTGCTATATGCCATGACTCAGTTTCACATTTCTCCAGCAGACATGGAAGGCATGCTGGGCAAGAGAAAAGTGATCGAATCATGAAGCTGTTGTACAAAGCTTGTCGTAAATATGGCATGTCCCACTTCTGAACTGAGAATTACAATCACCATACCAAGGTTGATAGCTCACTATTCCATGTCATGGTTTTCACAAAATTCTGAGTCACAGTCTATTACTACATGCAGGGATGGAAGTGGCATGCATAGGAGTTAAGATGCAACTCCTGAACAAAGGCATATAATTTGCATTCACTCTCTTTCCTATGAAATCAAACCAGAATCAATTTTTTTTTGTAGTCATTGTAAGTGAGGATCATCTCAAGTTTATATTATCTAAAACAGCCCATAACTGAAGTGCATGGGCTGGAACTAGTCAACCTAGAGCAACTCCTCAACAAAAATAGATGTAGCAGAAGCATCAGTTGTAGTTTGAAGCATCAAAACCACAATGTAACTGTTCTTCACAGTTGTTTTCTGGTCAAAAGATGGACTTTGTGGAGCATGGAGTATTATGTGCCCACATTTGATCATTATCTAAAGGATTCAGATGAATTGGATCTCTATTCCTTGTAACAGATGAACTATCATCAAGTGGCTGTCACCATTTTCTCAAAACGTTCCATGTGGTCAGATTGCAAGCCTGAGGACTGACTCAAACTCCCATCACCATTTGGGCTTGGTAAAATTTAGGCCAGGCCTTCAAAACCTATGATGCCAGACCCCATGAAGATGGGTCTCCCCCACCCAAAAGTGCAGTCATAAATTGTCATTCTTCCCCAGCTTGTGATCCCCAAATTTAGGGACCCAAAACGGCTTGCTCCTTGCACTAGCTTTGACAAGTCAGGCTGCAACTCCAAGTAGTTCAATACTGACTGCAAGTATTCACTATCCATTCTTGCCACTGCATCATGGATCTGTGACACATTGCAAGGTGATGGTCATTAGCAATTTGTTCTCTGTCTAAAACTATTGATCTGAGATAGGAAGAAACAGACCTACTTACTTACAAGGGCATGCTGATAGATGCACTGCCATGCACTGGCAGCCAAACCACCAGACTACTCAGGCAGTTTAAACTCACCAGATTGGTGACTCTTGGTTGCTAGATTTTTGCCCCATCCTTGTATGTTGTCTTCAAATTCAATAAAACTGACATTGATGACACAATCCCACCTTCAGAAAGCCTCAAAAGGAGGACTGCATCAAAGGAGGCATTACAACAGAAGCTCACCTTGCCTGCAGCATATGTCAAAGGATTTTCAACCAACTCATTTGCCATGCTCATTGGGGTTGCCATGAAAATTACATTATGAAAGTAACCCTCAGTGGGGGTTTGAGGCATGAACAGCCAATGATCAGTAGCAATGAAAAGCTTTGTTTCTTGAGACCCAGAGAACTTCCAGGCTTGAGTTACACATTTCCAGATATGGCCTGACAGCATTTCATATCAGCTATATTTGACTTTTCTTTGACAGTTGCAAAGTTCCTAATTGCTCCTTCATGAACCTGACAACACTCACTGCCATTGGGAGTTCTGCCACTCCAAAAGTGCCATTTTTCTCATGTTGAGTTGTGCAGTTCGGTACTTCCAGTGTAATACAGTGTGACTGCTCTTGATCTTTGTTTCCTGCTCCATTGGTGGTCTCAGTGGATCCCTCTGTACTGATGAGGCGAGGTGGAGCTTGGTATTCGATGTGATGGATTTTGGGCACTGGGGGAGATCTTGCCATCAGCAGAGTGTAGTTAATGCATGGTGGCACTCCAAGAGGAATTCCTCTGACCATATGTGACCACAAATTTATGAAATGAATTCCTGATGTGCCATCTGCAATGTGATGCTGCATTCCAACTGCCAACAATACACCCCCACACTTGAAGAATGTGACCTACACAAAAAAAGGAAAAAGATAAAACAATGAAAATAAAATCCCATCATTCATTCACAGCTTCAGTAGCCTGCAGGTTCAGAAAAATCAGCATGGGAAAGTGTGATTGGAAACTTACTCTAACTTAGTGGATCTTAATAAGAATCCTCTTATGGAAAGCTTTCCACACCCATTTTTACTCCTGCAAGCTATCAATTTTTTGTACATATTGTTCTACAGGCATGTCTGTTCTGGAAATCTATATGTCAGTTTTAGATACAGTTGAAAGACTTGTCCAAGTTTTCTGAAGAAACAATACCAGTTATACAGTATTGAAAACTTGAGTGGCCAACCAGATTGAAAATCTTGGTTGCTTTATTGAGCTGTATGCACTGTAGGTGTGTAAGAAACAGACAAGAAGACGCACCTGGAGAACAAGAAGAGGATATGATGAGATATCACAAGAGTAATTGATCTGTGGTACCACTTGTTGAAACCTTGGATCTGGAGCAAACTCACCAATGTCAGAAAGTTCTCTAACACCTGCTTCTGCCTCTACAAGCAAAACCCCTGCTGCATTGTAATCAATCTCCACCCAGCTGACATCTTCTTTCTTAAGCGGTCCAGCAATTGGGTAAAATGGCACCAACATCTTTTCCAATGCTGCAACAAGGCTTTCATACTTGAAAAGGTCAGCTTGGCTTCCATCATTCAGGTAAAAGTATACACTGTGGAACCAGGGTATGTATCTGTGGGATGACAAGGTTCAAATTTGAGTTCCAAGTCTTCTCTGGGGTGTTGGCTCACTAGGCAGCACCATCAAACGTTTCTAATTCTAACCTCCAGGTTTGGCAGCCCCGTTTTTCACTCTCCCTGGACAAAAATCCTGCACTGAGGGACAACAAACAGCTGAGTTATTCACGGAAATACATGGGACTTTCTGATGTCTATCCTATATAAATTTTGGCTTGAAATGCTGCATCCCTGGCAAATAAAATTGTTGCTTTCCCTGACAAGAACAACAGGACCGACAATGGAAGTAAATCTAGTGACTGCATAACTGGATCCTCAACTGATCTTGGTGCTACATCCCAAACAAATCTAGACGCTCCCTTGTTGACAAGAGCTCACTACAAGGGAGGATTGCCAGAAGAGGACTTATCGTCTCTTTATCAGGCTATACTGCGATCACAGTAGCCTAATGGAAAGTCACTAGGCTTTGTTTCTTGCTGTATGGATAGTTGCTTTCCATTGTAGAGTTACAAGTGCATTGAAAATATGTGATTAATCACGTGAGGAACTCCACCATAACATGTTCTCATCAAAATGGACAGATGTCACTACATGGTGAGTCAGAGTTAAATTCATTCCTCACAGTTCCTGCAATTGAGCACAGTTGCTTTCCACTGTAGAGTTACAAGTGCATTTAAATCTGTAATTAATCATGTGAGGAACTCTAAGATAACATGTTCTCATGAAATGGACATATGTCACTACATGGTGAGTCAGAGTTAAATTCATCCCTCACAGTTCCTGCAATTGAGCACAGTTGCTTTCCACTGTAGAATTACAAGTGCATTGAAATCTGTAATTAATCATGTGAGGAACTCTAAGATAACATGTTCTCATGAAATGGATAGATGTCACTACATGGTGAGTCAGAGTTAAATTCATCCCTCACAGTTCCTGCAATTGAGCACAGTTTCTTTCCACTGTAGAGTTACAAGTGCATTGAAATCTGTAATTAATCATGTGAGGAACTCTAAGATAACATGTTCTCATGAAATGGACAGATGTCACTACATGGTGAGTCAGAGTTAAATTCATCCCTCACAGTTCCTGCAATTGAGCACAGTTTTAGAGTAACATGTTCTCATGAAATGGACAGATGTCACTACATGGTGAGTCAGAGTTAAATTCATCCCTCACAGTTCCTGCAATTAAGCACAGTTTCTTTCCACTGTAGAGTTACAAGTGCATTGAAATCTGTAATTAATCATGTGAGGAACTCTAAGATAACATGTTCTCATGAAATGGACAGATGTCACTACATGGTGAGTCACAGTTAAATACATCCCTCACAGTTCTTGCAGTTGAGCACAGTTTCTTTCCACTGTAGAGTTACAAGTGCATTGAAATCTGTAATTAATCATGTGAGGAACTCTAAGAGAACATGTTCTCATGAAATGGACAGATGTCACTACATGGTGAGTCACAATTAAATTCATCCCTCACAGTTCCTGCAATTGAGCACAGTTTCTTTCCACTGTAGAGTTACAAGTGCATTGAAATCTGTAATTAATCATGTGAGGAACTCTTAAAAGAACATGTTCTCATGAAATGGTCAGATGTCACTACATGGTGAGTCACAGTTAAATTCATCCCTCACAATTCCTGCAATTGAGCACAGTTTCTTTCCACTGTAGAGTTACAAGTGCATTGAAATCTGTAATTAATCATGTGAGGAACTCTTAAGAGAACATGTTCTCATGAAATGGACAGATGTCACTACATGGTGAGTCACAGTTAAATTCATCCCTCACAGTTCCTGCAATTGAGCACAGTTGTAGAGTTACAAGTGCATTGAAAACATGTAATTATCACTGAAGAACTCTGGGATAACATATTCTCATTATAACTGGACAGATGTCACTACATGGTGAGTCAGAGTTTTACTCATCTCTCACAGTTCCTGCAATTGGTCAATGCTTGACGAATGGAGCTATGAGATGACTATGAGCACAGCTACTTGAAATCCAAAATGGAAAGCTGCTGTGATCGCTATAATCTAATGGAAAGATGTCATTAGTCTCATTCAAGAAAGAGAATTTCCAGAAATAACAAACGTGCAAGCTGCCACAAGTAAGTAATGTGAAAATTATAACAGTATTCCTGCTAGCTGACGTTGCTTAAGACGACATTTGCGAATTAGGCTTATCCCCATACCTTCAAAGATCAGCAGCGTGCGAGCGTCCTGATTGGTTATGAAAAGTTCTCGGATCTTAAGTAAAGCTCAACCGCCAATCAAAGTTTCTACCGATCGTTCTTTTCTTCCAAAAAAAAACCCTCCTTCCTCCTCCAGGCGTCGTACCTAACCCAGAACTCAAAGACAGCCGAGATATATAGTAAGCAAACCATTTTTTCTTCACCTATTATTCCCCGTCAGAAACCACAAATGTCATTTCACGAAGAGCTACTAAACCCACAAAATGCAGTAAAAAGAAAGAACTATTTCGTGCAGTCCATCTCACGATTATCCACAACCCGTCTGTCCTCTGTCTCTCTATGTCTGTGTCACAAACTCTAGTTGAATGAGGTTATCACATTTAGAAGTGCTACATTGTCGCCTCCGGTACCCACGGTCCTGTCTGTTTCTCTTCTCTTCATCTCTTGTGTGGCGGCATGTATGTCGTGGGCGCAGGTTGGCGGTGTGGACGAATACGGCAGGCACGGAGATGCACCAAACTATTCAACAACAAGCAGCTTGTCGCGTAATGGCTCTGCCCGTTTACCCAAGTCCAAACTAAAACTTCCATTTGAATGGATTTAGAACTTCTCTTATGCATGCATGCGGTTCTGTGGGACACCTTTAAATGCCCATGCCATCATAGCTGTCACCCACACATTGGTTTAAGATTGAGCCCAAATCGTGCACTAATGCCCATAGTGAAGAGAGGTGCAGTATGGACATCTACTCATCTAAATGTGTAGGGTAAACCCCACGTTTTGAAATAAGGGCCCTAAATACAACCCAGCATTTTCGTTTTATTAATATGACTATTTGATAATTAATGATGGCAAAGCCTACTTAGCTCAGAGGTTAGAGCACTGCACTTGTAATGCCATGATCATCAGTTCGGTTCTGATATTGGGCTTCTTTGTTCCTCTCTCATTATTTTTTCCCAATAATCAATCTTTTTTGGTTGCACTGTAATCAAATTGCTCAATAAATTAAGGGAGTCAGTCAAAGACTACTAAAACACCATATACAAAGACTACTTAAGCTAATGATAAAAGCAAAAAGAGTTTCTAACCAAGTCTCATTAATTGTCTCATAACGATATTGTGAAAATGCTGCACGAACTCATATATATACAAACAAAAAATAAAACCTTAATATTAAATCAAATAGAACTTGGAATTGTCCGAAAAATAAGAATATCTAAAATGGACAATCAACCTCCTAAAAAAAATAATGTACATAAATTAAAAGAGCTCTTCAATACGAATACAATAACGATCATAACAATCTTCTTTGGTACCTATGGATACATAAAAAATCAATTGCTTATAAATATTGTTAAGTGCTGATTTTTGCAAATCCCAACATACTCATGAACATCTCAGCATTACACCACTAAATCTCCAATCCAAAGCTTGTTGTGCAATGACAGTACAAATATCTACTAATCGTTTTGGAATGTTCTGTGCCACCCACAGGCTTTAGTCACCCTATAGCACAAGGTGAAAGTTTAAAAGCAGAATTTTTTCTTGAAATTTTGGGGAGGGGGACTTGTGACAGACTATGAATGAAAAATAAAAGTCATCCAAGCAAACGTTGGATTTGCACTTGATTTTGTCCATCTAGTTGCTGGATATGCCTTGTCAGATTAATTTTTCATCTATTGTCACATATTGGTACATGGCAATCACCGGTATGCACCAAAACACATGCCATTGATGGGTTTAGGCAAAACCCTAACAGCTCTTCAAAATGCCACAGAATAGTGGGTAGCGTGAGGCCCATGTATGAGAGCTAGGAGCCAGGTTCAGCCAAACCCTGCCATTAGTCAAGGGGCTTGGGCATTAGGCCTTTTCCAGGTAATCCATCTCCATGGATGCCCAAACTCCCATTAAGTCCCAACTATTTTTTGGACAAAATAGGGCACAACATTTTATTGTGAGAAAATTTCAGACCCAACCTGCAAACTGACTTGAGCCCTTGCCACCTTGCCCAAAATACTTTGTTTTGCCCCACTTTGGCATTGATGTGTTTTGAGCATAGTGTATGCTAGGTAGATAAGGTGGCAAATCTATCTATGAAGGAATGTAGTCTGTTTTGTTTTGTATTTATGAGATCCATTGAACCAGGATGCTTCAGATTGTGTTCTTGGTGTCTTTGGAAAGCTCTCAACAAGGAGGGGTGCATGGGCTTGGTTCCATGATGTTGGACTTATAGCGCAAAAGTTCTTGAATATTCAATGATTTTTTCACTGAAAATTAAATTGAATCATAGCTAAAATTTTCAGAGGAATTGGAATGTGCCTTTGGTGTTGTTGAAAAGATCTTGATGAGCAGGATTTAATGGAATTTATTTGGTAAGATTTGGATTCAGAATGCGGGAGATATTGACTTTTATGTGATTTCTGCTGCTGAAAATTCAAATAAATTCCAAAAAATCAGCTTTTGGAAGGAAAAATCAGTTGAGAACATGGTAACACACTTGGGCCAATGGTACAAGTCACACTAGTAATAATAAAACTTAGGCCTAGTTTACACGAGGGCCCAGGCTCAATTGATCATGGGTCCAAGATTGGAGGTTTTGGCCCAATAATTAGAGTAAACAAAAAAAACTATTTTTCCATTTTTAAAAAAAAATGGGCCCAAGTCATGTAAACTTTTTTTAAATCCAAGTCAAGGTGCAAAATCCTATCATATCTTCTCTCTTTTTTGAATTCTCATTTTTTCCTTTTTCTTTTATCATTTTTTCATATTTTCAAAACACCCATACACATTTTCACTTCACTTCCTACTACTTGAGTTAATTTGAAATTTGATTTGAAGATATAGTTTTTTCCTGTGCACATTCCTCACAATGTACCAAAAGGAAAACTATACATAGTTCCTTAGTCTCTCTCCCTTACAGGAGGAGCCAATAAACAAGAATAACAGCAGTTACGTGCAGCACTTTGTTTTTGCTAAATTTTGGTCACACAGCAACAAAAAATAAATCCAGTGCAACTCATGCAAAGGATTTTTGTAAAAAATGTGCCGAAGTCCTCAGATTTCAAGGAATGCTTTTTTTTTCCTGAAATCACCCTATTTTGACAATAGGTTTGAGCAGGTCATCAAAATATAGCAGGATTCTGAATTTTTTCTACTTCCCTTGGACCTGTAGCCAAAATTGGCTAATTTCTTTGTGGATGATTGCCAGTATGAGTAACATCACTATTTTTTTTGAAAAAAACCTTGGTTGGATGGTGTTGATAAACAACAACAGAACAACACTGGTCTCATACTACCTAAAAGTCTCATGATGCAGCAGACAATTGACTAGAGTTTTGTGACTAACTTGGAAGTAGTTTTTGGACTTAAAGAGCAACTCCTGGGGTGCTAACTAAGTTACACTACAAATTAAAATTGGATGAAAGAAAAGTTAAAACATGTAGCTTTGGGCCAGCATTTTTGCACAGTTTGCTAAGGCTGATAAAAGGCACCTAATAATTTTTAAAGCAACATAGTAAAATAACTTGCATTTTGTCTTGTTTTGACTGTTGTGTTCAACACAATTTGTTTTTACCCTCCACCGTGATAATGTCTTAGAAACATTTATCCACTTACATATCTTTGGAGACACTGCTTTTGAGCTAGGCACATATATTTAGGACTATAGATTCTCAAATTGAAATTAAGTGGATTTTTTAAATTTAAATTTTCATCAATTTGAGGAGATTTTTTTTAAATTAAAAATTAATTTTTGTGAATAAAATTGATCAAATAATATAAGAGTGGGTTGTAAGGCTCCTAGTAATTTGGTAAAATTGATAGATTCAAAATTAAACTTAAGAATTAGATGAATTTAAAGTTTCATTTTAATGAGATGAATTGAAAGAGGACTAATTTAAATTTTTTATAAATCTTTGTATATCTTTGAAATGTGATCACATATTCTAAAAATAACTATAACTTTGTAATGAACCTTGCTAATTTATTTTTGACTTATGAATTTTTTTTTAAATGATCATAATCCTGAAATCTAAATTTTTTTAAAGAATCAACATAATATAACTTACTAATCTAAATGAGTTAAGAACTGGTTGGGAGAGAACATGCCAAGCATGAAAAAAGAAAAACCAGACATGGTATGAAAAGAAAATTAAAGAAAATTGAGAATAATCTCAATTCTTTAAATTTAAAAAAACAGGACCTGAACCTGCGATTATGAAAAAAAAAGTTAAGAAATGCTCAACACTGGAAATAACTTGCACAATATTTTGAACTGGATATACAGATTAGAAGCCCACATACTTGGGAAGGGAGGCAGGGGAAGATGGCTGTTAACACACCAACATCATCATCCTCCTTTTCATTTCATAAGTCCATAAAGAACTGGCCAGTTTTTTCCTTTACACACTTTGCATTTGGGAAAAAAGCTTGTATGCCTTGATATTGACATATAATTTGGAGAGCATTTTCACATAACCACGGATCCAGAACGATGGAGGTTATGCCACTCCTTAAATGGCAAGTGGAGGATGAATCACATTGAGCCATGGGGTTGGGAACCTCCTGATGGTATATTTGTGATTCATGGTATTGGCATTTTGACATTTTCCCAATAACTCCCTCATAGCCTTGTTCTAGGCCACTTATTCCACCCTTAGGCTTTACGCTCCACCCAAAGCACTAGGTGAAATTTCCTAGTGTACTTGAAGGGCACCTTATATGCATGAGTACCCCTCCTGGAAAACAGTATGAATACTACACCTCCTTAAGAGTACACAAGGGAGAACCAGTTTGGTTCAGTTCTTACTTTTCAAGAGAACCTCTAGTCCTGGTTCCGACTTTTTTCTTATTTGACAAAACCTTTGGTTTGAGTTTGATTCAAGGATTTTTAAAAATTGGTAAAACCTCCTGTTCAATTGTGAACCCAGTTCTTCACACTTCAAGACTCCCAATTCCCAGGTTTTTAAAATAAACATTCCTGGACGAGTTTGGTTCCAAATCAGATCTTGTTCTACTAACTCCACATAGCCCAAAACTGAATTTTTCTAATTACTAGCTTTACACAACTCTTAAAAAGAGATCACCTATACTAACTCCATGCCTAAACAAAACAATAAAAAACTTGCATACTTAAGACACATTCCAAAAGTAAAAATTACATGCCTAGTGCAACTCCCCCAGCCTCGCCCAAAAAAATTTTGTTTCAAAAAATTGTATACCTGAATTTATTTTTCAAACTGATAACATGTGTAACTCTACTCGAAAAAAATATTTGTCAAAAATTGAAAAAATTAAAAAATAGTCTTTTAAAAGAATGAATAACCAAAACTGGTATAGAATGGGCTTTGGGAATGAAACTCTTCATCTCGTTGGTTTTCAAGGTTCATGCAGACAGAATGTCCTGATTGCAGTATTAGCACCTCAGCTACCCTGGTAAAGAACAACACTTCTTATCACATTGCAGTACTTGGTGACTCCTATTTCCTATGGTTCTTTGGGTATCCCTGTTAGTCTCCACTTTGTGTTACTGACTGTTGCCAGGAGCAGACAACAACCCAATTTGTCAATTCAACATTTGAATAGAGTTTGTGTATACTAATGTTGTGCATACATTTGTATTGCAAATTCCCAATCATTATGAATGTGCTTTGGTCCAAGCGCGCTGCTGTTGGGGAATGAATGGATAGCCAATAGTTTTGCAGAGTATGCCCAATTTTCACAACTACTTCAAGTTCCCCATTGTGTCATTGAGAAACTATGTATATATATATACAAGGATGGAAATCCAAACACAAAAAATACAAGGCATGTTGAAGCAAATGTAAACACACAAAAGGAAATTCAAAACAATCAAAACAGTAGTAATGAAGTAAAGACCTACTACTAAAAGGGCATCCTCTACCACAAATCAGCTAGTGATGGAGGTGCACTAGCTGGTAAGTGTGGAAGAGATGAAGAATTGTGATTAAGCAAGGCAACCCACTAAAAACTCGTAGTGACTTGCACACGTTGGAAGGTTATCAACATTCATTGTTTATAATAACATATAACCGTAGAAGGTACCAAGGAGGTCTGTTGATGGCGAACTATACTTGCATGTACACAAGAAGTCAAAAAGGAATCAAAACGAAGATGGAGACAACCATAGGTCTCTATGGGAAAGGGAATGAAATCATTTCTCAATGTTCGCTCTATGTAGGATTGTGCCTTGTCTTGAGTGGCAATTCTTGCTAGAAAGCATGTTGCACCAAATTTGTATAAATCGGATTAACAATGATAATGTCTACCAAGGTTTGAAAACTACCTTTGGTGATGACAATATCCACTCATATCTACGTATGGTAAGGGGAAAAGGTGGGAAACCTCTCTCTGCACGTGAGCTCCACTCTCCAATGTGATAGCTACAACGATATTTCAAAGCATATCATGGGTTAAAATGCACCATTATGTCATTGGTTTGCAAAAAGAATCTTGTTTCTTTGCAGGAAAAAAAATTTGCAGTGCTAGAGGCAAATATGCATGTAGGTTTACAAAAGAGCCCATTCCATCATCATCACACTATCTTGTATGAAATTTTGAAGGAGGTGTTGTAGGGACAAGGCAAGCCTCGAGGCAACCACATGTGTAGGAATTGGAAATGTTGTTGCTACTACCATAGACATTATTGTTGAAAATGTTACTGGTGAGAGGTGTCACAAAGCTAGGCATGAGTGATGAGTTGAACTTAAAGGACACCTACAAGGTTGAAAAACAAAAACCAAAGCCCTATGCCAAAGCTCCTATGTGCAAACTTGAAGATGACCTTATATCCTTCACTTCCAGACTACGCAACAAAAAGGTTTGCTTCCTTTCATGGAGCTTGAAAAAAGTTGGTCTTCTCACATTTAAATTTCCAACAGACTTAGGGATGAGCACTTTGCAAATAATGTTAGAAAATCATTCCCTCTCCCTCTTCCTCTTCTTCTTGCAGCTTATCTAGTAGGCAAAGTGACAAGGAATTTTTCCAACCCATCATCATCACTTATGAGCTTCTACACCAAAGCCATGAACCAAAGATAAAATTCTTGCAAATAGCCCTTAGATTTTTGAAGCCTTGAGGGATTATGAAGGGCTTTAAGTTTGGGGACCCCTTTCAAGCCCTAAGTACGGTTTTGAAGTCCTATTGGATGAGGGGCCTTATTTCAAGGTTTTTAATTTTGAGGTCCTAAAGGTTTAATGCCTTACTTGGGCATCTTTGGATTTGAAGTCTTAAAGGAAAAAGGCCCTAGGTTGGTGATTAAATTCAAGTAGGGTTTTCTAATGTGTTAGTGGAACATCATTAAATATTAGTGGATCTTTTAGGGGCATCAATGAAAAAATGTCCGTGGAACATGGAGGAATGTCAATCTAAAGCATTTAAAAACGTCAATGGAACATTTAGGAATGTAGGCACAATGTCATAAAGCACTGACATTTGTTTGTTCACATATTTTAGTGGTGTTGGTAATTTGCATTTTGGAAATTGTTTACAAACGTAGGACAAGGGGCTTAATTTCAATTTCTCATTTGATGATCTACCCTTGTAAGAAACATGTCCCCTAGCTCCTTTTTCAACCCCTAAAAGAAAAGTATCCCCCCTCATGCCACTAGCAAATGACCTTCAACCTATTGCCTTTTCACCAGTGCTTCATTCTACACCACATAATGCAAGACCCAAATGATGAAAATGCATGGCATATTTTTCTGCTTTTCCCTCAATGGTGCCTTCTCATGCCTATTCAAAGGGGGAAGGCTAAGCATAAGGAGATTAAGATGTGGTTACAAAGGTTTTTTTTTTTAAGACTGGGAAAAGTTTTAAGCTCAACATTTGTTGTCCACACAAGCCTTAACAACTATTTTACCTTTGGTCCCCACTTGTTTAGATGTGCCTTTCTTTTAAAGGCCCCATCCTTCTTTTCCCACTTGGGGCCCCATGGTCTTCATCAAAGTTTAACCTTATCATGAATAAGGGAATATGATCATGCCTTCGCCCCCCTTGCCCCAACCTCAGTTTTTTCAAAGACTATTGTTTATTTATAAACTCTTCATCTTCCAAATTCATCCTTGCCATCTTTAGATTTTTTAATGGAATTTTAACTAGAATAAAATTTTGATTTTTCTTTGAATGCATTCAAGTCAACATTCATCCATTCAACTCGCCTTTCAACTAGTGGTAGGCATGGTATTTGAGCACCTTTGAGATCTATTTGACCCAGAGGACTTGGCTAGTGGTTTTTTTTAATTATTCATAATATGTTTTTATGTTGTTGTAAAACATATCCCCAAAACTATAACTAAGGCCCTTAATGTCGAAGATATGAGCTTTGGCCAAGCCTTCTAGTGGTATTCAATCAATCACAATAAGCGAAATTCTATCTCGGTTCGTGAGTAGGACCCTTTGCTTCAAGTTTCATGATGCATTTTCATACGATTTGTCCCCTTACCAATTTCAAGTTGCACTTAAGGGAGGTTGTGAAGTAGTGATGCATGATATTCAAACAACTTTAAATGTTCACCCTTATTGGATGGTGTTGTAGGTAGACATTGTAAATGTTTTCAACATTATTAATTCCCATAAGGTTATATTCCAAGATTTACATGTTGTAGGTGGGTAATTATTTTAACTCATATTTTTCATTGATTCTTTTTATGCCCCATAGCTCCCTCTTTTCTTTATTCACCATTCCTCTTAAGGTGACCTTTTTATTATTCAATCTTCCATTAGCACCCATCAAGGGATTTTTTGGGTGGTCCTCTTTTTGCCCTAACTTATTTTTGCACCTTTCATAGCTTGATTGGCCTTTTCTCATCTTGTTTGTTTTCTTTTGTTGTAGATGGCACCCACATCATTGGGCATTTTCCAATTGTTTCATGAATTTTTCATCATTTTTCCCAATTAGATTTGGTAGGCCTTGTAGTTCAATCTTGCAAGTGTGTGATTTGGTCTCCTTCAAAGTTTCCCCCTCCATTTAATTTATGTATCCCTTGTTGGGGGCATTAGGGTTTCGAATGTTCCTTTGGGAATTTTTTCCTTCACATTTTTTTTCCTTCTAGGATGCTTTAAGCAATGATGTTTAGCACATAAATACCATTGTTAAGTTGAAGGATGTGCAAGTGCCATTTGGGATTCTCACTCATTATTTTGCCCAAAGGTCTTATTACCTCTTTCGTTCTTTCTCCCCACTCTTAATTTTTTTGTTAGCTAAGGTCGTTCAATTTGACCCTCATTCAAATATTTAAGAGACTCTTAAGGCCAAGTTCTTTGGGGTGCCTAAAGGCTCCCCTAATTTGTTGGCAAGTTGTTCTTCCCATCTTTAGAAATGATATAGGTCTTCTCTCTATGAAGGTTATTGCTCAAGTAGTGTACTTGGAAAGCTGGAATCGGGGCCTTATGGCCCAAATCATTACTTCCAAATTTTTATAAGATGGTTGCCCATTTTTATTGGGGGCTATAAGGGCTAGCAATTTAAGTCCACTTCCATTTTAAGCTCACCTTAAGTGGGCTTGTGACCTCTACCTCCAATTGCTTGACCCTGCATCTTTCCATTTGAATAGCTATAAAAAAGCAAAGCAAATCATTTTCAAGAAAGTAACTTGAAAAGCATGCATGACCATTCCTTTTCCAACATTAGGGTAGATGCAAGCTACATTGGCTCAAAAATGGCAAGAATCCTAGTCCCAAAAATCCATATAAATGAAAAAATTAACATTACAATGGCAAAAAAAATGTTAAAAACCAATGTTGAGTGGGCCATATGTGGTGACTAATTAGTTAATCAACTCTGTATGAAAAGCTACCTATCTAAAAAAAAAATTATCCATGTTAGGGGGGGGGGATATCAATCCAACAAAAAATGACCAAGATTAGGACTTTTGAAAATAGGGCTCAAATTTGATCATTCAAAACTCCATAATTATTTGTTGGTTAAATTTTCTGTTGTGATTTTTTTTAGTCCATATTTTTTTTCCCATCATGTATCATATATTGAGTCCCTATAAAAAATATTGAAATGAAATCATAACAAAAAATGCTTGTAAATGCTAATGCAGAACCCAAATTAATATCCATATGTCCACTTTAAAAATCCCATTACTATATGGTTGGTGTTATATGTTTATTGAATTTCCCTTAATAAATATTTTTATTCAAGTTGACAATTTTAATCCATAATTTTTTTTGTCAAATTGATGATTTTCCAATGCATTTGTGGCATTTGAATGGAGTATACTTTGCAAAGAGTCCATAAGGATGCAAATAGTGAACCACCATAACTTGCATCTACCCATCATCTCAAAATTGTCTTTTGATTGTCATTGTGTTTAGTTAAAATCTTGTGTAGGCCTAGGTCAAGTGTTAGGCTTTTTTGCCCACCTATTCATCCCATCTTTTTAAATGGTCTCTAACATATTATCCTTAGCACTACACACCAAATTAGGCTTCCCCCATACTATGACTCATGATTTTTCTTGATGCATATGTGACTAGCCCATAGATTCGATAAGGATACACCTACGTTTTATGCTCGTGCGGAGAATACACTACCACACATGATGCGATTTAGGATTCTTTCACTTCCATTGCTAAAGAGGTTGAATTATGTGTCTCATGCAAGCAAACTCATGTTCAGTATGCCACATGAATTTTTTTTATTACACCATGTGTCATAATCTAAAACCATCCAAACATAAGAAATTAAACAAGTTGGGACATGTGGCAACACATACCTTGTTTTCATTGTTCACCAAAAGAATTACATTTTAATTGCAAGTGACAAGACATATATGGTTAGTCAAAGGATGAAAAGTGTATTTTGTTGACTTTTATTCATCCAAAATTTATTGTCGTTTGCAACTAGTGTCACATGCAAATTGTCCAATGCAACTATTAAGATTTTAGTTGCATATGTTGCTTATAACTAAAAATTAGTTATAGGGACCAATTGCAAAATGACCACTTTCTACTAGTGACCCCTTCCTAACTAAGATGGTACCTATTCAACCCCTTTGAGGTTATTTGGAAGCAAAATCAACCATTTTTGCCAACTTTTTTGCCTATTACCTTTTTCAGGACAATATTTTTTCTACTTTACCATTAATTTATATTTTAAAGATTTATTTCATGCAACCTAGTTACAATTTAAGTAAGTACTATGTACTATAGCCACAAGCAAACTAGGAATCAAAATGAACCAAGCCTTGCCCATTCATTAACATCAATAGCGATTAGGTATTATGACAATTGGTAGGTTTTACAGAATTGGCACAAGATGTTGATAGGTTTACCAAAATGATTGCCATGGTGAACAATGGTTTCAACATCAAAAAAATTGATTAAAAGGAAGAATGAATGGTTTTGTCATGATAAGTTTTATCCTTTTTGAAGTATATACTAATGATTTTAGGATGACATTAAATGAATGGAGATGATATTTATTTCTTGTTATAAAGTGAAAGTGCATTTGGTAGTTTGAATGTGACATGAATTGGCTTATGAAAATCTAGCCAATATGTTTTTAATACATCTCATTTGTAATTTGTTTTCAAGTGAATTTCTGCATATGTGGTTTAGTTATTATCTAACTTTGTTGTGTTTTATTCACTTTAGATGTTGATATTAAAATCTCCTAAGATAATGAATTTTGAAACAAGTCTTTTAAGGTGTTCAAGAATATAAAAATCAAACAAGAATGACTTTTATACACAAAGATAATATGAATTTCTTTTTTCAAATTTTTATGTTAAATGTAATTATTGAATATCAAATCCATTACATGGTGTGTTGTAAGAATGTAAGAGCATGTGTGTTTGTATATGAATTATTTTTTCTTGAGTTTTTATGTTCAATGTAACCATTATCAAATCCATTACATGTTTTGTACCAATGAAAAAGCATGTGTGTATTGTACATCATTATCAAAACATGACCATCATAAATTGAAATAATAAATAAATAAATGTGTTTATAAATTTGTGTATGTCATTTGATGATTATATTTCAAGGTCATGTTTTTTGCAATATGTATTATTGTTGTCAAGCAAGCTAAGAGAGTTTTTTGTGTCAATAGTTTAGATTGTGGTGTCTATGATGTAGAATTTGAAAAAAGGAAAGGTTTTCAATCAAAGTGGCACATTTGATTGAATAACCAAGTAGATTATAAATAATCTCAATTATGTTTATATTTATTACATGTTTCTAGATCAATAGGCTTGACCACAATCACAACATTGAGGGTTAAATTCCAACACATTTAAATGCATGAACATTTTTTTAAAGAAAGGGTTGTATGTTAAAATTGAACATTATGAACTCAAAATCAAATCAAAAAAGGGTTTTTTAAAAGGAACATGCCCATTATCCTTCTAGTGAACTTTACTACCATTTTGTCCTCCATTCCACATTTAAACATGTTTTGATTCCCATGTTTTTTCATATTGGTTTCATCAAGGAATTCATATTTAAATAATTTCAATCCACATTTTCAAATGTTATCATTGTTATCATTGTTGTCATTGCTATAATTATAAGAGGGAGGTTGTGAAAGCAATTGTGAAAAAAAATCATGATTATTAATGGTGGAAGTGAAATTGTCTCAACATTATTATTTTTTAGAATCAATTCAGGATTGAATATAATCAACTAGTAGAAACCAATAATGTTGGTCAATTTTTATGGTTTTGGTGGGTTGAAAAAATCTATATATATATATGCCATTCCCATTTGAATATTAGGTTTTTTTTTATAATAAATTCTATTAATATTTTAATTTTAAAGAATTAAAAAGACACAAAAAATGGTTCAACAATTATAAACATTTATCTATAATGTATATTAGTCAATCTTCACATGATGCGTAATGCAAAATATATGCCAATGAAAATATATGTAAGTGTAAAAGTGATTTTTTCACAAGTGCAAGCAAAATGCAACTCCCTTTCATTACATAACATAAGTTACAGGTAGTCTTGCACAAATGAAACACAACAAACAAACAAATTGACAACAAATAAAATTTATGAATAAACATATGAACAAAAAATAAAATAAACAAAACAAAAAGTAAATAAACATACAAAGCAAACATACCCTAAACCCTAAACAAAAACACAAGAAAAAAAATTTAAGAAATGTTGAAAGACATACCTTTTTTGAAATTTGCAATGTTGTTGATTTACAACTTTGAACAAAACCATCATGCATCGCCTAAGTTTGCAACTTGCACAAAAATAGAAAAGAAGGAAATTCCTACACCACAAATGGGGGAAAACATAATTAGTGAAATCAAAAAGGAAATCAATAGTGGCACCTAATTTGAATAGCACTCAAATAACACCACAATCACCACCATTATCCACACCATGAATAGGATTCCTAAATGTCCACCTCCACAACAATGAATAGGATTTCATTGGCATATTTGCATTATGCATCAAGTTCACAATAACGTGATGTCACAAGAAGTAGCAGGAGTTGAACAACACCTTGAACCATGCAATGAATGGCAACACAAATCATGCCACAAATTATCACCTTGCAACACCCATGAGCTATACCAAGCAACATTTAAACAACGTTGAACATCTCTACACAACACAAACACCCATGAATAACCAAAATAAATTTCAAAAACTCCAAGAACAACATGTTAGAATAGCACTATGACTAGCACAACAAAGAATGCATGAGTAACATCTCGAGCAACACACAAACAACTTCATGAAAAACATCTCAAAAATATATTTAGAAAACATTATGAAAAACACCAATATTGGTCGCAAGTAACATAACCTACAAAACCATGAATAACAACATAAGGATAAATAAATAAAATGCAGGAAATGAGCAAACACCAAAAAGCAAAAAAGTAATAATGTGAACCCAAATGAAAGTGGCTAGGCTTCTTATTGAACTCAATTTTCACTCCTTGCAAAATAGTTGTGTTGCGTCGATTTGTTAATCACTTAAAACCCTAATTCTAAACACAAAATAGTAGCCTTACCTATCTTAAACCTTGAACACAACTAATTTATAACTTAGACTCCACCCATAGGTATCGTATGTCCAAAACTCTAAACCTTATTTAAGAACCAAACCCACATGGCTTACCAATATAACCTATTAAAAATTTGAAAAATCTCAAGGTAACCCATTCCTTTTGACTTTGAGTCTCTATAAATTAATACCGAGAGGGTCACCTATCAATTTAGGTATCACCTAGGATGATACTTTATTAGATCTTCTTTTGGAAAGAATTGGGATGAACCTTGGCTCAATTCTTAATTTCTAATTAATACCTGCCCAATACTAGTCTAAAGTTTATATCACTATTTGATATAAAGTTTCAGAGGTATCATTTAGGCTCCAAATGGCTACCATTTGCAAATAGTGATTTTAATTTGTGATGATTTTTTGCAATTTTGCATAAAATATTTTGAAAATTCCATGTTGAAAATATAAAACTCCAGAATATTTTTAAAATTCTCTATTTTCATTCACAAAGTTATGTTCTTTGGAAAAAGGACTTTTAAAATTTCAACTTTTCTGAAAATAATATAGTTAGTGTCAAAGTCGCCAAGGAACTAGGTATAAGAGGAGCATCCTTCCACTCACCTCACCTCCAAGGCATTTTATTTTTTTCCAGCAACAAGAATATCCTGTTTATTTTCCACAAAACATAAAGCCACCTCCACTACTGACTTTTTTTGGGGATTTGTCCAACAACAAAAAAAGAGTTTTTATTTCAAATTCACTTGCATTGGCTTCAAGTTTTTTATTCCTTTTTTCTAATTACACCATGCCTACGATATTTAAGGATTCACAAATCTGACCACCATGAATAATTTAGATAGGGGCATTAGAACGTGATTTTTTCCCAATATGATGGAAATCCTATTTGGTAAACTGGCCAAGGGAAAATTAGCATATGTATATATGCCACCCAAACTTCTGATTTGTCAAATAATTCAGAATCAGACAACCACTGGTAATTATCTTTTCTTTCGTTTTTTTCAATTTTTTTTAGAACAATGGTTACCTTACCCTAAGGTCAGTTTTGTCATTAAATTATCCTCAAAACAGTGAGATGAAATATTGTGAAAAATATGAAGTTCACATGTTGAAAATCATAATAATTATCATAGGTTACATTCTGAATAATTTCACTGCTCATGTCACAATATTATAGTAGACAATATAAAATTATATAATTTCAAATTTCAAAACAGAATTCATGGAATCATGTGGAAATGACCCTTAGGCTATCAAAACTGCTTCTTTGATTTTTTGGAGAACCATGGCTATGAAACTCAAGGACCACCCTGATAACTTGGGGGTTGAGTGCAACTTTTGATACCCGTCCAACACTAAATTTTACTCACCTCTCTAAAGTTGTTGGAATTGAGCCCAAGAGCTTTAGATCATGCTCTCTCCAAGGGCTTAAAGCATTGGTCTCTCAATATTTTTTGCACACACAACTTATCAACCGTTCAAACAAAATCCTTCAATTTGTATTGTACCCGAAATCGAACTTGGAAATTCAACCCAAATAGAACGCTCTATCTATATGTATTATGGTGCCAAAAATTGACGACAATAATGATGGTCCACCTAATAAGAGTGAAACTACAAAAGGCCACTATGGTGGGCCACATGATTAGAGGAACCCGCAAAAGGCCACTATTTTGCATCGTCAAGGATCTACTTACCAGGTTGTAAAGGGTACTCGTTCAAGGGTTTAGGGTTTAGGGCTTCGAAGACAAGCCACAAACTCCACCAGAACCCTAACGGTTCATGACCGTCAGATATCACATCGAACGGTCCTCGATGAGAACTCCTTGCCGCCCAATCACTGTTTATATATTAGACGAGGAGTGCGAGGTTTCTATGTCCTGGTTTCTTCTGTTTCGCTCGCCCTTCCTGTGTCCTTTCACTACTCTTGGAAATCTTTAGTTATCTTGTTCTTCTGTCCTTTATCAGAGTGGGATTGATTGTATTTGTAGCCGTGAAAAAGTCCGCGGAACTGACGAAGCCGCGACTGTTAGCTGTTAAGTAGCTTCCTTTGTCTCGCTTTTGCCTGTGCAGACTGTTTGGCTTTCAAGGAAGTGTGGACTATGTGAGGTGTGCGGGCTGCTTTAGGGGATTCGTGTCCCAACGTCAAGAGGCTCACATAGCTTTATGTGGGCGCTTCGCTCTTCACATTCTTCTGCAGTACATGTCCTCATTTCAACTTTGTTGTTGTGACCTAGTTAGATGTGGTGACCGTTCGCTGTAATCCTTTTTGATATCACCTAGTGATTTGTGAGAGTTATCATGTCGTGATCGTGTGGTTTGTCTTGACCGGAACTGGCAATGGTTGTCTGTACGTGGTTTTATCTTGTTTTCTGCGGAACTCTGTGCATATGTAGTCAGGCCGATCTGTAGTCGAAATTGCAATCGGGCCAATGATCGTTTTGCTCAATGTGCTGGAGGGGGCGATGAAGATTCACACTAAGGTCTCGTTCGGCATAATGGATTTGTAGTCCTTGCTGACAATTCCTTGAGCTGATGCCCCTAATAATGTGCAGTGTGCACGCACCTTGATTGTGAGAGAGTACCTATGCCCTTTGTACACGCGATTAGGGACAATGACGATACAGGAAAGGTCTCGTTCGGCATAACGGCGTACAGGCCTTGCTGACCATTCTTTAAAGATCACCACCCATAATCTGATGTCCCTGGTCTGAACAAACGAAAATATACCACAAGGCTTGAATGCTTTGTTTCACAAAACCCAAAACATGCGAGGGTTTTCAAGTTTTGCAGCAGCCGTATCCTATTAGGTTTCTTTTCTGCGCTTGCAAGATACCTTCCACGCGTTGCGGTCCCTTTCTGTTTAGGGTTATGCCCAAGGACGAGAACTTACCAAAATAACCCTGGAAACGATAGCCGGAAAAAAAAAGAGTGCGAAAAAAATAGTTAAATTAATATGTGACAAGAGAAGGAATGTTTTTTTAAATGAAAAACTGAAGAACCTGCTTCAAAGTAAAACAATGTCCTCCTCTTGCTGAGGGTTAGATAAGTAAATTGTAGCCTGTTTGAACACTAAAGCTCTATGACTACGCAAAGACCACTGAGAAAATTTTCAGTGACATGTAGTGTTCGAAACAGGATATAAAATCGGATGAGATTTGGAATGAAATTTGTTTGTAATTGGGATGAAATTTGAAATTTCCCAGGGGTTACATGTGGATCTCACATCATGAAATGGTTGACATTCATGCTTGGGATGAGGCCACAACATAGATGAAATGCATATGCATACATGGATTTTTCATGAGAATTTTTAGATGGAACCACTTATTCAATGGTTGGGAATGTAATCTAGACAGTTATTGCAACCAACCCCAGTACAAATTCCAGATAGCAAAGCTTCAACCATTTTCTTTTAAACTAGGCTAAGCATAGCTATTATCAGATTTATTCTGTAATTTTGAATTGCAGAATGAAACTTCTCATGAATATGAGATACAAGTGTAGGGAATCAATGTGCAATCAATCTGGGGAAAAGGTGGCTTTCTTTTTTGTAAGCAAAGAAGTGAACAAAACTTTCATTGAACAAGTTTGAAAAACACATTATAGTTCCCTACATTAGCATACCCTTTATTCTCTAAACAAATTTTAAATTGTTTTTTACAAAATAAATTTTTTGATGTTCTGGGTTTCGATTCCTCATACGGATAATATGTGGACATTGTAGTTTCACCAAGGTTAGGTAGCAAGACACCCATAGTCAACCTACCATGGGGTTATAGGGCATGGCAGGTCACATTACATGTAGGTACTCCATGTAACTTACCCAAGTATCAATTACACATCAATTACACACTTTGTGACTCTAATGTAAAACAAGAACAAGGTTTCATTTGTAGTTTCAATTGTGGCATCAGTGTAAGATAAATAGAAGGGCAAGTTAGACATTGAAGTGGAATTTGCAACTTCAATTTGTGAATGCAAAATGGCTACTAGTGGGATGAGGAGGCTAGCGATTTGAGCGGTAGGGTTAATTCCAGTGGATACAGTTTGCTTTTCAATGTTACATTGTTCCATGGTTCATAAGGAGGAGCATGCAATGTGCCAGCTATGGTGAAAGTAAAAGAGTGCAATTTTGGTTAGATGCCAAGCAAGTTGGGGTTTTGGGGAATTAAATCAACAATTCCTTTTTGCAAATTTTCGCCACTGGGCAACAAAAAGAATTGAAAAAAAAAGAAGTAAATTGGACTAATATTGTGAAAATCTTGAAAATATTCGTCAAAATTTTGAAACCGCGAAATTGGGAGAAAACAAGAATTGGGAATTGGGATGGTATGTAGTGATGTTTTGCACATAACATTCTTGGCTTTTATTAGATATGACGTCCCCATGGACAGCTAAATATCAATTTTGGACTAAGGAAAGAGATTTAACACCCATTTGATCTAAAACTAATCTCTAAAAGGGATTTGGTATATAAGTACGACAATTTTCAATCATTTTCTGCGCCTGAGCCTCATTCCTTATTACACTCTCATCAAAGAGCGTCACTTGAAGGAAATTGCAAATGCCCCATAACAAAGTTGCCATAAGCCATAAGAAGACGTGCTTCAAATCATAAACTAATAAAATTGCGGTTGTTATAAGTTATAAACCAGTATACACAAATGGTGGTAGTTTATTAGTTGTAACTTCAGAAAAGCAGACAATTATGCGCGATTTACACATTTATGATTAGTGTGATCTTCTGAGACAAGCGAAATCCTTACCTCCCAGGATTCTCAGTCTCTCAGTAGACGTCTCAAGTTGCATACAGCTCGTAGCCGTAAGTGAACACAGATTCATGCAGAGCGGCCAGAATGATCAGCAAAAAGAAAGATAGAGTGGTTTGCTTAGCTATATTCTGATCTGACAACGGTATGAGTGTTAGTTGGAGCCGGAGGCGGGCTCAAGAAAAACCCGTCGTAGATCAAAGCGGCGAGCGCAGCGCCGATGAAAGGGCCAACCCAGTACACCCACTGGTGGGTCCAGTTCCAGGCAACAACGGCAGGCCCCAAGCTACGAGCCGGGTTGAAAGATCCACCGCTGAAGGGAGCTGCCACTAAAATGCCGGCGAGTACCGTGAAACCGATCGCTAGGGGTGCAATTGCTCCAATGGAGCCCTTGTTGGGATCCACGGCAGTAGCGAACACCACGAACACGAGAGCAAACGTGAGCACGATCTCGATCAACACCGCCCCCCAAAGAGACTCCCCAGCTCCAACCGTGTGAATGGCGACAATCTCACCCGTGATCACTTGCTGGAGCACCCAAGCTCCCGCAATTGCACCCAGCAGCTGCGCAATCCAGTAAAGCACGAGCCTGATGATGGTGATCTGCCCTGCCAATGCGAGACCCAGAGACACCGCTGGGTTCACATGCCCGCCGGAGATGTTAGCCGTCGCCGCCACCAACACGGCCAGCGCGAACCCGTGCGCGAGCGCGATCAGCAGAACACCAGTGGCATCGGTTTCTCCAACATGGATCTTCTCGTAAGACAGGACGGAGCCAACGCCGATGAAGACGAAGAGGAAGAGGGAGATAAACTCCGCAAGAGCACCCTTCAAAGCATCGGGTGCTGAAAATTCATTAGCTTGACCCACTGCAACCTTCATCGTATTAGCTCTTAAGGTTCTTCACTACCCACAGGGCCGCCCCAACAACAACGTGCGAAATTCACTCTGAGTTCTCAACACCCTAGAGCTCCAAAACACAGCCACCTAGCAACCCTCTTCGCAGTGGTTCTTAATAAAAACTACTAGTTCAGCGTACCATAATTATAGTTGCGTAAGAGGCGAATTCCAACGGCGGAATGCGACAGTGCGCAAAGATGCTGCAGGGTGGCGGAATGCTATGGAAGCTCTGGAGACGTGTGCAAATGAAGAGTGGAACTGAAGCGGATCTACGTGGCAGTACACCAGTCCAGTCGCAACACGTCTATCCCTTTCCCCTTGTTCTTTACCCTCCCCTTCAGGGGTTTATTTTTGCACTTTTGTGGTGGAGCCATACTTGGTTCAAATCAAGAGGTTAGGTACTGTCATTTTTACCTGCAGACCATTTCTGGAATTCTCAAGTTAAAAACACCTTTGCTAATTGTTTGTGTTCATTAGCAATAAGCGCCTCAATTACCAGGTTAAGAATTTCCATCAAAAAAGCCCATTGGATTTGGATTCAGTATTCTCCTAGACGGTGGCCAATTATTTCTGTTTTTTAGCAGCAACAAGCACATCCAGTTCATTTATTCCATGTATATGAACAAAACATGATGGTTCTAAAAATTTCAAATTTCTATTCAGGCCAGAACTGGTTCTTCTTTCACTGACAACAGCTCATCACATGTTCTCTATGTTACTGAAAAACATCAAAATTTATTCTTGCCATGGTTTTGTGCTTCTGTTCTAAAGAAATTTGATGTTTTCTCCAATTTCAGGCTTTTGGCAACACATGTAAAAGAAGATGAGCAGCCTAGATGCTACCTCTAGAATCCAAGAGAACTAAAATCCAAACAAATCTTACACTCAAAATTAAGAAGGGTCAATTATTTAGAATTGACCAGTTCTTTCATGTTAACAGCCAGTGGTTTCTTTAATCGACTGTTAAAACTTAAAAACTAAAACTCTAAAGGGGTTCTGATTCGGTTGTGGTTATCTGTTCAACACTAGTAAAAGTCCTAGTCATCGGTGGAATTGTTTTGGTGTCAGCAACTCTTGGCCTGAACACCTTCCTTGTATCTCATCAACTGTTCTACAATTGTTTAATTCATGATTCATGTCATAATTGACAGTTGTTAGGCAGCTGTATTCTCAAAATAAGGGCTAGAGCACTCTAGAGCACTACAAGAGTTTACCATGGTTTGTTTAGTCTCCCTAGGTGAACCAAATCATAATATTACATCTATTTCATCAAGAGAATGTCCCAAGTTTTGAAAGCATGTTCTTTTTATCAGCCAAATCAATGAGGCCCACTCAATTTTACTTCTTTTAATTCAACTTTGGATGCACTCAAACTAAATAATACAAATCATCCTGCATCAGACTAGTAGGACCAAGAATTAAAGTACCCAAACCCAACTGATTCAAGTACCAATTACCCAAACAAGACTGATAAAGTACCGATGCATTTACATCCGGACCTGAGATAGCCTGGCTTGTTCCCATAAATACTTTATATAAGAAGTTCATCCGAATCCCACGATGTCCCTGCATGCGGTGCTGCGAAGACCGACTGAATGGGCCCCTTTGGCAAGAGCTGCCTCACAAGTGTAGGGTCAGTGTGTCTTCCTCCCACAGCCAATCATGCAAAGGCACTTGCAGATTGTGGGATTGGTGTGGACTTTTATTAAAATATCACAACACCATGGGCCTGTCAAAACTGCCAAACGTTACCTGAAAAACAACAATTTCCTACTCCTCATGAGTTCACTTCCAAGCACAACCTCAGGCAGCTTATGGCTCCAAGTTAAATCTCCAAGTCACTACAGACATTCGACTTTATACTATCGATGTACCCTATGCACAGCATCTCTAGATCTTTTCTAGTATCCACCAATTTCTCTGCACCTGTGAACAAGGTTTCGATACCTTCTATGTTGCAATGCAGAAGCCAGATACTGTGCAGCCCATATCAGATATTCTCTCTCAAGCCAACTAAGTGATGATTGTCATACACACAAAATTGAAGATTCGAGCAAGCCTTATTTCCACATGTCAGTTAGGGCAATGTCCATGAGCCCTTCGAGAAATGGGGAGTCAACAAGTGCTGTCTATGGGACACCAAAAGGGTCAAAGAATAATATAAGTAGAATCGTATGCCATATGATAAGGAAAGATGCCAAGCATAGGCTTAAATGCTCATATCATAAGCCAAAGTGCTTAAGAATATTATAACCTTGTGGCAAAATCCTAAGGAAAAACATTGACATTGTCTTGAGATATAAACTTTTGGCCTAATTTGGAACATCAAGCTAGAAATAATATATTTCACAATTTCAAAATTATACTTATATTTCAAATAATTATGTGTTGGACCTATGCTTGTTGTTTATTACACTTGAGGATATTTCTTATGATGATTAAGACATTGATCTTGTTGGCCAAAATATGTGAGGTGCAATTTTCTTATGAATTAAAGGATATTCTTGTTCAAGCCTTAAGACCGCAATAAATGATTGAAAGAGTAGATTATGTCATTTGTGTTGTTCCCATGGTCAATTGTCTTTAAGGAGTGATCACTCTTTTGGTTTTAATCACTATAACTTATTGTCTAAACCTTAATATGCCAAAATGCATAGATCTAATAAGTCAAAATGCTTAAAACTATTATAACCTTTGGCCACAAGCCAAAATGCTTTAAAATATTATGGTTTTTCAATTCACAAGTGCAAATGCTTAAACCATGAGCGAAAATGTTTACGAATAATATAGTTCCTTAAGCCACAAGCCAAAATGCTTAGACCATAAATTAAAATGTTTTAGAATATTATAGTCCTTAAGCCACAAGGCAAAATGCTTAGACCACTTACCAAAAATATTTGGACCATAAGTCAAAGTGCTTAAGAATATTACAATTCCTTAGGCTATAAGCCAAAATGTTTAGACCACATACCCAAATGCTCATACCACAAGTGAAAAATATTAAAGCACAAGCCAAAATGCTTAAACCACAAGTCAAAAATGATTAGAGCACAAGTCAAAATATGTTGGATTATAATGCTTTAAAATATAAAAAGAACTATTAACAAGACATGGTTTTAAAACTATACCCAAGATGTTAAATTGTTTTTGCTTTCAACCAAGATACCAAAGTTGATTCCAACCCTAGGCTAAAAACCTTTTACCACAAGCCAAAATGCTTAAGGTTGGAATCGTGTTTGGCATTTTAACTTAGGGTTTAGTCTAGGTCCTTTGTTTCCAAGGTTAGATCATTATCATTTCACTTTTAACATTAGTCCCAACTTAAAATTATTGTATGCCCTTACAAGTATGTTAAAACATGTATCTTTAGAGTTGTCATGTTCATTAGGGTCACCCATGTATAAAATCACCAATTGTGGCAAAACCTTCAACATCATATAAAGGGCTTTGCATTTCTCAATGGAACTTTTAAGTATATTATGTTACTTTTGATTTTTTGTCACATGTTGGATCCAATGATGGCTAATCGATTAACTTTTATTTAAATGAATGAATGTGACAAGGGTTTTCGTGTTTAGTATGTCAAAAGAAGAGTTTTTGATGGTTCTTTACAAGGATGGTGGGCATCAAATGTAGCAATTCTAAGGTTCTTAAGGTTTGTGTTTTTTATCGCACACATCATTACTACAAAATGTGGGTGCAATTAACTAGTCCCCATTCATTAGACCAATGAATTCACTATGTCCCTACTAGGTCTCATTCACTATAACTAGTGAATTCCCTCAAAATCCAATGAAATCACTTGGCGTATAAGGACACCTTTTATTGTAATGAGTGTGTTAGTTCTAATCATTTTTACTATTTTTTTCATTTGAAAAATTGTTGCTAATATATTTGATTTTTTTTAAAAAATGGAATCATTCAACTTTTTTTTAAAGAAGCAAAATTGTCGGTCTTTTCAATGCTTTGTATTTGAGATTAAGAATTTAGGGTTGTTCATGGGTAGGTGGGTCTCATTCTTCAATGAATTTGCAAATTAGAAGTAGATTCACAATTGGTTTGTTTTTTTCCTTATGTTTTCATTTGGGTGCAAATTTTTTAAGATGTACCAAAATCTTGTCACAGTGTCACCTCTTTTTGTTTTTTTTACCTAGTCCTTTTCAACCATGTAAACACACATTTATGGATGATTATGATGGATTCTAGAATTGTAATGGTTTAAAATATAGTCCTTTTGAAAATTTTGACAACTTTTGATTAACTACTTTTTATGAGGATCAAAATATAAGGTAAAAAATGACTATAGTAAGGACTACGCCCTTTTCATCATGTGTGATGCACCTTAAAGGATTTTCACCCATTTGGTTTTGTATTATAATATAGCAAATTTTTTAGTTAAATTCCATAATGTACTCAAAAAAATAATTTGAAAATTTTATAAACGTATTCTATGTTCATCACTTTTAGTATATGGGTTTCATGCTCTTATGTAATGTACAAACCCTACACTTTATGAAAAGTGTACATTTAAATATGTACTACTATGTTTAATTTTTATGAAGTTAATCTAATTTGTGAATTTGTTTCTAGATTCTTTGTATTTCAAGGTTTTAATGTTTACGTTGTTGATTATGAGAAGTTGATAAAACATTCCAAGTCATTTTTTGAAAGTGTAAGTCATAATACCTAAACTTGTAAATGAACAAAAACGTCTTGGTAATGAAATGATCTAGAATTCTTTCTTTTGTATTGTGGGAAATGTCCGAAATCTCCATGCAAACCATGGAGCATGGAGGTGTGGACATTGTGGACTATGTGCACACAATGTTAAGGGAGCAAGTTTCCCTAAAGGACATAGCTACATCATTTGAAGTAACACGCCCACAACAATTGACAGGCATTGGGACAAAATTTTAATGTTCACCTTCATCTTGGAAAAGAAGAGTTATCTTCCATCATCAATAGTCTATTTTAATGGATTTAAATGGAATGAATTGGGGAGTAAAACATGTACAAGAAAGTTTGGCAAGACCAATTATAAAATTCCTAAACATGATGTTATAATTGCTTCAAGAATCATTTTAGCATTACCATTATGACCAATGAAAAAAAAGAAGCAAATAAGTAGACCGCAATACAATGTCACACAAGCCATGGCTTTGTGGCACATAGATTATATAGTCATACAATCCCAGCCATTTCCATGTGAATTATCATGTTTTATGTCATATTGTACATTGCACCAGTGAAAATTTAATCTTTGTTGGAATGTGGAATATATTCACACCAATCCACTTGAAATTTTTAATCATGTATTGTTTGTCAAGGCTTATCCTAAACATGATTGTGGTTTATGATGGAGCCTATGATAAACTAGTTGTGCATGGCTTTCACATACATGCAGGGATTGATGGAACTTCACACTATGTATTACGTGCAAAGGTAACATTAGACAAAAGAAAGGAAATAATTTTTGAAGGTTATGCTTCTATTGTGCAAAGTTTAGTCCTCATGTGTGAATCAAATCAAATTTTGTTATTGAACACATTCTTATCAAAGAACACAATGTTGAACCTACAAGAGTTGGGATAAGAAACATTTATGTTACGACTTCATCTACAAAAAATTAAGTATTATATTTTAATACGTGTGTTTTATACTTTCAATATAGAAAAATAATTCACATGATATCCTATCACCCATCAAGGTGTAAAGTGACTGCCAAGTTAGATTTTGGTCAAAAATATCAAATGTGTGACATGGAATATGTGGGCTTAAGATAGAGAATTAATGGAGGCACCTATGGGAGAAAGTTATGTTTTATTACAAGAATTGTTTCAAAGCTATGGAAGAAGCTGAAATCTTGGACATGGATGATCCTTTCATGAGAGAGTGAAAGCATGCTAAAGTATATGAAAAAGTAATCCTCATGAATAAAAAAACACAAATTTGTGACAAGTAGATTAGAAAATAGGTGATGCCTTATGAAATTGTCCTTTTGAACTACATGAGGGCATCAAATGTGATATGTTGAAGTTTTTGAAAGTTTCAAAAATTATATCAACCTTTTTTAAAACCTACTTTCAATCTATTTTACAAAATTTGCTAGTTTGTCCAATTGTGAGAAAATAGATTAAAATTAATTTTTAAAATTTTTAATTTGAAAATTTCACTCATATGTTGCATATTGAAAGGTTTTGGGGCATGATTTAATGAATTAAGAACATGCAATGCACTTTAGTATCATATCAAAAAACATGTTTTGAATGCCAAATTTGAGTTTATGGAAAACTTATTTTTGAGGGGATTTACATTGTCATAATCCAAAAATTCAACTTTCAAAAAATGTGTATCAAAGTGCATAATGGCTCAAACATTAATAACACATCATTTGAATAGTTTAATTTGGAAAATGTGCAACATCAGCTAGAGTAATAAACTTGCAGTAAATAAATAAATTAGTGAAAGTAATACATACATTAAAAATGACCATATATGGTTTATTTAATGTGATAAACACCGCCCAAAAATTACAGCATGATTAAAATGTTTAAAATGCAAAAGATTCCAAACCTACTTTTACGTGTCAATAAGGATGACCGATTAACATACTTTACCCTGTTTACACCCATTCGTGTTTTTACAATACTATAAGATGTGGTAGATGAGTATGTGGGCCTTTGGTATCTTAATAGGGTGAGGAGGATAAACAAAAATGGATGTTAAAAAACAAGCCATGTTCCTACTAAATATTTCCAAGAATATATATGAATATTTACAAGGGTATGTTTTTGAAACCAATTATACTTGTTGTTTGGAAGCTTGAGGCCATTAATGCGATTCATCGGATGCCAATTGGCTATTGGAAATTTTTCATTTTTTGTAATTTAAAAGTGGTGGCTTTTTTATCATTAATTGCATGTAAGGAAATGGTTATAGGGAAAAAGGTAAATGTGTTGCTCATCATATAAAAATTGGGTGAAATGGGCCTTAATATATCATAAATCATGAATGTGCAAGAAATTGTTTTATATGCTTGATGATGTGTTTCATGTACTTTTTGCTTCTTATTGATAGGTGATTACAAAAAACTCCCCATTACATGAATTCATCCATTTGCATATTACATTTTTTTTAATAATACAATATTTTAACAACAATGTAATGGAATTTAACATTGCAAAACATGAAGGTGGGGAAGAAATCATGAAATTATTTTTAGATGTATAACAAATATTCGTGTATCTTGTAATACTTAATGGTTTTTACTGGATTGATACAACATTTCTTGTAAATGTATAGGTAACATTCATGATGAACACATTGATGTAGTAGCCATGGACATTAGTGTTCATGATAGGGGTCGATTGGATGCCAAGAATGGAGGGTGTTGGACATATTCAAAATGAAGTGGAAAGAATGACAAAGGTTTCTCCTCTTCATATGGATCTTGAAATTGTTAGGGCATATGAGGTAGGGAAGGAAGGGAGGAATGTTGTAAAATGGTATTGTTACATTATTACCTCACATGTTATTGTCACATTGTAACAAAACACCACATACAGTTGGAAAATATAAATTTGGAAGGTGCATGACCAATGAACATCAAAGCATATTGGCTTTTAATGGAGCAAGTAAATATCCATGATATATTTAAATTTACTATTATTGTGTGAAGTTATGTAAATTTGAGATTGAAATTCTATGTGGGAATAATTGCTACATTTGCAGGTACAAATTTTGATTTAAAAATTATGGAACTTATGTTTCAAATCATGATGTGACAATTTTTTATGTTTGGAAAAAAAAAGTGTGACAACAAATATTATATATGTTTGCCTACATTGCAATAATTAGGACTTCAAATCTTATAAAAAGGTCAAGATTTATGGACATGTCATGTGGAAAAACAAATAACTTGGAAATGGTAATTAAGATTGAGGACCCATAATGATGGTTTAATTTTTCATGGCCAAATGTTATGAGTAAAAAGAAAAATGGATGTGAATAATCAATTGAAACCCAACTTACTTTTGTTGCATTTTGATTCATTGCCATCTTTTGCCATGTTTTCAAATTTTATAATTGAAAAATCATAAATCTTTTTAACATATTAGATTAAAACCCTGAATGATTGTTCCATGATTCCAAGCATATATTTTAAACTACTCATATATGTTTATTATTATGGCATTAACATTAAAGGTGGAAAGGTTGATACCATTGATAATGTGACTTGACAAAAAATCATTCAACCATGCAAACTAGACTTGTCAACCCACTTATCATAAATTAGAGCATACATGTGCAAGAATTGTAGACAATCTTTAATTTTTTTTCATCTTGAGGGTCATTGGTTTTTTCTCTTCATTTGAAGGATTGTTGATGTTATGGTCTACATTTGAAATTTCAACATTGGCAAGCAAAATAGGCTAAGATTGTGGTGGAATTTTTTTATTATGACAAGCATTAAATTTCTTGTCAAACATCAAGATTTCAAGCATAGGTGTGTGAGGGATTCCTCATCCATCAACGATAATAATAAATTATATTTTGTAGCTATATGTGAAGGAATTCATACGTAATTTGCAAGGATTCCTTACAGCTCTTTATTGCATATTGCATATTTCATTTGTTATCATCTATCTTGGTAGAAAATGGCTCAAGTGCAAGGGCCTAAGTTTATCTATAAGCCCATCCCAAAAACATGTTTAAAACATCACCAAATGCATCAATAACTACAATGTTGATTGTATGTTCAAAGATGCAATAGAAGAAAAAACAACTAGTTTAACCAACATTTGCATAGGAGAATAATCCTTCTAAACGAATTAAACAATTATAAACAACATTTGAATGGAACAAAAACAAGTTGACAATAATTTTCAAAACCTAATATAATTTTAAATAATGCTAAATCTCTTGGAAATCCAAGTGGCCAATTGTTCACATATATCAAAATCATGAGTACAATTACAACCAAGATTTTCCCTTATATACATAATGGACAACACATTTGCTAAACAACTTGCCAATTTTGAATCATCTTCATGGTTGGCCATATGTGATATCGAGTGTAGAGTAGTTGGTTTTCTTCATCATTATTTTTTCATCTTTGTACAATGGAAGGTATAACATTGAAAAGCATGTGGAGGATTGGATACATGAGTTTCCATTTCTACCAAGAAACAAATCCACCATGATTTAGGTTTTCCTAAAAAATTATAACCTTGTTACAAAGACATACAAATTATGACAATTAGAAAACAAGATTTTCCTCACCACGATTTCAAACATGTTCTTCAAGTGTGTCGGGATTGATTGTGTATGTGTGATTATTTATAGAAATTACCTTAAAGTAATTCACACACATGTGACCTTGAAAAAGGGATTTTCAATTTCTATAGAATGAACATTTTTACAATTTTTAAAAATTCTTCCTTCTTGTTCCAATCCACTCCAAGCCCATCAATAACTTTTGTGAACCCTACCCTCAATGACTTTCCAATGAGTTCTTGATCTTTGAACAAATTCTTTCACATTATTGCACCAATTTTCTTTGTATTACACTTTCCCAAGTGACTTTCTTTACCTAAAAACGTGAGAAACTCAATGCCAAATCCTCATACAAGGTGTCAAATATAACAACTTCAATCATCTCTTGTGCACCTTGCTAGAACTTTTACATTTTTTGTAGTACATTCCACTTTCCCAACTAGCAAAGCTTGAAATCATGAATCAAATCTAATCTTAATTTTGGATCCACCCCTTGGGTTAAGTCCATGGACTTGGGTGTGGCATCAATGAACATTAGTAATGTTGAAAAAATAAAGGACCTATTAACTTCAATTTGGTTGATAGATATCAACCACATTAGATGTCCCACCATCTCTTCCATGTTAAGTTTTTTTTTTCTTTTATGAAATCTTCATCTTTCAATTGATGGAAAATTTTCCTTTCACGATTTGGGTATTAAAAAACTGTTTTATATGTCTACATCCATTCATAGCCTTCCACACATGAGTTAGTAAGTTGTGTGGTATATTATAAATCATCCAAGTTAACATGTGTAGATTTGTGGTTATAATTGTAGCAAAAAGAATTTACAAATAGTGATCTCCACAATTACTTCCAAGAATTTGTAAACTAGGAATTGCAAAGGCCCTTGAAGTCAATTGTAGCGCTATTACGCACCCCACTTGCTAGCACAAAATCAACCTTCACATCATAGGTGATTTATTCATTTACAATTTCCTACTACATGTCACAAAATGTGGGATACTTCAATTTTGTTGCACTTTGATTCTTCTTTGTTTAATCCTTTTGTGTTGTCCAAAAAATTAAAATATGAAAACAAGACATTTTTGTGCAAGAAGAATCTCTAATAGTCCATAAAGGACTTTTCCACTCTCTCCCTAGCAATCAAAAGTTTCTCCTTTTTGTGCATTATGACCACTTTTGAGTTTGCAAAGGTTGATAAATTCACAAATGATGGAGTTTCAATCAAATTTTTGAATTGATTTATGTCAACCTCGTTGGCTCCAAATGTTTGTAAAACTATTTTAGCCATATTGAAATTGGGATCTTTAATATGATTTCTTGCTATGACTTTCTCCAAATGCACCACTCCCTCCAAAAGGGTCTAGCTAGACACAAGTTCATACTCTCTTCTAGAATGTCCCCACTATTGAACATCTTCATTGATGGATGGAATGTCAAGTTTTGCACAAGTCAGCATTTGAACAATCAATCCCTAATTTTTTATTTCTTCTATCAATCAAGTAATTGCATACTTTTCCAACTTCAACTAATCCACCTTGAGAGATCGCAAAATTGACCTCCTCTCATGCAAGCCAAAAGGAAGCATTCTACTGATTCACATTCACATTTGTGAGTGGTGCATTCTCCACATTTTCAAGTTTTTTCTTTTTTAGTAACTTCAAATGACTCTCATCGTTGATGACCCTAATGTGTTTCCCATTTCTTTTAAATTAGCATCAAAGGTTCTAAAAGCACTTTTAATGGGTTGTTGGATTCTTTCTTTCTTTCTCTTTTCAATAGGCAAAGTTGATAATGCCATTGCACCAAATCTAGAGATATTACATTGTAATTGTGTCCGTGTCTAGCTTTCTATATCTCAATCCACCAATCAACAAATTTATACACTTCATGGAGGTGTTATGAAAGTGTTTCCTCTCTTCATTTGTCCACTACTTATCAATGTAACTTCAATATCCATAAGGTTGATGAAATTTTCTCTACCCTTCACCCTTGAGCTTGTTGGAGTTCTTTCATTCTCCATGGGAATCCCATTTCCCCCAACTTCTAAATTACTTCAACCCCTGCAATTACTTAAGGTCTGATTTATAAAGGCAACACAAGTTGTGGCAAATTCACAGGTGGAGATGGCGACATAGATGACAACACATTGGCAAGTAGTGGGACAATGTTTCCATCTCCACCTAAAATATTTTTGCAAGCAACAACCCCATCTAGTAATAACAAGTTAATATCTAGGCAATAGATGTAGTGCCCACTGACAAACAAATTGCCCCAAGTTGTGCCGATAATCTATTGAAAAGGTTCCAATATTTTGAAACCACGATTATCCCTATTCCTTTCTTTTAGCCAAATCACTTTAAAAACAAACCTAAATATTGTGATGTTGATATATATGTGCGTTTTGGTAGTTCATAGAAATGTCATGCAATTTCGTATTTTATCGAATCCATTATGAATGGGGTTGGGTTGATGAACCCACCCCATCTAATTGTTCCCAACAAACTTATCATTATTCTAGGAAAATTACATGGCCACTCCATCATAGTTGGCAAAAAATTCGCATCTATAAATGTCCAAGCCACCTCCTTGGGCAAGAGAAATATTTTCCTTCGCACAAGTGCCCCCAGTTCTTTTTTATATCTTGTAGCAATAATATTTGCAACTTTGGGGTTCCCATATTAGTGTGGGAAGCTTATAAATTGGGCTTGCGATTGAATAAATTGTGGAAATGCCACAATTCTCACTATTATTAAACTTGTGGTTAGAAGTTTCATTAATCAATCTAAATTCTTAATCTTTACAAATAATTTCCAGCCTTTTTGTTTTTGAAATATTGTCTATTCTTGAAACAAAATAAATTCCAAAATCATCAAAATCATGAATTGTGGAATATGTTTTTATTGTTTGTAGTTTGCATCACTAGTTGAAGTCATGTAATGCCATTGTTTAGGATTTTTATTCCTTGCATTACCTTTTTTTTCACATATTCTTGTTCTTGCATCCTTTCCAAGACATGTGTAGGCTCTAAATATCTACTTGTTTGGCCATTGACCAATGTGTCTCTTATTTGTTGTACATGAATTTTATCTTTTTTTTGGATCTTGCTCACTATTGATCAAACCCATTGTGCACTACTCTTCTACACAAGACCTATCTTTCACTAGAAAAAATATTTTTTGCAAATTGTTTGATGCAACTATAGATGTTATAAGCAACTAAAAAATGTTGCATGTAACTATTTTTTAGTTACATGTGACACATGTAGTTGCATAAGACAAGTCACAAAAAATAATTTTTCTACTAATGTACAACAATGTATCCAAACTCAAGACCCAATTAGAATTTTGATTTCACAACTTGAAAATGTGATGGTGGACTTAAAAAAGAACACAATTCCACCAATATCTTTAACCTTAATTATTAATGGTAGATAGGTAGTAAAGGTAATTTGGTAAGGTAGAAAACTAATTATATACATTTAGGTAAGGTTAATCGATAATTATAAAAACAAAAAATTATTATTTTGTGCATTCATTATTAGGGTAACTAGTGGACTAGATATTATAAGGTAGGGTAAGGTAACTACTTAGCTAGGCAAGATATGTAGATAGTAAAGGTAGTTTCGTAAGATAAATAACTAGTTAAATACATAGTAAATAAACATAGGGTAAGGAGGTAATTAAGTACACAACTGTTATTTTGTGTGTTCATTAGGTAGGTACCTATTCAACAACCCTTCCCTACCCATGTATTGTGACTTGTGTGATTATGTGCGTGATCTAACTTTTTGTTATGCTTGATTAAAGGTTAAGCCTATAGGTGGTGGACATTCTTGAATACCAATCTTGGTTTTTTGTCTCATCTTGATCAGTCCTCATTTTGAACTACCCCCCACCTCAAGAGGCTTTACCTTACACTTTGTATGTATTCAATATTGAATACCTACTACCTTACTATTATTCTTCTTTATGTTGATACCTACTGGCCAACTATGAATATTAGACCTGTAAATTTCAACCCACTAATTTGTGTGTATAATAAGTTTAATTGTCAAATTTGCAATTTGGTTCATGGACAAATATGTTGGAACAAATTTTGACTAAGATCTCAAATGAAAATCAAATGTTCATAAAAGCTCATATACATGTTTTTATTTTTTTTATTTCATGTGCAAATTGTTGGTTTACTTGGCTTTAATATCATTTTCATTTCCATTTTTTCATTATATAACCTATTTAAATTATAGTTTGGTTATATGTTTTTGGTATTCTCACAATTTTCATTTTCAAGTTTTCTCTCACTATCATCCCTCCACAATCCCCCAACTACAAGCATCGATTCAAAGAATATAAAATGACTATTTTTTGGACCAAGGAATGGCCATGTTGGGAACATAGTGAACCAAAAAAGATTTTGGACCCACAAGGAACAACCATGCGAACAAGGTGAATGGGGTAACTCTTGAAGGATTGGATGTGATGAAGTCCTTTTTCGTCCACCATCAATGGGGAGGTAACTCCTTAAGGCTAATTGACTATCATGTTTAAAGTTACTTTTCATCTTTGGTGAGTAAAGGAGGTCATCCTATTTAGTCCCCCAATAGTTTCTTGGGTTTATCATGTTCTTAATGGCCATTCCCTGTAGTTCAAAAGTTCATATGAAAAAACTCTAATGCATGGGAACACATAAATCTTGACTTCATCCATAATTAACAATCCTAATAAACTTTGTTTCCCACAAAATTTGTTTGTGATTCAATTTTAAATCAAAATTACATAATTTTGAAAGTTTTGATCTTCATGTTTGTTAATTATATTTATATCATTCATGTGTTAATAACATTATATCTAGTATTAATGTAATAAATGTCACAACCCTAACCTTGGGCTCGCGACCAAGGCAAAAGGTTTCCAAGAGGGCGAGACAAGAGGGAGACCCGGGAGACACATCTTATACTCCCGGGAGTGCAGGGGAGTGTGAAAGAATGAACCCTCACACTCCCAAGGCAACTCCCACTTGGGGAGTTGGAATCATAAAGGACTCCCGAATTTTCAGGGAAGGATTGCAGGGGTCAAAACCCATTGGTTTGAAGAGTTCCTTATATCATCGGAAATTTATTAAAATGAAGATGTTTAAAATGGGCTTACATCACCCATTTGGACATTTGAAACACAAATTATGGCCAAAAGAAAGGCTGGGAGTCAAATTGGCAGTTTGACTCCCGACCACTAAAAGTCAGGAATTGACCCAATTTCCATGCGTGCAGGTGGCATGCAACATACTATTGGAAAGCTCTCGATGAGAGCTACAACTTTGTTTTAGACCTCATCTCAATCGGAGGTCTACACACAAAGTTATTGAGCCCCAAAGTCGCGAGAGTCCCAACTTTGCAATTTTGAGACTCCCACTTGGGAGTCTCGGGACAAAAAACCATTTGGATATGGGCCTTGTGGAGAAGCATAGAGTATACTATAAGGGGGAAGGTGGTGGCTTCCCCCAAGTCCGGGCCATGGTGAGTCTTGTGAATCTGAGTTTGCCCATGGCTCGTCCTAGCACCAAAAGTGCTGCAATTATGCACTAACCACCTTGTGTTGGTTTTGTGCAGGTTGATGTTTGTCACTCTTCCTAGTCCCATCTCGGAGCTCCAGCACGCCCCCCTACCCCTTCAAAATGCTACAAGCCAGGGAGCGTGCCCTGACTCCTTGCTTTTTCATTGTCTTCAATTTGGACTCACCTTTGAGTCCATTAAAGAGCTTGGGGGTGCATCACTAAAGGTGGGACCACACCTTGTGTTTGGGGTTTGGAACTAACACCACTTTAGTTAACATTTTAAATTGTCATAAGTAACATTATCATAATTCTTAACAAACATCAACATCTTTAATTTTATATCAACTTGTCCATACCATGATGGACATGAATGGCAATTGACACAAATATTATTTAACATTAAGTCAATTGTTCATTTTTTGAAACTAACTAACATCAATTTAAAACCTTGTAATGTATTTTTTTTCAAATTTTAATTTTAGTTAACATTGTAGATGTGGAATGGTGTCCAATTTTGATAATCCTAACATTAACTTAACACGTAATTTCACACCAAGTGTGGCCCCACCTTAATATATAGATAATGTTGAATAGGGTATCAGTTTACTTGAATTGACCAATTTTATGAGGTATTGGTATTTTGAGGAATACCATAATTCTATTAAATTTTACCAAAATCACTTCTTATGTGACCATTGATGAACTATGTAGTACAACTATTGTATGTTTATCTATATATAGTCAAATAAACATATAGATAATTATTATATATTTGTACCACATACAATGAAAGGTGTAGCCCAAATTAAATATTTCGCTAGTTGGATAAAAAAAATGACAAAAGATCACATTTGTAACATCTTAGGGGTCATTGGTTGTATGTAAATCAACTAATAAGATACTCAAAAGATGCATTTATTTTTCATTTTATTAAATAACATTAGTTGACCCCAATTATAAGAAAGCCTTTCAAGGTTTTCATTTCCATAATTAATGTTTAAAATACCCCTAGACAAATATTTCCTCCTCATAACTCCATTTTCTTAAAATTTGGTGAATCCCCTAGACTTAATTAATAACATAAAATTTGGTGAGTGTCGCTACATAATCTTGTTAGTGGGATCTTTTTATAAAATTAACGTCTGGTTCAAACATTTTGACTTGTGGAAATTATTTGGATATCATTTTTGAACATTTTTCTTTTAGGTCTAAACATTTTCACTTTTGAAAATTGCTTGACCTTTAATCCAAACATATTTGCTTATGGTTGAAGCATTTTGGTTTATGGTCCAAACCTAATCTTATGGTGGAATCACTTTTGTTTATGTTTCAAGTTTGGTCATATGGTCGAAGCCCTTTTGTTTATGGTCTTCACTTGGTGCTCAATACTTTGGACCTTTTATGCCTTATTTAGTTCCAACTATTTAAAGATAAAATGTATTCTATTTCAAAGTTCTTTGCTTTTAATAGGCCTTTAAAATGTTCAAACCTATTTGATTTTTTTTTAAAAACCTTAAACTTAAGTCTTTTGTCAATCTACCTAAACCTAGCTTTATATCTTGAGGTCCTACAATGTCCTAACCTTAAGTGTTTTCACTATTTTATATTTGACATCAAGTCCTACATATTAAACAAATTATAAATCCTATGGTTGTACATTAAGGAAAAACTTTGTCTCCATCTTATGATGTGTGTATGACATTTATGGTATTCTGTAGTTGTTTAATGCTCCACCTAGTAGGCATGTGCACTTCCATGAACCCCCTGAGAAATGGAAAGCCTTCTAATACATTGTTTGATTCTCCACCCAAATGCATGAAAACTCATGGTTCTAGTTTTTGGGCACATGAACTAGCCTTTAGTTAAAATTAGAATTGGCCTTTAAACTGATTTTATCAAAGGTTTAGTTATTCATTTTTTAAAAAGAATGTTTATTTTTAAAACGTTTTTCATGTTTTTTTTTCAGTGGCTAAGGTTTTAAATGTTGTTAATGTGAATTTTTTTTCAAAGACACATTTATTAATAATAAATTTGTTGGAGGAGCATGTGGCATTAAGAATGTAGTTCTTGATATTGAAACATGGCTCGAATATGTTTTTTGGTTTAAACATGTAGTCAATATAGGTTGTCATTTTTTATTATGTAGTGTTAGTAATTAAAAGAATCAGTTTTGGGCTATATGTACCTAAGCAGAAACATAATTTAGTTTGAAACTGGATTTGCTACTAGGATTATTTTTTGAAAAACTAAAACTTGGAAATGATAAAATATGAAGAATTTGGTCAAGAATTAGACCAAAGGTTATAGCAAACCACAAACAATTCTTTGAACCAAAAATAGGGGTTATTTCAAATTAAAACCAAGGTTGGAACAGATATTGGAGGTTTTTTTCAAAAGTAAAAACCAAACACTAGAGTTTGGCCTTTACCTTTTTTTAATTTTGTTTCTTTCTAATGTTTGGGTAAAAGCACACTACAATGCACTTTTTTGGAAGTCACAATGGTAGTTTTTTTTTGAGTGAGTCAAATATTATTGCATTGTATTCAAATCTATTTGAGAAATTCGGCAAAAGTGAGATGAAAAATTGAAACCTACATTCTAATGGTTCCAACTTGGATAGTTTTTCTAAACTCAAACCCACAAAAAAATTACCAAAAGGATAAATGTTCAATTCAAGGTGGACTTTATGAAGAATGGTACATCCAATGTCAAAGTCCAAACTAGCCCAAAAAAATTATCATTATGGATTTTTTTTCTTCTAGTGGAATTGGAAACTAAGCCTATAACTTTTCACCACCACATATTGAAGTACCATAACACTTAAAATGAAAAATCAAGCAAGAAAAAGTTTCTCAAAGAATTTAAAATTTCAAATGAAAATGAAAATTCGTAAAGTCCATTTTCATATCTAAATTGATTTTTTCAAGACCCAATATTTTTAGAGGATTTTAAAAAAAGTTTAAATTATGATAGTATGAACTTGGAAATGGAAAAAAATGTGAATTTCAACATCAATTAAATGTTTCTTTTGAAAAATCACTAGATTTGGACTATAAAAAAGACTTTCATTCGCCCTTTTTGGGTGAGTGTAGTGTGCATTTACCTGTTTGTCATTTTGAATAGTTGTGTTTCATTAGGTTTTAATCAATATTGGATTGGTATAAAGGTTGACCCTAGAGGTATCATTAGGGTCATCAATATGAATAAGAGGATACTCAAGGTACTTAGTAGGTCTCTTTTTTTTGCCAATATTATGATTGAAATTTTGTCATCATAATATGTGCCTAATCCTTACCTTGATTCATACCAAATTTAACTATTAGGCTTTAACAACTTTGCATCTACCTCGATTAATATTCATATGCATCTTTTTCTTAACATCAATATGCTAAGATGAAAGTGTGATAAAAAATATATAGAAAGTTGACAAACTAAAAACAAGTTTAAAAGTGAGACAATTTTTGATACATGTAGAAGAAAGTAAATTCAAAATATATTCAAGCTTCATTATGAAATTTTGTCTCTTTGCATTGAGTTTAATATAAATAGATTACAAAAGTTGAAAAAAAATTTAATTAAAAAAAAAACAAGTACTTTTGAAATCAACTAATCAAAATGATGTTCAAAAATATTTTTTCATTAAAAAAATTAATGAAATGAATATGTATTAAGTTAAGACATAAAGATCATTGTATATTCAAGCAAGGAATTGAAAACATATATAATTTCTCCATGTTAGAATATATTTGACACATCCTTCAAACAAAAGTAATTCTATGAAAAGTGAACTTCAAAAGTTACTTGCATTTAGGAAAACCTACTTTCAACCTACTTTTATAATGGAATTTTTTTATTAAGTGCACAATAATGAAAACATATTTTATTTTTTATCATTCATGTAAAAACATTGAATGTATAATATTTTTATGTAATTTGACCCCTATATCAATATTAGGTGCTTTAGGGTGTAAGCTTTGTATGTTTTGGAACATAGTGAAATTGACTACATTACAATTGAAAGTAACATTTCATTATTTGTAACATGTTGCAATTTTCAAGCTTGAAATTGGAATGTTAGGGTATAAGAAAATGCTTTTGAGTGAAAGTACTTTCTACTAAGGAAGAAAAGATTTGGAGAGTGAAACTCCAACAATTGGAGGCAAATGGAAGCTTTGATTCACCCATCACCACATTGTTTTAGTGTGGGCCTTCTTTGTCATCAAAAAACATCTTGAATGGATCATAGTGGTGGCATTGTAGACCATGAGGTACATTTGTTTGCCACCCCATAAAGTAGTAGGTTCAAAGTTCAAACAACATCATTTGATCTCACAAGTCTTTGGTTGCCTACAACCTCCAACATATCACCTCAATGAATTTAAGTTGGCACATTCGCAATGAGTGTGAGGCCATCATGGGCAATTTTATTTGCACCACAAGAACAAAGATGAAGTTTTTGATTCTAAATGTGAGAAGAACAAGAAACACAAATAAATGCCTTCTCCCATAACTAATTTTTTTTTAAACCAACAATTTTAGGCATGAAAGTTCCAATCCAACTTATATGTGCTTCATTGAAGACCTAGATCTATTTGTTACAAAAGGATACAAGCTATTGTTTTTGCAAAAGTGTTTTTGGTTGTGACACTTAGTCATGCAATAAAATGATAAAGTTTATTTCCCTATCTAGAAACAACTTATTAAAGAACACATTGTTTTTGTTCTTATTAAGTGCATGGATTGTTGCGTTCTACTTTCCTTAACACAATGTGAAACAATTTTGTCACAATTGACTTGTGTATGAATTGAATTGGAGTTAAGACTTTTGCACTCATTGTCAACTTCTTGAATTGAAATTGGGTACCTTTCCATGTCACTATTGGCTTATTTGAGGCTACAAATACTAGTGGAGTTGTTTTAATAGAACTTGTTAAATGTTTTAAAGCTAAGTTCCAATTGACCAACAAGTTCTTTACTTGTGTGAAGGATGAATGCACGAAATTGACATATTTATTATTGTGATTTGTGATTTATTTAGTTCGAGAAATTGTATTTTGGGACATGTGGTGTTGAAGGCTTACCAATATGTTACAAATGAGGAAAAGGTTTGTCAAATCATCAAGGAAATCAACCTTTCTAAAACCCATGTCACATGGACAAAACAATTGGGCAAAAGGAGGTAAGAATGGAAAGTTGCATGTGCATTGAAGCTAGTTTGTTTCAAAAGTTGTGTTTTTCTAGAAGATATTAGAGTATGGCCACACCATCACAATTTGCTACAATTTGTAATCCTTGTAAAAGAAGTTGTAAATTGGCAAAATTATGACATGGACATGCTTTTAAGAGTTTAAAGATTTTGCATTCAGTTGTTTTTTTAATGCTTTCAACAAACTTTATAAAGCTTGTGTACTTGTCACATTTTTAAAAGGTACCATTTTTTACAGTTATGAAATTTGAATTGTTCAAAAATTCAAAGCATTATATACATTCATGGGCATCTATTACCGAGTTAAAATATTGAATTACAATTGACATGCATATAGAAAAACATTTTTTGGATGCCAAATGATGTAATGCAATTTTCTTCAACTTGAAACTTTTGACAAAAATGTAAATCCACGCAAGAGTTCCATGTATGGTGGTTTTTTGGAAAAATATATATATTATTCTTTTTTTGCCCACCCCCCCTCAAAAATTGTCACCGAAAAGCACATAGTTAAAGGCATATGATTGCAAACAACCTTAGGTAAACTTGAGTTGGAGAGGTGTGTGATGGGTAACCATATTACATGATTTAGAAATCACTTTATTATATTGTAAGAGTGCATAGGAAAACTATGACTTTGCAATGGAATTTTTAACTCTAGGTCCAATCATAGTTGGGGTACACAAAAGGAATGTTTCACCCCAAAATCACATACAAGACATTATTTTGAATGACCACTACATTTACCGCATTATTTATTTATTTATTTATTTATCATTAAATACTCACATTCTTTTTTATTAAAATGGTTGTGATTAATTATGATTTGGATGATTTTAAAGTGTCTTGAAATGATTTCTTGGAACCATGTCCCATTACATAGGATAATGCAAAAGGAATCAAAAGGAACGTACATTTTTTTCTAAGTTGTTTCATCTTTATGTCTATAATAAAGTAGTGAATGTTGCATCTATTGGCATAAAAATAAATTATTTTGGATAAATAGCCTTTCCATAAGGAACAAAAGAATATCTCTAAAAAATGTGTAATAAGGTTGCATAGGAAAGGATTTTTTTTTCATCATTTCAAGTGTTTTTTTGTTCCAAGAGGCTTGCACTTAAAAGGATAGTATAGGCTTGTAAGGAGACATGACAATTTAGGGTCCTTTTACATGGTGATGGACTAGGCAATGAATAGGAGGGGTTTTCTTTAATGCATCAGGACTAGTCTTGCATCTTCGCCATTCTTGAGGTATAATATCTTTGGGGGGAAATTTTGAAAGTATCAAAATCTTTTGATCATCCGATCAACTCAATTTTCACCGTCAATTCTAAAATTCATCCAATTGACTTACCAAACAATGATCCCATTTGTCAATTTCTATCATCTTTCTCATAGTTCAACTGGGGTTTGGTGCCCATGTCACTTTTCTTGTTGTTTGTTGCACTATCAACATTTTTATTACAACCATCGCTCTTGCTAGAAAAAAGCTTGGAAACTTTAGCTCATGGTCGTTGAAAATTGAGACTATGTACACTAAGGACCAACAAAATGAGCTTGTAAGGTTTTTTGTTTTTTCGGCAAGAAATGGGATTTTTACACAATTGCATTTTATTTTTACAACATGTATGTTTGTCCATTTCTTTCAATGTTGAAATTAATTCAATAACATGTTCCAATGTTGTGCATGTGTTATGTAGGTGTGGAAGCTGTTAGGAACAAGTTGGCTTGCAATTTCCTTCAACACCTTCAAGTACCTCCTATTGACTATTCACCTCACCTTACATGGCATTCAAGAAAGGCTTTAGGAAAGTCAACCAGACATCAATGAACAATAGAGGTTGCAAAGAGGTTATGATTAAATGCAAAAAGATTAAAAATAGATAATTACAAAGAACTAGAGTGGTTAGATTGAAAAAAAAATGTTCATTTTGCTGGGGGTGCATCCACTACAAATCGGGGGATTCCTGCTTATGTTCAACAAGTTGCATTAACCCTTCATGAAATCATATCAGATGAAGGGGTTGAGTATTAGAAGAAGGTTTTAAGGAAATGTCTCAAACAACCTTTATTGCAACCCTTAATGCCCAATTTTGTGGTGAAGGAAAAGAAGTTACATCATTTGTGAAAATATTGGAGCAACATGGAAGGATCTAAAGTATGGGAAGTGGAAAGATCACTATTATGCCCGCCATGTTGTTCCAACGGCAGTTGTCTCTACACAAAGCAATTCCAACATTCTTGCAACCAAAAATTGTGTAGGGTTGAACTACATATCCATTCAGCAAGCTAGGGAATGTAGGCAGCTATTGGAAAGTGAGGTGGAAGGCATGAAATGGGTGAAGACTAATAGAAAGCAACAAAGTGAGGCATTGAATGATAATGTCAAGCAAACTATGATAGGGTGGTGGACAAAAGAAACTAGGGTGAGCCCGAATGTGAAGGATGTGGTTTGGCATTTAACTGCTTCAAAATATTTGGGAAAAGTATGTTGCTCATTTGTTGTAGGAGAGCTAGGTAAGTTTTTGGCTTCAACATCTTTTTTTTTTTGCATCCTTTTTTGTATGTTTGAGGTTTTATTCTTTGATTTTTTGTAACTTGAGCTTGTTTATTCATTGTCTTGTTTTTGCACTTCTAACATAAAACTAAGTGTAATTTAAGGCTGAACTTTGTGAATAGTCCCTACTTGAATGGTAGTTTTGAAGTTTAAAAAACTTCTATTGGTAACTTTGATAACATATTATAAGTGTTCAAAGATAAATAGCTCCCAATTTTGTGAAGGTCCTTAATAGTAAGTCCAAAATTGATCATGTCATCTAAGTTAGTATGTTGATCCTTTACATTAATCTTGTGGCTTTGTATTTAGTCCTTTTAGGACCTACATTTGAAGGACTCTTTGTAGGAGTTATCACATTTAATGGTAAATGGTATTAGTTCATTTACCATGTTTTAGTTCATTTGCTCTTGACAATGAACCCTCATAAATTGACAAGACCCTAGATTTTTGGATGAGGACTTTCAACACTTCCCAAGACCCTGGTTTTGATACAAGATTATAATTTGCAATACCAGGAACTCACGAATACTTTTGGTCTTGTTTTTTATGCACATTATTTGCATTTCTAGGAACTCAAAATTACATTTTGGAATTCAAGATTTTTACATTTGTCCAGGACATGACAAAATTTGTTCAAGACACCTTGTAGCAGTCATCACATTAAACCAAGAATGTTGTACTGAAAGTTCATTCCTAACATGTTTACTTGATTTGCAACTCAAGAATTCAAAAATACTTTTGGTCCTATTCTTTATGCATATTACTTACATTTCAATGAACTTAGGATTACATTTAGGATTCAGGATTTCTGCATTTGTCCAAGACATAACATAATTTGAAGGACAATTTGCAGGAGTCATCCCTCTAAACCAAAAATGTTGTATTGATAATTCACTTCTAACATGTTTACTTCATTTACTCCTAACCCATGAACAAGTTCATAAATTGACACAACCTTGGATTTTGGGATGAAATCTTTTGCAATATGTCACTAAAAGTACATATAATTTTTCGATACACCACATTTTTTGTATTAACTTTTCATGAATAATTAAGAATTTTTAAAAAGTGTATTAATTCTACCAAATTTTACATTTCATTTGAAAAATTATCTTAGTTTCAAATTATATGAAAATATGCTAATTATTTATTATTTATTTTATTTTTTCATAAACTAAAAATTTGTTTTAAATGTCATGTACATTACACCCCATTTACATGTGGTAAAGGACTCTTGAAATTTAAAATTCTATTCAATAGATTTAAAATTTTTAAAATTTTTAAATTTCACAACTTTCAAATTATGAATGTTTTTTGAATGTGGATAATCAATTAACATCATCTCAATTTTTTTCTCATCAAAATTCCTTTATGAAGAGAGTCTTTAGCTTAGTAAGTTACAAAATTGACAATTTTAGATGCAACTGTTGTTCTAGTTCAAAGGTCCTTTATTAAAACCAAAACCCAAAATATTTTATTTTGAATTTTTCAACATTCATATTAATCATTTAACATTACATTCCATGATTAAGATGGCATTAAAGTGGCATTGCAAAAATATATTTAACAAAATTATAGTTTTTATAAAGTTTTGATGTTGGTCACTCGACATGTTTTTTGGCTCATTTGATTATGATTACACCCTTTTGGGTATTAGTTTTGTATAATTAGCACTAATAGGAACTCAAGAATACATTTGGTCCTATTCTATATGCATATTATAATGCATTTCTAGGAACTCAAATTAAAAATAGGAATTTAGGAATTTTGCATTTGCCTAAGAAATATTATACTTGCATTTAGGATATAAGTGTTTAATCCAAGACCACACATTTCTTCTTCAGGAATAGGCTTCTAATTTTTTTTGTGATTTAAGACTTTGGAAGATAGAATGCTTTAGTATGGAAGACAAACAAATCAAATTGGTTTAGGACATAAGTATTATGGTTAAGAGTCACAATTTTGTATTCTTGGATTTGTTGAATACAAGTGGGTAATTGATCTTATTTACGAGGAACTTGTTTGATGGCTGTAAATAATTCACAACAATTATTGTTTTTTTTGCAGCTAGATTTTTTCACAAGATTCAAGGTAGTATATTTTGATGTCCATATTGGATTGATTTCATTTGGGAAACTAAAACTTTATTTTGTGAAGAAATTATGAGATTTGAATTGTTGTTGTTGTAAATACCATTAAGAGATGATAGAGATCAATTTAGGGTTTAACAATATGCGAGCTTCAAGTGTTCATCATCGCTTACAGAACTCCACCTGCACATGTGGATGCCTTTCACTTTGTGCAAACCCTCCTTTTGGAACTTTTCAACAAGGGATTATTAGCTATCAAGTTGCATCCCATACATTTGAGAAGGCTTTAGATCTATGGCAGAAAAATTTGTGCCCCAAGGCTCAAGGGCAAAAATGGTTTAACCTAGATTGTGTGAACAGTAAATGTGTAGAATGTGGTTTCCATATTTTGCCACTTTGCAATTGAGAGGTGGATATATCCAATGACAATTTGATGGCTTGGAAGTGTTTTGAAAAGGTTTTTGTAGGGGAAATTTGGGCATGAAAACCAAAGGAAGTTGTCTTTCTTGTTTGTAAACTTACAAACCCACGACAATTTTTTGAATATGTTGCCCCAAAATTCTTTAAATTTCTCATGCATAACCACATAACAAGATGGTAGGACTTACAATATAAGGTGTTTTTGCAAATGTTGAAAGAAGGTGAAGTACTTTCACTCATTGACTTCATTGAAAACTATTATTCCAAGCGTGAAGATGAAATACAAGAACAACATTGGTTCAATTTTCAGCTTTCTATCTTGGTGCATATTACTTACCAAGTTAATCCAACATGGAACCCCTTGGGGGTGAAAGCATACTAAAGGTGAGCCACGTTTGTTCAAAAAAGCTGATGTATAACAAGTATTATAGTATGCATTTAACTAAAATTTGATGGCATCCTTTAGCTAATCTAAACGTAAGCAAAAAACTTTAAAATTTGCACAACAATATTTTGGAATTCAAAGTTCATTTTGAGTCAAAATTAATTTTGATCCAACTGCTAGATGAGGAGGATTGAATAAAATAAATGCATGCAAAGTATATAACTTACAATTTTTCAATGACCATAGGGCCTCATGTTTGTGATTCATGAAACATTACTAAACAAAAGCAAATTGAAAAAATAATGCAATACCCATTTATAAAATTTCTTTTTCTTTAATATGGTAGTGGTTTTCTCTTAAAAGGAAGATATTATTATGCATTCATTGCTGAAAAAATGCAAAAAAAAACATTTTTTGAATGGAATTTCATCCAAAAACTTTAAGTTTCTAAATTTGCCTACATTTAATTGATGTATATTAATATCATACACCATAAAAAATTTCACCCAAAAATTTGACAACTCTAGTTTTGAAATATATATTCAAATTCTCAAACTTTGTGACAGGTATTACTTGGTCACAAATATATTCCATACATTCAAATTCTTCAATGTTTGTTGGAATTTTCAAAATAATTGATTAGATTAAATCTAAAGCTAACCAAATATACTTAAAACAAGTAAAAATAATCTGAAATGTCATGTCCATACATTACCAAAAAATTTAGTTGTAGAAATATTATACTTGTGATTACAATTTTTGGGGGGCTTAGTGTGCTTTCACCCTTGGATCCAAATAGTCTATAGTTGACAACAGAATACCATTATTATTTTTTAGGTGATCACAAGCATGACAACCTATTTGTGTAACGTGTTTAATTTGCATTAGGGCCACCTAACATCAAATGGTCAATTCCCAAAATGCATTATGTGTGGTGTGATGGGTGTGCTAACCAATTCAAAGGTGTGAGATCTTGGTTCCATGTGTCAAGAGACCATGGGTTGGCAACTTTTTTAGAACTCCTTGTAGGTTGTATGATTCAGTGGAATTATTGGGGTATAGGCCATGGGAAGGGTCCACGTGATGGTGTAGGGGCTTGCTTCAAACAAGCCATCAGGAAGGAAAAACTCACGGTTCACATGGTGAAAATTTGCAAAACGTCCATGATGTGGTTTTGTACCTTCAAAGGTCAATGAACCAACCTCATGATTCATATGAAGGTGCTAGAAAGGATGTTAGAAAAGTTTTTTGAGAAGTGAAAAACGGGAATCTTAATAAAACTTGAGGATTTGATTACAAGATTGTGGCAGGGTCTTGGAGTATGCATTCAATGCAAGCAATAGTGCATCGAAGAACATTTTTTTAAAGGTTAGGGATTTTTCTTGTTTTTGTCACCATAGCATTAAAGTTGTGTCAGGTGATTGTACCTCAAAAGGTTCTGTTGAACCCTGGAGGTTGGTTACATTGGAGCCTTGTCATGCAACGTATGCTCTTTGTGATGCAAAGTTTGATGATGAAAATTGGGGAGTAGGGGAAGATAATGATGATTTGGTTGCAGGTTTAGTAGTTGGGGACTATTTTGCTTTCATGGCTGCATGAAATAATTATGAAGGAGTTGATTTCTTCATTTTGCAATGTGTCAAGGAGTTGCATATTGTAGAAGATGATTCAAGGCCATATGACTTTGCCAATTATATGGAAAAGGGTGATGAAATTGTCATTGGTCATTATTATAAACAATCAGGTAGAAGGAAGTCATCATCTGTGTTAATTAAGGACAAAGGTCCAGTTTTCATCTATTTTCATATGGTTTGTGCTTCCAAGTTTTCTATGGTACCCATTACACACAAAAAAAAGGGTGGTGTTACTACTTACACCTTACTTAATAATGCCTTGGAGTAGATTACTTCTATTATAGAGAAGCATAAGAACTATGATGATGAGTAAAGTACTTGTTGTGTTTAACTACACTATTTATATTTTTTGATTCAATTCCATTTCCATTTTAATTAGAATATTATGGTGTATGGAAGTATTAGATAATTGGCTTGAATGATTTGTGAAATGTTGCACATGTCTTGGTTTGGAAATTTTTCATCTTGGAATTTGGTAAGTTGCATGTGAATGTTGTTGGTTTTGGGGATGTTTAGGCATCAAACATTAAATATGCTTATCTTTAAGGTACATAATTAGGAAGATTGCAAAAATATCTATGCTTGAAATTGTTTTCCCAATTGGGATTATTTCTTTGGAACCACTTTTTCATTACAAATTCCAAATGAGATAAAAGTTCAAACTAAAATCAACATGGGTGTTGTTTTGTACATTTCTTTTTAGCTTGATTTTCATGAGTTGCTTTCTTTGAATATTATGTTTTATAGAAGAGCTTGTTAGGGTGGGAAGGGTTTTCTTAATGTAATAAAATATTTTGATTAATTATTATATATATATATATTAGGTTCTTTGCAGGATTTGGGTCTTAAGCTGGAAGGTTGTTGAGTTTGGAGCCTAATCGTCAACATGAATGGTCCACATCAACAAATTAAACATGGTTCATAAATTGAAACACAATAACAAAAAGAATAACTCAAGAAACCCAAGTAAAAGAAGGAGATTCATGAATAAACACAGAGTAATAGTGTAACCAAATAGTAGAGGCAAATCACCTAAGCTATGTCACTAGTAGAAAATGGCCATTTTGCAACTAGTCCCTACGATTCATTTTTAGTTGCAAACGACATTTGCAACTAAAATCTTAATAGTCGCGTTGGACAAGTTTCATGGACATTAGTCGTAAATGCCAACAAAATTTAAATGAAAGAAAAAACCAACAAAATACATTTTCATCTTTTGATTAATCATATATGTATTGTTGTTTGCAACTAGGATGTGACTTTTTTGGTGAACAATGGGAACAAGTTACTTGTTGCCATGTGTCCCAACTTTTAATAATTAAAAATATTTTATTATTATTTTGAAATAATCTAAAAATGTTAATTTTTTTGTTTGGATGGTTTAGATTGTGACACATGGTGTAATAAAATTTTTCCATGTGGCATATTAATTGAATTTGTCCAAATTAAATTTAAATCAATATTTAGGTATGTAGGTTGAACTAGGTACCCACCTATCTATATACCTACCTACCCATCTAAGCTAAACATTTATCTAGATATAACCTATTTAACTACCTAAGCCAAATACCTATTTAGGTAGGTAGGTAGAAAAATAGGTATGTAAGTTAGGGAAGTAGGTAATCATGTGTAAGTACATGAATATTTATATTTTATTTTGGATTAAGTTGTTTTTATTGGCTCATCCCATATGCCCATGCTTTTAAATATGAAAATGTAAGACTAAACACATTATTTATCTACTTTTCAAGATGAGATGAAAGTTAAAACATATGGGATAAACTTTTTAAATGCAAGTCATTTGTGATTAAAAATGTTTAATCGTAAACAACTTGCAACTAAAAAGTTTATCCCATATGTTTTGGCTTTCATTCTCATCTTGAAAAGTATATAATTAAGTAGGTAAGCAACAACTAACTAGCTAACTAATTAACTAACTAATGAACTAATAAATCAACTAATTAACTAATAAAATTACTAAATATTTATAGTAATAATCATCAATATATTATGATTAATCAATTAATTATATTATTAGTTATTATTAAAAATTACTTAATTTATTAACTAGATAAACAATAATAATATTTTAATTATTAATAACTAATTAGTTACTTTTTGTAACCAAATAAATTAATATAATAACTGAAATATTCAGTAATTAATAATTATTAACTACTAATATAATTAAAACCTAGCCTAGGCTAACTATTTTATTATAATTATTCCCATTATTAATTTCAAATTTATAGTTAATAATAAATATAAATGTAAATATTTAATAGTAAAAATAATGTTAATTTAATTATTATTGTAGCTAGTTGGTACCCAAGGTTATTTATTTTATTTTTATTATTAATATTATTACTTCACTCATTATAGATATTTATGAACTATTACAATAAATATTTTATATTTTTAATAAGTGTTCTTTTCCTTCAAAAATCATTTCTTCATTTGTATAATAATTTATTAAATTTCCATTCTATCTACTACAATAATTATTATAAAATAATAAAATAATAAAAGTGAAAATAAAATTTATATATCAGTAATTGATTATAATCATTGAGTAATTCATAATTAATAAATATAAACTATATTAATATTTCGACCATAGTTTTATGGTCATAGGTGAAAATGATTGTATTTATGATTGTTGATTGCAGAATCATCTCTCTTTCACAAGGAAGGTGCAATAATTATCATTCCATAATATTCTTAGTTTTGTTTTCAATTTTATGATGTAATTGAAGAGCTAGTGGTGATCATCCATAAGACAATTAAAACAAATCTAGCTACAAAAAAAATGAAAGTTTAAAAAAAATAAAATTATATTGTTTACTACCCATTATAATTTTATAAAATGTCTAACAATTTTTTAAAAAAACTTTCTAGAATATGGCAACTAGGCAACTTGAAAATCAGTTTATTTAGCCATTAAAAAAAACTAACTGACAAAATTTTGCCTAACAATCACCCTTGTTCCACACAAAATTCTCCTTGAAAATAATATTAACTATTGGATCCATTATTTCATTTTAATCACAAATGAAATGTGTAACTATTTTTGTGGTGGTTTACACAAGTGTTGGGTAGGGGTCAAAACTTGTAACTAGGAGCCAAAGGGATTATTTTGGAAAATGATTGCACATTTTTTTTCCCAAAAATCAATTTTACATGCAAATGAATTTTTGAATGAAATTTTTTGTAACTTGTTTTTAAAAATATTTGAATGTTCCCCAATGCATCAAATTTTTTTTAGTCATTATTGAATAATATGAATTTTGAAAAGTGTTTAGATTCCTTATAGATTCAATGTTTCATCTTGAAAAATAATCAAAATTTTAAGTCATCACCAAAAATTAAAATTTCACATCCTTTAGTTTTATTATACTTTAAGTTATAAATTTTCTTCATACATCATATACATTATAACCCATTTATATGTGGTAAAGGACTCTTGAAGCTTTAAAATTTTGAAACAATTTTGAAACGTTCTTTGAATTTTTAAAGTTATAGAATTCCACATTTAAAAAAGTATGAGTGTTTTTTGAATGTGGCTAATATGTTCTTATCATTTATATTTTTTTCAATGAATTTGTTTATATTATATGAGTCCTTTTGATAATCTTTTACAAAATTGACTCCATCTGTGCAAATAGGTATACATTTTCAAACATTCTAAACATGTTGGAAAATTCAAAAACAAAATTCAAATTTTGATTTTTTTGGGTTTGGTTTTAATAAAGGACCTTTGAACTTGAACAACAATTGTATCAGAAATAGTGAATTTTGCAAATTATTAAGTTTTAAAAAAAATTTATAAAGGAATTTTGATGAGAAAATTTTGAAATGATGTTAATTGATTATCCACACTAGAAAAACACTCATAATTTGAGAGTTGTGAAAATTTAAAATTTTAAAAATTAAAAATCTATTGAATAGAATTTTAAAATTTCAAGAATCATGTACCACATGTAAATGGGGTGTAATGTACATGACATCTAAAACAAAGTTGTAATTTATGAAATAATAAAATAAACAATGAAATAATTAGCATATTTTCATACAATTTGAAATTAAAATAATTTTTCAAAACGAAACCTAGAATTTGGTAAAATATGCTCACTTTTAAATAAATAAAAGTTATTCATGAAAAATTATTACAAAAAATGTGATATATTAAACAATTATATGTATTTTTAGTAACATATCGTAAAAGATTTCATCCCAAAAGTCCTTTTTATGAGAATGAAAATGACCACAAAAAGTACTACAATTCTTGTGTCTTTCATCACCGTTGGCACATTTGATTGTGATCGCACCTAGATATCACCTTTTTGGGATATTTGTGAGATAAGGATATATGCCTTTTTTAATTTTCCAAATAAAAATATAAAATTTACTATTATTTTAAATATTTAGATATCATGGCCAGATATCAAATTTCCACATTTTTCAATGCAACTTGAATATTAATGTTCCTGGACATTTATTGTTTATTTATTAGTTGAATATCAGAAAATTTGGATATCAAATTCAAAAAAAATCTTACCAATTATGTTGGGTGCCAGTCTTTTTTTTTTTGGGTTAAAAATCTCCAAAAGACAACAAACTTTTTTAAAAGGGAATATTTTTGTCACAAATTTTTTTTTCTAAAACAGTTCACTAAGAAATTCATAACTTAATTTAAAAAGAAAGTACAGGCATAGTAATAACTACTACTAATTACAACTTTGAAAAAACCTCTCAAAATGTGTCCCCAAAATACTCTAAAATTGTTTAGGGATTCTTGTCACCCTAGCCACATAGGGAAAATGAAAAAAACCATAGCTAGGTGTGAGCTTACAAACCTAACTTAATCAGTAACCTAATCTATTTACTAATTATTAACCTTGATATCTGGCCTCGAATTTGATATTGAGACCAAATATTAACTCATCTTTGATATCTATATAATTTTCAAATATCAGTGTGTTGGATATCAGAATGGGTGATATTTAACACTTTGGATATGAACTCAAATATCACCTCTCATGATATCCACAAAATGTCATTTTTGATATCCAAATTAATATCCAAGGCAAATATCCAAAATTTTTGAATGTCTATCCAACACTAGTTCGCACTAAGAACAACTTTAGTAGTTGTAATAAACTAGGATGTACATCAAATTTTGCATTACAATAAATCTTGGGTTTTGGGATTTGGGTTTAATAACTTGGGGTATTTGTGACTTGAGTTTAGCGACTTAGTTAATTGCTAGACCCAAATCCTAAATAACAACCCAAATCGCAAAACTTAAGATGTGTGTTGTAGTGCTAGATAAAGTCAATGCCACAATAATGTGAGAATGGGTTAAGTTTTTGTAAAATCGCCTTGCATACTTTGGGTGTCAAAAGACTTTAAAAATGGTTGGTTGGTCATTGATTACTATTGATTGATTGGCCATAATGATTGGCCAACATGTGGTATTTATATGTTTTTTCAATCTATATTGTTTCATATTTACTATTTATTGGTGGGGGAGGAAAAATATGTAACAATGTTTTCATTGTGAATGCCATATTAATGAATTCCATAATAAGGTAAATGCCATTGTGAAGCAATGATGTGATAAGTTTAATCCATATCACACCATTTTCATAATAACTTGGAAAATCTAGTTCAAATATATTGAAGGAAGTGAAATGATAAGGCAAAATTTGAAAGTAATAAGGAGGCATGAGGTTCAAAGGAGCCAAAATAAGGTTTCAGATGAAATGTTAAATAAATGTTTTTGGTCAAAATGCTTTCATTTTACAAAGCTTTCTCAATATGTGTTCACAAATTATAAGTTGCCCATTCTCCTTGGGTTTTTACAAATAAGACCAAACCATGTAAGATATGAGGTGGCTACATTTTTATTAAACCTTAAACAAATTTGAATTAAAAGTTTTTGATAAAAATATAAAAAAAACCCTAAACACCAATGTTGGTAATTTTTTATTTTAACCATGTTCAAGTGTAAGTTCTATGTCAAGTTCCAAGGACATTTAACATTTTGTTGAAACCAATCTTTTCAAAATTTGAATTAAAACCTAAATTGGGGTTGTTATCCATTTTTAAATAGGTTCAAGTTTTCTCTAGGTAGATAAGCCTAGGGGAAGTTATTCTTTGTATATTTTATGAAACATGTGAAATAAAGTGATATTTTTTGATATGTTATGAAATAGTAGAATATTTTTAAAATATTTCATTAAAATTATATAAATTTAAAAAATAGATATATTTTTTAAATGCAATTCTAAGCACTTACAAAGAAATGTAAATAATTATTTACATTTACATTTACATTTACATTAATTTTCTTTGTAAGCATTTAGAATTATTTACATTTACACTAATTATAAAATTTTATGTTTTCAACAATTTGCACCCTTTTTTTTTTGCATGTCATTTCGAAAAAAATTCTAAGAAAAAATAAAGATAAAAAAAGAAGCAAAAACATCACTCCAATTTTTATGCAAATAATTAATTTACATTTGGCTATACATAATTAATATCACATAATCTCTAACTTGGACCATGTGAATTGTTTGAACAAATTAATACTCTTTAAAATAAATTATGTTCACTTCTTCATAATTGAAATAGAACCAAATTTGATCCTAAACTAAACATGGTTCCAATTTTGTTAAAAAAAGATCGGAAGCAATGTTTTTTTAGAAATTTAAAAACCTATGACCAGATTGGAGGTTCCATCAAAAACCAAAAAACATAAAAACTGGGGTTAAAGTAGTGTTTTTTCTCTGGTGAAAATCACCAACATAGGATAGCCAAAACCCAAAAAAACAAATACTCTCTAATAAATTCCTTTTTTAAAATCATTTTTTTGCCATATTTCACCCTATTTAGGGGGAAGTGTGTGCTAGATTTCCATATATTGACTACTATTTTAATAGTCCTATGAAAACGTGTTGCTAGTTAAGTTGAAATAAATATTGGGATGTTTGTGTCCTGCTCACCATTGTGTAGGGTAAATCTCCAAGGTTGCAATCTCAGAATAAGGGCCTAGGATGAGATGATAATCAAGTTTGGGAATATCCAGCATCCATACCCATAATAAAGCTGAAGGCAAAAATTCTCATGAACCTAAACATACATAGATGAGGTGTAGGAGGTGGGGTTTCTTGCACCTAATCCTAAAGAGTGGAATGGATCTTACATCTATAAATAGGCATAATATCCCCCCTCTTTCAAGCAGGAATGCGTATGCATGGATATAAGGTACCCTCCAAATACACTAAGAATTTTCTCTAAGTGCTTACAAAGAAAATTATACTGCATAATACCTATTACATTGAAGCTTACAAAATTTGTAAGATCACACACATAGTAGGATAGCAACCTTTCTTTTGCTTTTTGCTAAATTTCATCAAAATCTGAATTTGTTTCTGGGGCTGCATTCCTTACAACGGTTTTTTTGAGATTTATTCAAAAAAAATTGGTAAAAATGTAAGGGTTTTAGACTTGTTTTGCTAGATTTAGAAGGCCTTCCTTCTCTTGATTCATGTGATTGTCTTTGCAGCAAATATTTTTTAGCACAAGCAATGGTCTTTTTGAATGACATTACGTAATTCAAACATCTAGCCTTAGGTCCTAGGAGCGCCTGAAGGAAAAGTACAAGAGGCCAAGAAAATCATAACGTGAGTTTTGTGGGAAAATCTTTAATATCTTCTGTATTGGAGACTAAGGCTTGCTTTACACTAGGAGTCAGGGCTAAGAAAACTTGGGGCCAATTTTGAGCATTTTGGGCTTGTTGTTTGGCCCCAAGTTACTAATAAATGCTAGAAATTTGATGTCAGGAAATTTATAAATGTTGAAACATTGGCCACAAAGGTCGCAAATTGGCCTCCCAAATTTGATGGTATCCTTTTTCCAGCCTTGGGGCCAATACAAGGCCATAAAAATTCAACATTTATTTGTAACTTTGGGCAGATTGAAAAGATTTTTTCTAGTTCAGCCTTGACTCCTAGTGTAAGCCCTTGCGGCTGAGTTGAACTTTTGCACCAATAGGAATGCTTGATTTGAGTTGAACATTGGCCTTGACTCCTTGTGTAAAGTGTGCACTAAGGATAAACTGAGATAATTTTAATTTATTTTTGGGCCCTGGGACTATGGCATTCAATCCAACTTTTCAAGGTTTTACCTTACTAGAACCAGTTTCACATTAGGTGAATCAATTTTTTTTTGGTGAAGGTGTTTAGACTGTTTAGATTGAAACGGATTTTTTTGGTGTTCAGAGTGTGGACACAGCAGGTAGATGTACAACATTTTATTATTGACAGGCCCAGCGTGTTTGTAATGCCTTGTTTTACATCAACCGAAGGCTCTTCATACTAATAGTAAAGAACCTCTCAACACTTGTTTTTGCCATTGTGGGTGTATGTCCATAGGGTTCCATAGGGATTATTTAGGTGCCCAAATATTGGGTTGGCTTCAAGAATGAACGCTGTCCGCCAGCCATCATGACCCGCCAGTAGCCGTTCCCTAATAATACAAATCCAGCAATGTTCACCACGCTAGAAATTGATTGTTAATTGAACGCAGATGAGTACAGACAGAATTTCGTACGTCCAAATTTCGAAGCTTATCCAAATCGACATGACAACTGGAGATGTATCTTCTGAGGTTTGCCCCAAGTTCAAATGTAATAAAAAAAAGAAAGGTCCAACATGATTCTATATTTCGGGCGTGTCCAATGTTTCAATGAATTTTTTTCTAATGGGTCAATTAAAGTGCCTCCTCAAAATAAATAACCCCAACTAATGAACAGAATGTAGAGCAACTCCGCCTGTGCTCACTTGCTCAGTATGTGACCCTGAAAATTAAAATTGGATGAAGACAAGTGAAATCATGCTGGCTTGGCTCAGGGAAATGGTTTTGGCTTTGCATTTTTGCATGATTTCCTGAGGCTGGTACAAGCAGCAAAGCCTGACAAAGAAGAGTGTAATAAATGTGATCTTACTGTCGGTCGTGTTTCTGGTTTGCCTTTTGTAATGATTCATCCAGGTGGTTTGCTATTAGTAGTCTCCTATGCCTTAGCGGTTCTCATTTTACTTTTGCAGGTGAGTTGGGAAGAAAAGGTAAATAACTAAATTCGCATTTGATAAATATTTTTGTGAGGAGCAATGGTTCTATGGCTCACCCACAACAGTACTTGTTTTCAAAGAACTGAAACAACAAAAGAGATATTTTCAGCTTTCGATTTCATAATCTCTAATTTGTAAACGATGATAATAGAGTTACCTGTAAAGTAGCCCAAACTGGGGCTTTTGGGCCCCAGTTTTCACCACATAATTGGCCTTCACAAATGGACATATGTCAAAATCAAATTCACATTTTATTGAATGATCGAGAAACTGGGGATGGAATCAGAAGTCAGGATGAAAACAGTGCACATTTTTCTCACCTAAATTGGTGCTCAGTGGAATCTCACCCCTAGTTTTGGATTTGCATTATGTGGGCAGTCATTGCTGCTCATATTCTTCATTAAATCAAGCCTTGTGAGAAAAAAGATCCAGATTGAACTGGTATTGAGTTTGATGAAATGGTACCCAATTTTGCTCACTTTGCAATTACACATAAATTGGGGATGAACAGAGATTAAAGGGTCAAACTAAGGCCCAAAGACAGAGTGACTTCATAGATAACTATAGTTGTGTTTTCTGCCTCATTCTGCCTGTTTAGTTTTGGCTGGATGAAATTGTTAAGAATTCCAAATGGGTGTATTCATCCAAGTTGGTGCTGTTAAATCTTGCATTGGTTGTAAGGAATTCCATCCTTCCAAGAGTGTTGTAGCCAAGAAAAACTGGCTAAAGTCCAGTTGAAACTTGATAACTTAATTCTCCCTTATTGGGGTGGGGTACTGAGTAGCTAGTATAATCTGTGACAAAGTGGATCACACAAAGAGACCAAAAAATTCTGAACCCACTTTCAATACTTAAAAAAAAGGATTGTGTCATTTGCATATACAATACTTCCTCTGTCCCAAAGTACATCAATCAATCAATCAAATTTTAAATTAATTGTCCACCGAAACCCAAAGAACCCAGAGTGACATGCAATTCTGCAGCTAGACTTGAGCTTGTTTGCCTGTGTCTTTCACAGACTACTACTACCACTTACTAGGGTTCTGTCCACTGTCCTAGCCGAGAAGAAGGCTCATGTGATCTCATCAGTAGTAACCAGGTTTGGATACTCTGTGAATTCACAGCAGTAAAGTTTAAGCTCAACTTGTGTTGTAGCCCTGGAACAAGCAGGATAAAAAGCCCCCCTTATGGACTTGTTGCAGTTAAGTACTGACAACACAAGAAGGGAGCACTCACTCATTTTGTGAGACACAAAATGCACAAATCCAGTTGCGGCTATATGACTGCATTCTGGTGTTGTTGTTGTTGATGTTTTTCTTCCCTTCCTTTCCTTTGATGAAAACATTTGGTAGAATGGAACGTGTCAAGTACAGGGCTATTTTTGCCTGGTGAGGTGCCTGTGAGGAATTGGGGTGAGCGCGATACATTAAAGTTATCTGTCAAGTCAGGCGATTAGAGGTCAAAAATGGCCAGTTTCGGCATAATAGGGCATCAAATGCTTAATTGGGAATGAAATTCTAGAAAACGAAATAACTGGGACCCAGACTAGTTTTTCCACCAATTTTGGTGGTGAACTGGGTTTCATCCCCTCTTTCATTTTCACTGAGCGCCTTCACTGCTGTTACATATATTTTCACTGCTCCTACCTGTACAACTACTATAATTACCCTCGAACCTTGTGCATTAAATGTTGAGTTTCAGCATTTCATACTGAGATCTAATAAAATTTCCTTACTTTGTGGATACAACTTAAAGAGGGGATAGGGGTGGAAAGCAAAGAGAATAGGGTGTGAAAGAGCATAGATCATGAGTACACTTGTATTTCCCAGTATGCATACAAATTGTCTTCTTCCAACTTTTTAGAGCAGCCAAGATGTGCACCGGTGTTTAGATCCAAATTTTTCATTAGGATAAGGTCTCTTTCCATTACACTATTGTGATCACAGTTACACACATAGTATGCTGTGATCACCACAGCCTAATAGAATGCCACTAAGACGGAGCCCTATTTCTTGTTGCATGGACAAGCACTTTCTGTTGGAAAGTAGAACCAGGGCTAGAAATTCCATAGGTAATTACTGTGTGGAACGTTGGGAACATTTTAGGGGTCGGAAATTTGCAGGGAATGTACAAGAACATATGATCCCTTTATGTTTGTTCTTAAACGGCAGCACCTTTTGTGTTATGTAAGGGGTCTGTTGAGTTGGGACTTTAGTACACATGCCAATACAAAGTACCTCATCACTAGCTCTAGAAGAACTCCAGGTGTGTACAACTTGTGACGTCGTGACACCAAGGGGCTGACAACATGTGACAGCTTCCAGCTATGCACGTAGTCAAAAGACTTCTTACTAGGGAAGTCACACTTATTGGTCGGAGGTACATTGGTCGAATTTTTCAAGATTGGTCCGTGTCTAAATTGGACAGTTGCGAAGTTTTGAAATGTCATGTCTATGTGTACCGTATTAAGAGCAGCATTACCCATGCTCAGTATGTGGCCCTACAACAGTATTTCTCACATCCAAGATA
>Ga0116229_10000112_pt1 | contig 78342 bp, 66 predicted proteins | sample S1TSphgellanicum_3_FD_87313 | JGI IMG/M metagenome (GOLD analysis project Ga0116229, IMG submission 87313) | Host-associated microbial communities from peat moss isolated from Minnesota, USA - S1T2_Fc - Sphagnum magellanicum MG | ecosystem: Host-associated > Plants > Peat moss > Unclassified...
CCTACCAAATTTAAGGGCTTTTAAAACAATAAGAACTTTAGAGTCAAAGCAAAAAAAAAACATCATCAAATCCAACACCACCCAATTGAGCATGTAAATGGTACCTACCAAATTTAAGGGCTTTTAAAACAATAAGAACTTTAGAGTCAAAGCAAAAAACAAAACACCATCAAATCCAACACCACCCAATTGAGCTTGTAAATGGTACCTACCAAATTTAACCTCTAACAGAAATTTCTTCTCAAAACTCTAACTGTCAAGACTCCTCCTCCTCCCATAAGAGTTAAACATTATGGGAGTCCAAAATTAGTTAATTTGGACATTGGGAAGTGGGGATACTGTCTGTTGAAATTATGAGCTCAACAGTTCATTAACACCCACCCACCCACAAAGGGCAACAGTGAACCAGCATCCACCAGTTGCACCATGAAGGATGGATGATAAATGGTCTGGAAACAAGTTTTTCTGTTGTGTTCCAGTTCCTCACCTAACCATGGTGGTTAGCTCAGTTGCTGTTTTTTTTTTAACTACCTACCTACTAACAACCCACAAGCAGATTGTTAGTAGGTAGGTAATAAAAAACAACCCTTACATACATATGTATAAACCATCTACTTACTTAAGAGTTACCTATTTTCTTACCTTATTTACCTATGTATGAGACTTATTTCTTACAGAATTGGTTACCAAGGTGAAACCAAATATTAACTCAGTTGAGGTTCATCCACAACGGGCATCCAGTAGATGGTGCACTCGTGGGTGCTGGTTCACAGTGGCCCCCGCAAAGTTGGATTGGGGGGTTGTATAACATTCTTGGCCATGTCGACTAGGTCATTATAAGACATGCAAGTTCACTTAAATGTTTCTTTGTCTTTTGTGCCCGACTACTACAAAGAAAGGTGGACACAAACATGGGCAGGACACTACTTCTGAAATCCAGCCATCAATCAATCAACAACGGACTTAGACCGTTGAAGAAGGTATTAGAGTGAGAGAGAGCCTTCATAGTGGAGCCCAGAGGAAAGTCTGGCCCAATGTGCCAAATGTAACATTCCTTCATGAAGAAGACAACAAACTAGTCATCATCGCAAAACCAAATTCCAGACTTGCCTATCAAGTTAGGCTGAAATTAAATCAAAAGAAAAATGCCTAATAATTACCCATCTATTTCATTGTGCCTAATTTTTGAAAAATATGTTTGAAATTTGCCTAATATTTTCAAAATTTTCATAAAAATCATAATAGATTACAATTATTTCAAATTAGGAACAACATGTGAACAATACACATGAACAACTTAACCATGAATCCTAAACATTAGATCTTAACAAAAAGTGATGGTGGTCACAAACGACTCTTCAATCTTACACAAAATAGGAGGATTAGACACAATAGCTACTTGACAATGCCAATGCTTGAAGGTTTTTTCTCACATCAGTAGAACACGGATAATAAAGCTCACGTAGTTTAGCACCCTAAACCTCCAAGTCACATGTGTTGATTAACCTAATTTGAGAAAAAGGGGGGGAGGGGGGGAATTGGCCTAATCTTACTAAAATTCCAAATCCATTTGCCTAATATACTTTTGCATTATTCTGTAAATATTTGCCAGCAAAGTGCCTAACTTGGGAAGCAGGTATGAGAAAAAGGATCTATTTCAAACAAAATCATAAGAGATGATGGAACCAAGTAACTTGGTCTAGGAATGCGTAATAAATTGGGCACCCAAAAACAAAACAAAACAAAAAAGCAACTTCTAGAGTACACTCTACATCTCCATAATCATACCTCTCACAAATTTTACTCTCGGCCCAGAACAAATTTGGGTCCCAAAATCCTATACGTTTGTGAATGCTCTACCCTTTGGGCAGAGCTAACAAACTTTTAAAGGGCACCTTTGTCCAAATACTGGCCCTACTCTTCTAGTCTGGAAAGGTTCCCTAAGAAATGGCATGTTTCACTAAGGGACCATAACCCACCACTTTTGACATTGCTCTTAGTTTCTTCTGATTTTCAAAAGCAGCTTGTCATTTCATTTGGCCTGGAATCCATGGTATGAAAGGCCGTTTTTCCTATTAAGCATCCAATGTAAGCCCAAAGGAGCTGTTGCAAGGAATCTGGCAGGGGCAGATACCTAACAATGGATCAAGATAATTAGGAGTTTGATTTAAAGTTTGTAAACCACTCGGGGAAATTTCCTAAGTGTATTTGGAAGGCAAATGATACACATTACTAATGGCCACCTATTGCCCTCCACAAGGTGTATTAGACTACTGCTTGACCATAGGCCTCTTATTTCAGGAATGTCCTCATGAAGGGCGCTCTTTCCAACACTAAAAGACCCCTCATTGAAATGCATTGAAAGCTTTTAAAACTTCAAAGCTAAATTTCGTTTAACAAAGTTTCTGTTTGAACTCTCTCACTCTTTCAAGTTCCACCCAAAAGGAAAAAAATTGGTGAAATTACAAGTTTTTATCAATGGGATGGCCAAAATGTAGGAGTCTACTTTGGGTGATGTTTCAATGTTTATTTAACATTAGCTGATAAAGAATATGGTCATAGTTCATGACAAGTGTTAGACAACTTGTGGGGGGTGATGGCAGAGAGTGTCTTTTGTCCTCCAATTATGAATGGATAAGTCTTTTTATGCACCCCATAATAAAGTCACACTTGATGACTTTGGTAAATCTCACTTTTGACTTATTAGAGCATCTCCACCAACGCTCAGTATGTGACCCTGCACTGGAAATCTTGGATGAGGTTCATCAGTCAAATCCAGTGAGTGAGTTCACTGGAAGACCCATGGGACCCTAAAAGAAAAATGCACAGCTTTCAGAGCCCTGGAACGGTCTAATAAACACAGTCAAATCGTATTTATTGACTGCTCCTTGTTTCTGATTGGCTAGATAGTTTGATTGGTCCAAGTGGTTTGCTATTAGTAATCTCCCACCAACTTGCAGTCCCAGTTTCAATTTTATGGGTGGGGTTGAAAAAAAGTTGTGACTAATCTTGGATGTGAGAAATAATTTTTTCCTGCTCACATAATGAGCGTTGGTGGAGATGCCATTAGAATGTCTTTTTTGGCGATGTTTCTATGATCCTCTACACTCACAACAGTAAGAACTCCTGTAATTTGCCCACAATTTTGGATGAAGAAATTGTGTGAAATTGCCATTTTCGACACTAAAATTTTCTCTGGTTAGTGACGCCTGCAAGAGCTGCGCTAAAAGGGAATGACTGCTTTTGATTGGCCTACGTGGTGAGATTTTAAATGGTCTCTCAGTTTATATTGTCCATTTTTCCCTAAAATGTTTGGAGAGGGGAGAGGGAATATTGTAAATTACTGGGCAACTTCAGCACTTGTGTGCCAAATAATTAATGTAATTTAAATGTTCTTGTACTCCCATGATTATAATCTAAAATGCACTGTACTCCCTGAATGGATTTGGCATTAATTAAATTATTTTCAGATTTGTTAATTTTTTGAAAAAACATTTAACCCAGAATGCTGAAAATCAGTATAATTAGATTCTGTCAAATGTGGGATTTGAACTCAAGACTACAGGGTCTATGTCTATGTCAAATGTTTTCAAAAATTAAAAAATCCAATGCTCAAGCTTAAAATTTTGAAGTATATTAATTATTCGACACACACTTGCCTGATTCTGTTCAGGGACTATGTAACAAGTGAAACTGAATCTTCAATGTGGTGAATACTGATAACGGGTGCAAATCCATCTTATGCTGCAAATCTAAAAACCTCTATACCACAAAATGTAAAACCCTCTGAAAGATACAATCCATAAGTGAAAATATGTAACCATAGCAACTCAGTGTGAGACCCTGCTAATTAAATTTGGATGAAGAAAAGTCAAAACGTGCTGGTATGGCTAGGCAAACTGGTTTTGGCCCAACATTTTTGCATAGTTTGCTGAGACTGGTAAAAGGTCCAGCAAAGCCTAACACCTGCCAGAGAAAACCATAATACAGAAGAGTATGATACATATGATCTGACTGCGAATCCCTGTTGCAAATCAATGATTGGTCCAGGTGGGTTGTTATAAGTAGTGTCTAACCTATTGGCAGTCCCAGTTTTAGTTTTATGGGTGGTGTTAGAAAAAATGCTAATAACTAAACTTGGATGTTGGAAACATTTTTCAAGGGTCACATACTGTGCACTGCTGGAGATCCTCTAAGTGCATCAAAACTTGATAGTAAAGCACAGGCTTAATTGGGTTTCCCACATGATCTGAAACTTTTACTGCTGCTGCCTTGATGCATGTCGCATTGGAGTGGAAACCGGCCTGCCTCTGGGTTGGTTCCATTGGTGCACTTGACTACTCTTATAAAGACTAAGCTGCCCTGAATTTCAGGAGTGACTTCCAGTCAGAAGCAATAAACAAAACACATCTCTACTTAAGTGTGCAACACAAACTGTTACTTTGAGGACAGCACAGATGCCTAGGTTCCAACATCATGACCAGCAAGAGTGCACCACTGGGGCTCCACATAAAACCCCTCACTCCATGACTGGCATACCATACACCATGTTATCCTGTCAACCAACCAATGATCAGAGGATATAGAAATGGCAGAATGCAAAACCCTCTTCTTCCTTCTGGTGCAGATGCCTGCCACCACATCTATAAAGCCCACATCATACTTGAGTATAGCACCTCAATTCTCTCTGTCACTGTACACTCTCAACACTTAGTTGGGCACCTTGTCCAAGAGGAAGCTCAAAAAGGAGCTGCTTCTCAAAGCCAATCTATGGTTCCAAGATGCAAGCAGCTACTTGGGACCTGTTGTCAATCAATTGGATCCAATTGTCCTCCAGAGCAATCGACAGGCAAAGAGAATGCATTTTTGTCAATAAAACTTGCCCCAGCTGTACGTGGTTGAAGACCCTGGGTTGAGTTTGGATAAACCACAGCTAGGACAGAGAGACAGAGCGAAGGAGTTCCAAAGAAAAGACAAGACCCAAGAAGTGAGACAGCACTGTGTTTGATGAAGCCTGCAGACAGACAAGCAACATTTTGTCAGGTTCAAGTCCCCAAATCAGCTATGATCATCACATGACCATTATTCAATTTGACTGCAATTTGAACATGACTCATTTAATGGAAATTTGTTTCAGCACTGTAAATGCCCCAGTGTAAATCTCACAATGTGATATTAGCAATGGGGCCCTGCATATACCTTATTAGGCTCATATGGTTCTGTACAATGTTCTCAGAGGCTTACTGCTAATATTTCACAGTAGAATTACTGTAACAGAAAAACAGAAGAGTCCATCTATGGTCATAATTTAAAGTATTTTATAGCAGGGAGAGGAAAGAGTCCCTAGCAGTGTTCTAGGATACAGATCAGTTTAGGCAATAGAGTGATTAGAGAACTAAGTGAAATTTGGCAGGTTGGAAGGGATTAGCCCCTGAACAACATTCAATATCCAACTAGACCTTCTAAACCTTTTTCACAGGAAGTAAAATTGACCTCTGTACACAGTATAGTCCTTGTTTTGCAGACAGAGTAAACATTTCGCTGTGGAGAGGAGGTTGTTCTAGGATACATCAGATGTTGCAACAGTTCCATATTCCTATGTAAAGCCCCAGCAAGGTGCTCAACTACGCCTTGATGGATCTGACAAATGAAATCCTACAGTCAGATGCAAACCTGAACAAGGAAGACATCCAGTGCCAAAACAGGACTGTATCCAGCAGTTGGGCCTTGGAGGAAAGGAGCTGCTGATGATGTCAATGCTTTAGCCACTAGTAATCCCACTGTGGCTTGCATTCCCAGCAGGGCTGCCCCCATCCCTAGTATGTTTATCAGAATTCCATTCCTTAAGTTCTTCACGACTTGTGCACGAGGAGGGGCCTGTAATAGAAGCCAATGACATGATGGGATTGCAATGAAAAAGGCATCACTACTCTGACCCGCCCTGGACTGTGCACTCTGAGCCACAAGTGCATTTCAATACACATACCATTGACATATTTTCTACTATTCTGAAAGTTTCAATCAGATTTCTCTAGACTGGCGATATAAGGATCGATGTAATCACTTTGCAAGTACAAGCTTCAAATGCAATTTGTACCTTTGCTGGATCATGTGCTGTTGCTCTTAGACGTTGGGCAAGGCGCATGTATCCAAAGGACCAAAACACAGATAGGAAGGCAGCAGCTATGCCAGCAGCAGTAAGATACAGAGTTGCCGGTGCTGTCACAGCACCAGTAACAACAATCGAGAAAGCAAGAATTACAGCAGCCACTGTTGTGCATACCAGCTGTCCCCAGAAGCTGAGTGCTCCAAGTCTTTTAAAGTAAGCTGCTGTTTGCTCCAGGCGCTTGGTTACCTGTCAGCAAAATAGCTTCACTGCTAATATCAGTTATTTTGTCTGACTGTGAAAAATCCTGTCCAGACTCCACCATTGTCTGTTCCTGTACTTCTGTAACCTTCTCCCCAGTTGAATGCATTTGCCCATTGTGACTCACATTGCAACAAAATGAAAAACATATGCTCTGCAAAAACTGAAGCAGCAGATCGTGGACTAAATGCACTCGTATTGTTCTTAGGGTTTTCAGTCTTAGGTTTTCAGAAGATGGAGGATGATCACCAATATAGTGTCTGCAATTCACAAACCTTAGAAGTTGGATCCCTGCAAGCACCAGAGACCGTGTCCTTCATCGTCGGGGGTACTTTGACATCAGGGATCGTATCACTGCCTGAAATTGGCACAGCTGATCACTGAACTCAAAGGTTTTGGTAATTGTTCATGGAGGCCAAAAGCGCTCAGGAAGTCGGTCATTGATTAGGTCATAATTTCTTTCAGGTTTTTTCAGGGTTTATCCTTTCTTCTTCTACTGGCAAAGTCTGATTGTTCACTAGGTGAGGATTTCTCCCTCACGGCACATACTTTTGATTTTGGAAAATTCCTTGCTAGCAGGGAAAGCAAAAGAGGGGAGGATTGTGTACCAGGCTGCGTTCAGTGAGAATATCAAGGCTATCGATAACGGAAACCGCCGGCTCCTCCGCCGCATACTCCTGTGCCTCGGCAACCACTTTGACGACACGTGCGGATGCGCGCTTCTTCAGCGAGGAAGACGGCAGCCTAGCGTACAACTGATGAGACAGCAAGTGCGAATGGCGCAAAACAAGCGAATGAGAGGAACAGCGCGAGCTCCGTTGCGCGCAGGCCAGGCTTGCAGGACGAGGAAGCAAGAGCGGTGAGGAGAGCAGCAGCGCCATCGCCATCGCGCACACCACCGTAGCAAATACCTCCGCCTCCGGATGCTTTGTTCTTGTAGCGTCCCCTTAGGGCTCGAGGGGGCCCTCTGCACCAGGCAAATAGGCCACGCACATAGGGCCCCAAATTTTATGGAGCGTCCCCTCCCAAGGGCCTCTCCTGCTGTCAAGTACAAGAGAAGGGTCTATCTTTCGACACTTCCACCATTTGAGGCGCCTGTCATAAGGCCTGCAGGTCGAGCGCAGGATGCTGAAAATAGTGGAAGGGTCTACCTACAGGCCCTTCCCGATTTGAGGTCCCATCCCCAGACTGGCAGGCCGAGGGGAGGGGCTGAAAATCCAGAAGGGCCTGGTTTCAAAACCGTCTCCTACATAAAGACAAGGGTGATTTTTCTTTCCACTTTCTTTTATAAACAAAAACAAAAAGTAATAAAACAGGGAAAACCGATGCAAATATGCAAAAGATAGAGTAGTGAGTTTGAAACCTGTACCTTCTGAAATGTGGAAGGCCTATTCAAAGTCCAAGCTAGCTTAATTGATGATAATTATTGATGTGGAATTTTCACCCAAAATAATAACATAGTTGAATTTAGTGGCATGCAACAAATAGTTGCAACATGGACATTTGCCAAAAAGAGGGTAATTAATTAGCATGGTGATTGAACAATGTTCAAAAATAATAATCGTCAAGGTGATAATAGGAAAGATCGAAAATATTCTAATAAGATGGGGAAATATATCATATTATATGACCTTGATGTGGTGGTTGATTGCAATGACCTCCTAACATGTATCAAATTCCCAATGAAGAAAAAAGTTGTGGTTGATGAGGAAAAGGGGGTCATGCAAGTTTGAAATGGATCAAACACCTATGCGTAATTTTTCCCTAAACATTATTAACTCTATGTGGGCTATGGAAGGATGTAAACAAGAAAGATATTTAAGGAACATGAAAATAATTCGCCAAAGAATACCACTAATGAAAAGGAGGTTACATATGAATTATGGTCAATAGAAAGATTTGAGTGTGATCGACCCCACTATCCATGGGTGTGTGAAATTTGAGGAATTGTAAGATGAAAATTATTAGAAGTTGAAGGTGGAATCAATCATAATAAAGGATGGCATAATGGATGAAGGGCGAAAGCATACCAAAGTATACCACCTAGTGATCCCTTACCAACATGTAAAAGGAGATTTAGAATCTTTTGCATTTTAGGCATTTTAGTCATGCCATAAATATTGGGATGTACTTATCATATTAAATAAGATATATATGGTCATTTTAAGGTATGTTATTACTCTCATTAAATTATTTTTTGTTGCAACTAGTTTTTTTTTTTGCTAATATTGCACATTTTTCAAATCAAACAATTCAAATGATGTGTAATTAATGTTTGAGACATTATGCACCTTGATAGACATTTTTTGAAATTTGAATTTTTGCATTTAGACAATGTGAAGCCCCTTAAAAATAAATTTTCCATAAACTCAAATTTGGCATCCAAAACTTTTTTTTTGATATGATATTAAAGTGCATTGCATGCGTCTAATTCATTAAATCATGCCCCAAACCTTTAAAAATTGCAACATAGAAATGAAAATTTCAAATTAAATTTTTTTGACCTACTTTTAATTTGCTTTCTCACAATGTGAACAACTAGAAAATTTTGCAAAGTAAATTGAAAGTAGGTTTTAAAAAGGTTGATACAACTTTCGAAACTTTCAAAAACTTCAACATATCACATTTGATGCCTTCGTGTACTTGAAAAGGATTGTTTCACAAGGCATCATGTACTTTTAAAATTTATTTGTCACCAAAAAAAAAAAACTTGTGAGGACTATTTTTTGGGTACTTTTGCATGCTTTCACCTTGAATGAATGGTTCAAGAGTGTGTGTGCCAATTATGAAACTAATATTAACTACAAAAAATCATGATCAATGGAAATTGATGAAGAAGAGGAGGATTTTGAAAATTAGTTAAAGTAGGCAAGTCACATAGAAAAAAAAATCTACAAATGACCATTCTAACCAAGTTGGGAGATAATCAATAGCATATGCACAAATCAAACACATCATGAGACCATGAATAATGGCCCATATCCTTAAGGGCATATCTTTCAATCCATATGAAGTAGATGATGAAGCTCCTTAGGACATCCAACTTGAAAGTGAAGTTGTTGCAATTCTTCATATATGTTTTTTGCTTCCAACTAGTTCACTCTATTCACCAGTGTCATTACTTGTTAACTATGTTTCTTGTACATGAATTTTCTATGCTTGTTCTTCAACCTCCTTATTCTAAAGATTGTGTCCTCCTCCTCTAAAATCCTATGGTTCCTCTTCCTATTGTTGGCATGCTCCAATATACTTAGCCCCCTATGCCTCCTCTGCTAGATTAGATGGCTCCGAACTATTTAGATTGTTGTAGAGAAAATTTGGAAAGGCCTTCTTAAAAGTAGACAAATGCCTTTTGTACATGTCCTCATCCTTCTTGTGTGCATCCAAATCCTTATACATTTCTTTTTTAAATTGCATTTCTATTAGCTCCCACCACTCATTAAGTTCAACATTGGCCTTTTTCATCTATTGTTCAATACATAGTATAAAGTAATACTACACCAAATCGTCATACTCATCCAATTTGTTGATGACATACATAGGATCCAAATCCTTGTACTTCTCCAACAAATCATCCATCTTATCTTGGTTTTTGACATCTCCTTCTATAGTGCTAACACTTTCAGGACTACCTTCTCCTTCTCCCCTTATGCCTTTTGTCAATGGAATTCTTCTCCTAGAACCATAAACTTCATCTATAGAATCTATACAAACATTTTTTCAATTGTATTATTCCTAGTCACTTGCTTATACAACCAGAATTCCTTTTCCCATTCCAATCCCTCCTTATGTTCATAGTTTATCATTGCAGTTTGGTACCATTGTTATGTCTCATTCCTTGCCTCTTCTTTCTTCGTTAATTCCTAACATTCCTTTTGTAAAGTTGTCCACTCAACCAATCCCCTCTTCAACTCCTTATTTTCTATAGTTAATTCCAATATTTTAACATTCATTATTTCTTCCATTCCATTTCCAACCACCCATTTTCTTCTTATATTTTTCATGGCCTTCTTGTTCCTTTTACATCTCCTTAATCAATCTTTATTTCTCTCCATCCACTGTGATTAATTTGGTTTTAAATGACTACACTTCTAAACTCAAATTACCCATCTTTAGGCTAATTATAGCCATTGTTTGAAACATTTTGGTAATTTTATTGCTTTCCAAGACATCAACTATTATACCTTTATAAACTTGGGTGTAAGGTTATGAGGTGTCTCCTCCTTAAATCCATCTCTTGATGACATCACCTTATCTTGCATCTTTAATTCCTAACCAACCTCCAAAGTTTTCCCTTCTACTAACCTTGGTGATCTCTATGGCACTAATGTTACAACTAGTTCATAATCATTGAATTATGGTTTTGGTAAAACCATATGTGGTACTTGAGGCTATTGTGGTTGTTGTTGATTTATCTATTGTTGTATTGCTTATACATCCATTGCATCCCCATGAACCTCCATTTGTGCATGATAATTATAAAGATCATATACTTCATCAAGTTGCATTTATTAATGGTGTTGTGCTTGGATTGTTATTGCCAACTATGGTGATATATTCATTTCTTGTTTCATCTACTGTAGTTATTCCTTCCTTTGTTCCTCCTATACTAAACTATTTTCCTTTTGTGGTTTAGAAGGAATATGGCATGTAACCACTCCTAGGACTATGAGTCCAAATTGTCTTGTACTCCTTCACATAAATTTCTAAGGTTTGACGTCCTCCCCTAGCTTCCTTCTTTGCTCTAATCCTTCTCTGCTCTAATCCTTCTCCAGTCTCAGATATGTTTTTTCTTTTCTCCATGGTCTATGGAAATCTCCTTGATGCTCCTCTCCTATATCTAGAACCTATTGTAACTCCTCCTTGGTTCTTTTTACTTTTTTTAGGTTTCTATTGTTTTCTTTTCTAGAACCCCAAAGTCTTTTCTAAACATGTATATAAAAAACTTCTCCAGAACCAATGCCAAATGATAGGTTTCTTTTTCATCCTCATGTTTCCCATCCACTTGCATCTTTTCCTACATCTTAGTCCATCTATCCAACTCACTACACATATTATTGAACATAAGTTGTGCCTAATCCACACGAAATCTTTCCTCCACCTTCATAAATGAAAGTGTATTCCTAATGTTGGTGTAATTCACCTTCTCCCTCTGGTATACCACAAATATTATAATTGGGTATCTATTGTTAATTGGCATTTTGCACTTCTCAGCATTCCACCAATTTGCATTTGTGTATGGAAATTCTATATAATGATTAAATAACAGTTCCAACAATTTAGTCACTTGACCCTTTGGATCCTCAACATATCCACTATGACAAACTCCAAATGCATCAACTATTATCTATTTGTTAATGACATACATTATGCCTCTCCTCCCAAAATAAATTTCAAACCCTTTAATCACAAAAGTGTTTAGAAATTCTACCAAAACATCATGGTTTGGTTCCTTCCACTCAATGTTCAACAGTGTGACTAAACCTACCTTATTAGCCCAAGCCTCTTCTCCCTCTCCCATATTTTTCACATTTATATTCTCTCAACATGTTTGGAATAACTAGAGCAATCTCCTCTCATCTAGAATCCTAATCCCTCTCTATTCCAAAGTCTTTTGATCCATCATCCATAGATTTATTTCTTTCTTCACCTCCAAAACTTGGTGAGTTTTCCAAATCTAGTTGAGAGCATGGGGTAGACGTAACTTCTTGTATGTGGTTGCATTTCCTCCAACATAGTTTATGTAATCTCTCAAACTTCCAGCACTATTTTAATTAACCATTGGTCTCCACCAATGTTCTCTTTGTCCTTTTCATCATTTAAATCCAGAATCTTCATTAGTTCCTCCAGTTTTGCAAAAGGTCTCATTGCAACTCCCACTTTCCTATTAAAAATACCTCTTTGTAACCTCTCTAACACATGTCATATTGACTCTTGAATTTCATTTGCACATCAAACTACTACACCAATCCCTACTTCAAACCTTCTTCCTTCCTCACACTTAGATGACGATGGTGATTCCAAAGGTGAAATTGCTACTAATGGCACAATGTTATACATTGGTCCTCTAACTTGTCATTCCAATTCCTCCTGTGTGTCTTGATGTCTTACAACAACTTCTTCCACATTTTTTTTTTCCAAGATTCTATACTCTCTTGCTTTACAACTTTCTATGCTTATTCTTCCCTCACTATGCTTTACAATCTTTCAAAAAGTTCTCCTCACTCATGTTGCAACACACATTGTAAACACAAAACATGAATGCTTGCCAAGAACCTTGAATGCCAAGAAGCTCAATAGCCACTCCCTCCTTTTGTTTTTCCTTTTAGGGCAACCTGCCATTTTTATATTAAATAATCATTTTTCAAACACCCCATTCAATTCATGATGACTTCTCTTTTGTACGTCCATGTGGAAATAGTTAATGTCCCTCAATGGTTGAGATGTATTGTTATCTTCTTCATTCATCCATATGCCATCGTAGCCACCTATCCATTCATCCTTTTTTTTCTCCGCCATATGTATTGAAATATCTTCCAACTCATGAATATATCAACCAATTGAGTTGTTAATTCAACTGATTCTTCTATGGTTGCGACTGTTAGGTTGTCATCCCTCATTTATGGTCAATGTAATAGTAGTTTGTCATCCACATCTTCATTTATATCACTATCATCCTCGACTCCTTTCTGTGATTGATCTATTGTCTATGGTTCTTCCTAGTAAATCGATGTTTGTACTTTAGAATCTTGCACCTCAAATTCAATAAATTTGCATGATTTCAATTTGTTAATATTAACCAACATGGGATTGGGTTCAAAATTAGTGAATGTCATTAATAATATCGTATTGTTAAGTAACACATATTGTATTCTATAAGGTCCAAACCATTTCCTAATGAACTTCCCAAGATTTGACTTACTCCCTTTTGGAAACCATAGAACAAAATCACCGAATTTGAACTACCACCAAACAATTGCAACTCATTATATTTATATGCTTAAATGTTAATGAACAAATTGCATGCGTTGCAAAATTACAATTCATTATATATACTATATAATTCATTGCAACTCAATTGCAACTCTATCAAAACAATTTATTTTCAATTATTATGCAACTCCATTATACCTATACCCATGATGTCATGTTAACGTCATAATTGTCATCCATCTATTAAAATATGACATGTGGCATTATGAAAAAAATTTGACATAATTTTTTTTTTTGGAAATATTGATCTCCATTGTCCATTATAATTGTTAATGATGGTTTGAAATTGTGACATGCAGCACAATTGAAAATTACCACCTGGCATATTAATTATATTTTGGAATAAATAAATGCAAATGAATATTTATTTTAGTAGCTAAGTAGGTCATACATAACCATAGGTAAGTAGGTTGGTAGGTCTTAAGACCTACATTTTTATTTAAGACCTACCTACCTACTTGCAATAGGTAGGTTAAAAAGTAAGACCTATTTATTTACTTAAATAAATAGGTAGGAAAACATAAGACTAAATGAACTAAAAAATAGCCATGGAATGTTTTTTTTTTAATTTTATGATTTGCTTTTTGGGTTAATTTTTTTTGAGTTCATCCCAAAATGACACGTGTATTTTAATGTGAAAACATACAAGAACAAGCCTAAACTTTCTATAATTTGTAACATGGGATTCAAAAACATATGGGTTAAATATTTTAATTGCAATTTAATTACAACTATAGAAAGATTTCCTTACATGTTTTGTGCTTGTTTTTCATTGTGTAAATTATATAATTAAATTAGTGATTATATGATAATTAAATGTGAATTAATGATGTAATATTTAGTTATTTGAAGTATTGGTTTGAATTGTTTCTTTGAGTTATTATTATTTTCAGATAATTTATCTTATTTTATGAAAATTGATTATTTGAAAAATAAATACGTGAATTAAATTACGAAAATTAATTATTTATTGATTTAGTTATCTTGATTAATTAGTCTAATTCAAATAATTGGTTAGTTCATGAATTAGGATAATTAATATCAGATTATTTTTTTAAAAATAAAATTATTTGAATTAATCAATTTTTTTAAAATTGTGGTTATTTCAAATAATTTGTTATTTGACTTTAGAAAATTTATTATTAGATGATTAATTATCAGTTTAATTAATTAATTCATAATAATCAAGTAAATTACATATTAACTAATAAATAATAATAAATTATGAATTATTGAAAAATAACTCATTAGTAAATATAATGTTAAATGTGAATTTGGGTAAAAAAACATGAAGGTATAAATAGTTATATCCATATATACATCAAAACGAATTTTTTATATAATATACACATTGCTTTTAGTTTCACATCTAAATTAATTATATCTAAATAAATAAATAAATAAATAAATAAATAAATAATTATCTAATAATTATTGACGAATTAATAATTATCTTAAATAATCAATCTAATTCATTATGAAATATCCCCAACTTGGATAAATATTTATATGATAAATATTTAATAAGTTATTAGTTTGTTAGTTAATCTAAAATTAATTGTATGAATTACACTTATTTATTCATATTAATAGTCAAATTAGTGAAACAACATTTTTTTATAAAAATTACATATGAATATATATCCTTATAAAGTGAATGTGTATCCTTATTAAGTTATAAACAATTATATTATATTCATAACATAATTGAATAATAGTACTTTAATAGTGGTGCACTAGTGGTTGTACTAATCGTATTAATGGGAATCATAGTCAAAACTAGTTGCAAATGTATTTCATAATGAGTGGTGGAATGTGGACACATGGCATGATCGCATGTATGTACATTGTACATTAGATGCAACATAGTTGTTGCTTTAGTGGCACATTTACAATAGTTCTAAAGTAGTTGCCACATGTAATTATAATTCAATTTTTTAAAAAATCAAACATTGTTAATTACATATGCATGTACGTTACATATAAATTACCATGTAGAAGACGCATTTTCAACTCACTTACAATTATAATATAATTAACTGATTTTTTAATGTGGCGATTTATTTATTAATACACCATATTTCTAGGCAGATAATTGCATAGTAGTTGTAATACCCAACAGATAGTTACATAATAATTATATATGAGTTTTTTTTTGAATTTTAGTTGTAAGGTAATGTGGTTTTGACAAACGCGAATTCTCATAATGAAATCCACATCCCAAATTTGCAGTATTAAAATTGGTGCTTCAAAATATTTCTATTTTATAAACTCCCAAGCTTTTTTGGCACTCCTCTATCCACAAAAAACTTTTTGTTTTCCTTGTGAACATAGTAATCAGAGCCATAATTGTTGCAAATTTCTTGATAAAACATATGTAAAACTATGCCATGCCATTGAATATTTGAACATGTAGTGAATTATTTGGTATAAGCATGTTCACTATCGCATGTATTTTCTTTGAATCAAATAGCTTACCCTTTTTTGAACAATAAATTCAATAATTACTTTAAAAAATACCATAAAAGTGCATTTTTTGGGTTTCAACTGATGTTGTACTCCTTGCACTTCTAAAAGCATAATCTAAGCTTCTACAATGAGTCTCCATGTCATTATGTATTGTGAAATTGTCTAAGAATATTTTCATGAAATTGTCCAAATATTCTTTAAATGTTTTTGCCACAACTTTTTGAAATGTTGGAAGTCCATTTTTCATTCCAAAATACATCACCTTCCAAATAAATGTTCCCTAATATGTGATAAACATTGTCTTGTATCTATTTTCTAAAACTATGGATATTATATGATACCCAAAGTATCCATCCAAAAATGAATAGGCCTCACACCTACCATTGTGTTTGATACCTTATATGTGAATGGTAATGGAAAAGGATCCTTTTTTGTTTCTGCATTCAACTTCTTGAAATCCAGACAAATTCTAAGTTTCCCATTTTTCTTTAATATTACCACAATTGGTGATAGTTTTGTAGCCTCTTCCATGGGCTGTATGAAACCTATTACTAATAGTTTATTAATGTCTCATTCCACTACTGTAGTGTAATTTGGATTTAACCTATACATGGTTTAATGTGTTGGTGGTATGGTTGTATCCAATTCAATTCAATGTTGAGCTAACTCCAATGGGATGCCCTTTAAATCTTTGTACATCCATGCAAAGACATTCATGTATTCTGAAAAAGGTTTCTTCAATTCCAACACCTTCTTTAATTGTAATTTAGAATTCACCTTCACCATTTGTGATTCTTCTTCAATCCCCAAATTGAGTTTTATGAACTATTGTTCTTTTGTTAATGTTTAGCTAGCTATTTGCAACTCTTGAGCCTTGAATTTTGTTGAGGTTTCATCTATTTGAACATTCCCTAGCTAGTGTTTATAGTACATTTATGGATACATTTTTTCTTCTATAGCAACTACTAATTCATATCTATTTGTAGTCTTTCATTCTATTGAAACATATTTTGTACTACTCAATTTTATACTATGATTTTTAACCTTGAACAATATTTTTGTGGTTGGACTCTATGGTTCCTATAAATTGAAATGTATCTAGTAAACTAATGGTGTCTATAGAAAACAATTTTGGCTCTATAGCAAATATGATGTCCATGGATTCCTCATTAGTGGTACCATTCTAGTAATCATAGCATAACAATGCTTCTAGTCTTTTCACCTCTTTTCCTAAGTGCTTAATCACCACTATGGTTTTAATTGTTCCATTCCCTTGAATGGTCACACTACTAGAATTTCAAGTTTTTCAAACTGGGTTTTCTAGTAAAAAAAAACCTAGAAGTGACATGCATAAACAAAAACCCCCTAGTTTTTTATGACAAGTCGATTTTAACAAGTTCATAATGATTGGGATGGTTTTTTTGACCGGAGTTTTTGACTAGTGGTCAAATGTTACTAGTAAAATATAACTAATAAAAATGGTTTTCTACTAATCATTTACTTGAAACGTGGCATCATTTGATGTTAAAACGTGGCACCATAGAAATGTTGCCATGTGGCAACATTATATTGCCACCCAGCAACATTCCTGTGGTGCCATGTGACAACATTTGTATGACGCCACGTGTCAACACATTGTTATGTGATAAAATGGTAGGTTGGTGGGTACCCACCTATGTCCTCTTTACATCATATGCACACACATACACCAAAATATGCATTGTATACATTACTAGGTATAAGAATTCATGTACATGAATTACACGAGTTTGAACCCAAAAACCTCATGGAGGCATCCAATTGCCTTAACCACCAAATTACACAAATCTTGCTTTGTAAAGTTTGTGCAACATTTTGTTTTACTTTGTTAACTATGAAATAGTTTGGAAATCCCAACTTTGGCATATTTTTTCTATTTGAATTTTTGTTCAAATGAAGCAAATAAAGCATAATCTTGTAGCTTATTCAAAGATCTAATCAATAAAACCAATATATTTTGTAAATGTTCAAATGAGTTGTAAGAAAATATTTTTGAAAATAGCAAATTGATCACAAATTTCAAAACTTGTTAAAATTTGATTCTTCCATTTCATTAAACTAGGTAAGGTACATGTCATAGGTAGGTTGGGTAGGTAAATAGGAAGGTAGAAAAAGTAGGTAGGGTTTAAGGTGGGAGGGAAGTGGGAGTTAGAAGGTAGGTATATATATAGTAGGTATAATACAATTGTAAGTAGGTAGGTTGTACAATGTTAAATAAGTAGGTAGATAACTTGTAGGGCCATGGTAAATGGGAGGTAAGAGGTAGAAGGTAGGAAGTACATGTTATAGGTAGGTAGCTAACATACAATTATTTAGTAGATAGGAAGGTAGGTAACATAAAAAATTATATTAAGTAAGTAGGTAGGAGGTACATAAACTTAAGCTAGCTATAGGATATGGTTGATGCTAGTCAACTAGGTAGGTATGTTGTAGGACATGGTAGTTGGGTGAATGGGTGGGTAGGTAGGCAAGTAAGTAAGTAATACATCTAGGTGGGTGAATGGGTAAGTATGTAATTAATATGTAAGTAGGTAGGTAAATAGGTAGGTATATAGTGGATGGGTGAGTGGGCAGGTAGGTAAGTAGGTAACTAATACATCTATGTAGGTAGGTTGATGGGTGGGTTAGTAGGTAGGTAGGTTGTAAAATTATAGGTGGGAGGCATGGGGGGAACACTTAAAACCTACGTGCGTCAAATGACCATTTTTAGAGGGGGTATTAAATAATTGTCTAACCTATTTTTTATCACCCTATTATTATCTAATTTGCTATAATATATACATATTAAAGCCATATTATATTAATTAGAATCCATTATTTGAGATTATTACATACCCTATATTATAATTAAATTAATTATTTGAATAAAAGGTACATTTTAAAAACTAATTAATTTATAATTTTTACCCAATAACCAATATATTACACCATATATTTTTACTCACATTTTATTTTTATTTTTTTACTCATGTTCCCATTATGGTGGGAGGTAGGTATGTAATAGGCATTTAAAATGTTCCATTTGATTAAAAAAAATTGGTCATTTAATATGGTCACTATACATGGCAATTGAACAATTAAAACTATAGTTGTAATTAAGCATCTATGTAGTAATGTGAAAAGACTTAAAGTATTATTGTGCTAAGATTTTCAAAATGACAACACATATGAAAAATAATATATGTTTATTATTGAGCCTAAATTGTTTTCCATAGGTACTATTAGCTTACATGGAGGATTATTTTTTTCATATACATTTAATACAATTGTGGAAGAACTTACCATGAATACCAAATTCAAATACAACATCAAAGACTGTAGAAAACCACAAAATGATAACCTAAACAAGAATTTAACATGAACCTTTAGTTGCTCTAAAAGACAAATTGTATCTTAAAACTTACTACCATCACAAACTAGGGAATGTACAAATTGATGAAACACCTACCAAGGTGAAAATATAGGAATTACAAATTACAATTGGACATTAATCGAGGGCTAGTAGTTGATGATACTAAACCTTGGAACTAAAAATAGTCCGCAATACATCAAAGTGAACACACATCTTGATGAAAATAAGATGAATGTGCTAGAGCATTATTGAAGGAGTACATGGACATATTCACTTGGATTTATTAGGACCTCAAAGGAATACCACCAAAATTGGTCCAACATAAAATTGAATTGGATACTTCCATTCCAATGGCACATTAGGCCATGTATAGGATGAACCCGTGGTGTATTCATAATCGAGGTACCCAAAAGGATTGTCTAACATAAAAAGGACTACAAAGGACTATTTTGGATTTTTATTATATTTATTGCTTTATAATCATATAGTGGATTGTTGTATGCCTATAACTATACATCACAATTTTATCGACATCATGTGTTCATTCTAAATTTTCACAAAATCTATTATTTCATGGGTTCATATTTTTTGCTTGTGGATGTTATGTGTTTAAAACATGTATGATGCACATATTATACATAGGATGAAATATTTTTAAGTGATTCAATTTTACTTGAAAGCTCTTGGGGTCCACCAAATTAAGAACTTGGATTCTACAAGTCCACAACCTTGATGAGGGACCCATGAAAAATTGTAGGTGTTGAAGTTAAGAAGGAAAAGGAGGTGACACCAAAAAAATAAAAAATAAAAAAAACTAAAGAAAAAGCACACTAAACAAAAGAAAGGCAAGGCCTTCACAAACCTAATGCTATAATTGATAACATAAACCAAGAAATGTTAAAGCTAACCAAAAAAAAAAAAAAAAAAAAAAAAAAAAAAATTACCAAAATTTCAAACTTCAAAATGAAAAGGAGATTAAACTTTAAAATCTTTCCATGTAAATTATGTCCATTCAATATTGATGTTTGTTTCAAACATTGAAATACCTCATGCACATTGCTAAAAATTGATTACATTATCCAAGTTTGAAAAACTTGGATTTTCTTAAATAATATAATTATTTACAACTTTATATTCATTTGTATGGTTAAAGAAAAGACAATGAAACTGTGGTTTCAATTTTTAAATATGCACAACAAATTCTAAGATGGTTAGAAAACTTTATTTTTTAGTACAAATGTGAAAAGAAAAATTTATGATCTTTCATAAAACCAACAAACTTTCATCCAATATAACTTGAGTTCATAGGAGAACCTTAAATGTAATACTTTATTTTCAGGACAAAACCTCTCGTGGCAGAGCTGCTTTTTATACTTAAAGGGCATGATTTTCATGGGACTTTGCCTCTTCTTGGGATGTATGAAGTGACTCTTATTATGGGAATGCACCCACCATGGGGCTATAACTTAAGTTATAACTCCATTCATAGTCCAATGGAAGGGCAAATGCATGGTCTGAATTAAAATCATCATATTTTGGATATTTTGGGAGTTTTATGGAGTTAAACATGTTCATATATTCCTAATGGCCTTGAAGTTTCATTTAGTTGTTCCCAATGGTGTTTCCAATGAATATATAGATACAGAAGTGTCCCAAAAGCTTGGTCACATCAGCAAGAAATTGTAAATATTGAACACTGGGGATTTTAATTGACAATGTGGCATTCAATTGTTTGTATGTGATTAGGTTTATGGCATTTGAAGCAACATTTGAAACATAATGCATAAAGAAAAATTCATACTAGACCATCTATCATCCTAGGCTAACTTTTTTCCATGGTGCATAATATTGACTTTCTCCTTCACTTCCATATCACCTCATCCCTTCCTCCAAAATTAAACAAATTAGTTGTGTTACTAAAGCTACTTATACATTCCCATATTTTTCCAAAATGTTAATCTTCACATAACTATGGAACACTATATTCTCAAATCCATTGTTCTTGCTTGTATGTTCAATTGTAAATTTCTTCAAATTAGTGCCCATTATGGCTTTCGATCATGTTTGTAAGAAAATTTCAAAGCTTCTTCTTGCTTGTATGTTCAATTGTAAATTTCTTCAGATTAGTACACATTATCACTTGCAATCATGTTTGTAAGAAAATTTCAAAGCTTACATATCCAGGTGAATGAAGTACAAAGATGGGATGGATGAAGTGCAAAACAAGCTGACTAAAGCCAAGTTAACTATTACACCTACTACTACACTTCATCTAGTAAAAACACATGGGATACTCAAGACAAGCTCGGCCATGAAGTATGTATCCCATCTTACTATTTCATTTTCATTTTCCTTATGTCGTTTTTCCCATATTTTGTTTTTCATTCACTTTTCTTCTTTATTCTTTACACCATTTTAGGATGCACTTTTCTTCTCATGATTTATCTCCATTCTTTTGAGAATGGCCTCTAGCAAAACACTCATGGGGATATTCAAGACATGCCCAGCCACAAAGTATATATCCCATCTTACTATTCATTTTTCATTTTCCTTCTATTTTGTATTTTGTTTTGCATGTATTTTTCTTCTGTCTCCTTTACACCATTTTAGGATGCACTTTTCTTCTCATGATTATCTCCATTGTTTTGAGAATGCCCTTTCCCTCTTTTGCTTTTGGGGAAAGGAAACAAGGTCAAAACCTTTTTAGTAGTTTAAAAAGTTACATACAAAATAGGCATCCCATTTGTTGCCCCCACAAACCATATTGTCATTCTACCTTTGCCCCATTCTAATCCTTACCAATCCAGAAGAGTGTAAGGTGTATAGAACCCCACAACATTTTTTTTTTGGGGTGTCTTATGTTTCAGCTCCTTGCCATAAGTTTAGCCCAAATTTATATACCTTATCTACGACTCACGGCCGACACTAATTAATTTTTAAGAGGGCCAGCTGAAAAAAATAAAAATAAAATGAAGAATTTTTTTCCAAAATTCTAGAAAATTGAAACCAGTTCAAAAACACAAGATAATTTTGAAACTTACTTAAATTATCTTGTGTTATCATACTTATCATACTTTAAAATTATTGTTGAATTTCTGAAATATTGAGATTGAGGCTGCCATTCCTTTCTTTTCAAAAAATTAATCATTTCAACAAGATTTGCCAAATGTCAATCGCAGGTATGGTATTAACATACCAAGTAAGGCATTTAAATTATTGTTGCTTAATATTTATTAAATAATGGAAAAGCATATTAGGCAAATGTATTTGGAATTTCAGTCAAATTAAGCATTTAGGATTTTATTTGTTTTGGAACTAGGCTAATCAATTGATGGTGGGTGGAATCAACCTACAGGACTTCGAGTTTTAGGGTTTTGCATATATACTGAATTTTGTCATCAGCATTCTGAGGGGTTAAGTATGGCATTCATTCCTGCTATTTTGTTGAAGTTTGAAGAGTTGTGCCGATATGGTAGTATTTTTTTAAAAAATTATTATGTTTTACAATTCATGCATAGGCTAAAGGTGCCAATGCGCACTATTTATTCATTGTTCTTGCTTTGAAGTAACTCTAGTTTATTAGAGGATTTTGCAAAATTTTGAGGAAGTTAGACCATTTCCCTTTTGATTTATTTCCACCTAACTGATAGGTGTTTGTTTATTTTTGTGTAATTTGTTTCGTTTGGATGTGACCAGACTATAAATCCCCCCCTCCTCCCCCAATGTCTTTTCATGATTTTTGAAAGAATGGAGCAAAAGCTATTGAATTTTAAATGATATTCATATTTGGAAGTTAATTTGTTTTTTAAATGATATTTTCACAGTTAAGCCTGCTTTGACTGGATCAGTATTGGGATGGGTGACCTGACAGGAGGTTTAATCCATGGGATTCTGAGTCCAAGTTTTAAAATTTCCTTAGGGTTGCACATAGGCCCTAAAGAATCCTACTCAAAGAAAGTGAAGGTACCAGAGTAGGTGCCACCCATGCCCCATGGCTAGGCTTCAAACCAGTTAAAAACCCGGACCAGGGAACCTCAGTTACCAGGGAGTCTTAGGCATAGAGCCTGAATGACTCTCCTTGGAGGATCACGTCCTTTGGTAGAGGCCTAAGCAAAGAAGCTAAGGTCCTCGGGTAGAGTCCTAAGTAGGTAGATTCGACTCCAGTCCCTCAAATTGAACTACTTAAAATTTTCCAAACACTGCTTTGCCAATAGATTCTAACTGGTTACTATTGGGCCCCTGTGCCATTGATCCAAGTATAGTAAACCTCCTGTAAGGTGGTCATCCCAATAATATATGCAAGTACAAAGTGGGCTTAATTTCAAAATTCTTATGGAACACCTTGCTAAATTAAATTTAAAACTGATTTCCAAAGACAAAAAAGCTAATTTCCAGAGATGAAAAATCACTCTAAAATCAACAACTCTAAACTCAATACCTTTTCCTCCCTTGGTTTGAAAATTGTGAAATGACAATCATGCAACACAGGCCCCACTGTTGGAGAGATTGATTATTTACAATGTGGCCACATTCAAAGGAAACAAAACAAACACCTATCTTGATATGTATATAGAATTTCTCTAAGTCATGCACTAGGTCAGCCAAAACAAATAAAACGGTAATCTGTGGATCTGTCCCTAAACCTACTTATGTAGTGGCGGTGCACCTAAGTACTTAGCCATAAACACAACTGCATCATTAGGTCAGAGGAAGATTACAAGGCCACCTGCTATGTCAAGAAAAAAAGAACGAAATAACCCAAAACACCCATTCCTCAAGAAATTGTAAACACTAATGATTTGTCTCAAAGGACAAATCTAAAAAACCCATAAGCACCCTTTCTCTCCCACACAACCAAATAACTGAAAAACCACTCCACAGAATTGAGATTCAAACCACTGCAGAGAGAGTGAGTTTTTCAAGCCTTGCCTTGCCCTTGCCCAAGCCTTCTTGACTTTCCCAAACCAAAAGAAGAGAAAGATTGACACAAGAACCCAAACACTAGTTTAATGTACACCATATTTTACAATAGCCTGCAAAGAAAATTTCGCTTCAGAGGAGTAGTAGTACTTAAGACTCTAGAGTAATTTTGATATCACTGCGGCAGCAGATTTTTAAAATGTAAGCCAGGGGAAGAAAACTAACTTGCTTAGTTTTGAAGAACTTCGCAAGCCCTTCTTGCTTGTGAAAGCGACTCAGAGAGCTTTGCTGCGGCTCTTGGTTGCTTCTCTCCCCACCAAGAAGACTGTCTTCTTCGATTCCACTAATAATAACTACCTCTATTCTGTATTTATACAACAGCGAAAACGATCGATCTGCGACTTAAGAAGAGCGTTTCTTCTTTCGTTCCTTTTGTAGTACTCTAACGACGCTCTTGCCACACCGCACAAATCAGCCTCGCGACTTCTACTTTGGTCGTGACTCGTGATCCCCTTCCCTCCTCCCCCGCGCGAAGTTCTTTTTTACAAAACAGCATCAAATTCTCGGCTGATTCATGTCCAGAAACGCGCTTTGCGTGATTACTACCTGGGTGGCTTGCTTCTCTTCCAAAAGGCACGAATTACTGAGGAAAGCAATCTCCCTGAACAAAAACAACTACTACTACTCCGTTCTGTGAAGAACTTGGCTGTGTAAACGGGAATATACATGGAGAAGATCGATGGCATCAAAGCTTGAAGAAAGTCGTACTCTCCTCGCTCGAATCGCCTTTCTCTGTTCGTCGTTCTTGCTGCTGCAATTCTCTCTCCCTAATGTTGCAAGATTGACGTTGCGGAGTTTTTCGGCAGATGAAAGGGAGGACTAGATGGCAGATTCAATGCCGGATTGAGTATCCGTCGTGTCTCCCACACCAGCGGAGGAGGAGAAGGAGGAGGAGAGTGACTGGCACTGCGTGTGCTGGTGCCGAGAGGAGAGGGAGAGACAGGCCTGGGCGTCGACGTCGCACTTGCGAATAGATCCTCCGCTTGAGAAGAAGAAGCAGCAGCGAGATGGCTTGTCACAAACCTATCCGTTGGAGGATCCAGCGACTCTCTCACATCCTCCGCAAGAAACCGATCTTCAACGCGCAGCCGTAGCACGCAGCTGTGGAGGACAGGGGATTCGCTTTCCGGAATTTTTAGTACAGAGACTCCCTTGTTCATCTTCCTTGACGCTACTCGACTGCTGCTGTTAGGACGAGCTGCTCCAGAGGCTGAAGACGTCGTAGGAAGAAGAAGAAAACTCGGGACTCCCGACCCCCCGTCGCCTTGCGTGACCGTCTGCTGAGGTTGTTGTTCTCCTGACGCCATGGCTTGTAGATGAAAGACAGAAGCGTGACTGGCCCCCAAAACAAAAACAGAAATACAGTGATCTCTCTGCCACTATGCTTTTGCAATTCCAAACTGACAGTAGAAATTCTGTGAGTGAGTGAGATCTCCTCTGGAAAACAAGAGACAAATGAACTCTACTTTCGCACTCCAAACTATAGCCTACAATTCATTAATTCTCAAACGATCTGTCGCTACGAACATGATGGCAATCTCCAATTCCCAACAAAGAAACCGCCGTTCATCTCTAGTTCGTGCACAAACAGGGAAAAAATAAAATACAAACCACGCTGTAGGACAAAACGAAAAAAAAAGAAAAAAGAAAACTGCACAGAAGAGAAATCCAGATTCAAACGATACTTAATTACTCCCCGGTGAACGCAACCACTTCGTTTTTTGGCGTTTCCTGATAGATAGCAGCAACAATGAACAAACCCCGCATGCGAGAAGAGAAGGAAAAACAAAAACAAAACAAAAACTGCACAGAAGAGAAATCCAGATTCAAACGATACTTAATGACTCCCGAGCGACCGCAACGACTTCGTTTCTTGGCGCTTCTTGACAGGCTAGCAGCAACGACGAACAAATCCCGGTTGAGAGAAGAAACAACGCCTGAATGAAAGAAAAAGGCCACAGGTGTGCCGGCGGGAAGGAAGTTGGGGGAGAATTGGGCAGACACGGCAAGCAAGCAAGAGAAAGAAAGATAGACGATGGTGCAGCAGCAGCAGCGGAAAGAAAAAGAAAGCTGCTGGTGTATGGGATTCTTTTGAAGTTTCAACGGCATGAGGAAAAGACAGGAAATTAAGAACACAAACAAAAGCATAACCGACAACTACTTAGGACGACCGGCATTACCCTAGTTAGGGTTTTTTTTTCCTTTTTTTCGCCAAATTCCTCAAGTAAGTGCACTGGCGACAATCCCCAGCATTAATTAGCATTAACTGGCGGCTGTAGGAACTCACTGTCTAAATCTGGCGACTTCTAAAATTTCCTCAAATATGTCAAAATATGCAGACTTTTTGTGGAATTCGCACTGACCTTTCAAAAATTCGCCCAGAAAAAAACACTGGCCATGGCCGTAGAACCTTTTCAGGTTGAGCAGTAATTAAGTTATTTTTAGAATGTGAATTTTTAAGGAAATTACAATGGAGGGAAAAATACAAAATTTGGTGGAAACCTAGGTTCTTTCCCCTAAATTGCTGAAATTCCAGAAATTATTATTTAAACTTCTGAAGTGGATTTTAAAAAATAAAATAATTATTTGGCACCTGAGTGCTGAACCTGAAAAGTTACAGCGGTACCTACATAACGCAGTAATGAAGCTGGAACCTGCAGGTGGGGGAGCTCTCAAGTACATAGAGGAAATGATTTATTGGGTGGAATGTTTTTGCCATTTTGCCAAAAATATTTTCGATAAAAAATCTGTTACAAATTCGGTGCTATGGTGAAAAATCGCCAAATTTGCTTATCATGAAAGGGTGCTAAAGATTTTATACTTTTTTTATTTCGAATATCAACATATTTGGCTAAATATAATTATGGACTATCACCACTTGAGCAGCATCACCAAAAAAAAAAATTAAGAAAAAGAAATTGTTTAGAGGAAGTGCTGTTTTTTGGTGACAAAATTTCACACTTGGCGATTTTTATTTTTCAGAAAATGAAAATAACGCATGAAAATTTTGTGATTTTGAGGGATTTGTTTTCACCATTTAGCCACATCTAGACCAAGGCACTTCCTGGTTCATAGTGGCCATTTTGCAAAAAAGCTATAGGCCATGCCACCAGGATAGTCGCCATTTAATGCTAATGCTGGGATCCTCACCAGTGGACCTACTTGAGGAATTTCAAAAACATTAACCTTGTTGAGAGGTACTTTCTTTTAGGGTTTTTTTTGTTTGTAGCTAAAGTGGCCATCATCCACAGAACTTGTAGTGTGTTTTTTTGGGTGCGAAATTTTGTCAAGATGTGAAAAATATAAATAAATAAATAAATAATTTAAGAAAATTGGGGTTCTTTGGGCCAAATGTCAGGCAAAATAACATTTGGGAAGTTTTTTTGCCGCATTTGCAATATCGTCAAATTTGGTTAAATATGCTTATGGATGATGGCTATTTGAGCAACATCACAAAACTGAAAAAAAATTCACTGAGAGGAAGATGGGGAAAAAAAAAGTGGCAACCATCCATAAGAAGATGTAGCCAAAATCTGGCAATAAATCAGAACTAAGGTACAAATCTTTAATCGTCTTTCTATATTTTTGGCTATGCACTGAAAACCAGAGATACAAATATGGTGATTTTTGCAATTTAAACAAAACCCTAACTTCTGGTGACTGAAAACCTCTAAAACCACTTCATTTTCAATTTTCAAATTTTAAATTTCTCTTTTTGGTGAATGTATTTTCTGTCAATAAAAAGAAGACTGGTGCTGCTTAGTATATTCTGACTGGGGGTAGGCTTGTGAGCTTTTTGGCAATCATCCCACACACGTCCCCTACAGAACAAGCAATGCTCCAATCACTTCTCCAGTCCTGTAGACATGATTACAAGTCATTGATGATTAGGTCATTGTGAGTTTCGATTCCGGTTTTTTTGGGGGCACTTGCAAAAAAACCTAAGTTTTGGGTGGTCTGGGTCTCTGGAGAGGGGGCCGTTCAAAACCTCTGAGATTGTCCTAAGTGTATCTTTCTACAAACAGAAATGTTCACAGGAATTCTACAGAGGGGCAAGAACTCAACAACTATCTTTCAGGATCTCTTGAAATGAACGAGATCTTCCATGGTGGAAGAACACATCTTCTGAAAATAAGGGTGGGTTTTTAAACTGGAGAAGGGTAGGCCTGTTGGCTCTCCCCTTCTTCTATACACAAAATGCATGTGAGCATTTAGTTTTCCAAAATACCCCCACATTGTTTTGTTCCTATGACACACCTAATGGGTACTTCACTTCCAGAACTCCCGACTCCGAGGGTATTATCAAGTGTAAAAATCAACCCATTTTTGAGGTTTGGTAACACCCTCAGAGTGATGGGAGGGAGGAGTTCTGGAATTGGAGTTGAGAGGCACTTACTTCCAAAACTCCCCACTCTGAGGCCATTACCCTATATACTGTAGCTATGGCCAAAGTGAACCCAGAGTCACCAGCACACCATCCTTGCAAAGCCTGCTATGATTGGGTTTTGGGTTGAACCCTGACTGAATTGTGAGATGCTCTCATTGGCTCAATGATTCCGTAACTCTTCACTGATAACATTTTTCATAATTGCTCTTTGTTCAACCTTTTTTCATCCACACAAAGAGCAATTATGAAATGTTATGAAATTGAGATATCAATTATGAGGGTGGATTGTTATGTCCGGTAATTGGTGAGAGGCTGCTGTTTATTGCAAATAGTGGACACATGTGTACCCTCGCTATTTTTGGAGAAGGCCTTTTTTACTCAATAAAGCCCTTGGCCACAAGAGTTACCAGACTGGAACCCATTCTTGACTCCACCTCATATGAGCCCTTATTCTGGTTTAAGTCAAGAATGGGTTCCAGTCTGGTAACTCTTGTGGACTCACCCACACACGTAAACCCCCATTATGTTTTTCTCCATGTGACATACAGACATTGGAGATATCCACAAGTAATGAAAACAAAGTACCACTACCCACATTTGGTCATAAAGGGAGTGAGATTTCTGAAAAATAGTGAAAAAGTACGTTACGTTAGGCTTCTACAGGGAATAAAATTCAGATTAGCACCAAAGTTTGTGAAATTTGAAATTTTTTTTTTTTCATGATTGCCTTCAATCAATCATTGTTGTGTGTACTGCACCTCGAAATAAATATTTTCGAACCTCGTGCATTTAATGATGAGTTCCAGCATATATAATACCCATATTTAATAAAATTTCATTACTTTGCAAATGACTGCGTTTAAAGGTTAAAAGAAAGGTTGAGAGATGAAAGAAGGGCCCAAAAGGGGGGGTCAGTTTACAAATATCTCAATTCTTCCCAAATATTTTACACGGTCAAATAGAGAATCTCTGCAAAGGTAACCAACAGTTGGAACAAAAAAGTGGTCTGCACTCACATGGGCGAGAGAAATTTCAAACGGTGATTTCTTTCTTTTGCTTTTTGAAAATATTTTATACTCACCAATGTAGGGTGTAATTGCATGTTGGGCTCAAAATATAAGATAGCTAGAGGTGCCTCCGTTTTCAAATCCCTGCAAGTGTATCATAAAGTTTGAGGAGTAGGCTATTCCCAAAGGATTGGCCGGAGGACTTTGAGAATGTTCCTCACCCTTTGGCTTGACACACGGAAAAGCACAAGGCAAAGGTTATCATGAACTTAAAGAGATGTAAATCACAAGGCATAAGAGAGGGGACAGTTCTCAGACCTCCTTAAGATTGGGAGGTATGTTATGTTTACTCAAACATATCAGTGTAGGGTGACTCTTGAGAAGAGCGGTCACCTGAGTTGGAGTCAAGGGGTGCTTTACTTTGACAACTCCCTCACTTCAAGGATGTCATGGAGTGTAGAAACGACAAATTATTTATTATCATTATTATTTTTTGTGTTGCCCAGTAGGTCTCACGGAAAAAATGAGAAAAATGATGGTGGGCATTTGGTTTTCTGAAGTGGTCGCCTCTTACACTCAACGCATAATCTGTGAGGGATATTCATAAATATAAGGTGCCATCCAAATCTACTAGGACTATTTTTACAAGTGCTTCAACAAGGGTATTATGCCCTGAATTCAAATACTGTGTAGTCAATTGCAAGCATGGCCACAAACAAGTCAGATATTGCAGACATTCAACTAGGTAGCAATTTGTGCTACATCACTTACTTAAGTTGCTTTTTAAAAGCTGTATAGTACACTTGACCTCCATCTTCAAATCAAAGGTTAATTTACAGTCCTTGTTATTTCTTGTTATGCCACCAGTTAAATGTCAAAATTTGGACTCTGAGGAAGTGATTTAATTGGTGGGAAATTTTCATCATTATGAAAAAAATTTAAAAGAGATATTCTGTCACAAGTTCCCTTGACCTGGAAAAAAATTTACCCAAAAAAAACCATTAAAAGAATTGCCACAATTGCCTACAATATGCAAGGGTGCTTAAAATTTTCTACTTTCATATTTTGAATATTTCCAAATTTGGCAACATATACTTATGCATGATTGTCATTTGAGCAACATCACAAAATCGAAGGAAAAAAAAAACATGCTGCTCAGAGGCAGCTTTTGTTGTTTTACCCTCATAGATGTCAAATTTGGAGTCAAGTCTTAGTTTTGTTATCAATTGGATAAATGTCAAATTTGGAGTCAAGTCTTAGTTTTGTTATCAATTGGATAAATGTCAAATCTAAACTTAGAGGCCTTGGTTTAGTCTTGGAGTAGCTCCATTCATACCTTTTATTTGGGCCTCCACTAATATGTATCTCATTTAACGTTGAGATGTTTATTTCACTATTTATATGGTCTAACATAGAGATGTTTATTAGGGAGAATTGAGCATTATACCCCATCTCTCCCTAATAAACATGAAAAATGAGATGACATATAATGTGAGAGACTATTCAAATACAATCACTTAAGGCAATCATTATAGACTCACTTGAGTCAATCATTCACCATGGCAGTCACCAGTAGGTTACTTTGGGGGCAGGTCTTCAGTTTTGGTCTCAACTCTAGGGTTTTTTTTTTCTTTCCTCACTTTTCATGAGTCCAAAGTTTGAAGACAAGACTCACTTTGCCAAGGAGGTCCATAAGTTAGTGGACTAGGGTTTAGGCGGGGGAGGGGGGGAGGGGGGGAGGGGAGAATTCAAACCAAAAAAAGAAAGGGAAAAAAGTAAGGAAAGGTGAACTGCGCTGGCGCATCCATTGCACTTGCTTTGCATGTTTTCTTTCTCATGGGAGAAAGGGAAAGGTGGGGTGGGGGTAGGTGGAAGAGGACGATTTCATAATAATAAATGGAAACTTTTTAAATTAAAAGAAAACAAGCATGGCATAAAATTTCTAACGTATCTAGAAGGCACATTATGAAGAGGATTTTTTTCCTTTGCAAAAATGCGAAAAAGGGTCAGCCATTTCTTTTTGTTTTTAAATGCCTTGCCCTCTTCTTTTTTTCTTGTGATACCTAACCTCCGCTTGAAGTATCAATGGGGAAAAAGTGAAAGAAAAAAAGAAAAATTTGGCCGGTGGTTTACCTCAGATAATGCCCCCACTCTTGGGATGTTACCATACTCTTTTTTCTAATTTACTCTTTTAAAAAAAAACAGAAACACGCTTTTGTCTCTTGGAAACACCTGAAGAAAGAGAAGTAGATAAATTCTGTTTCCACGTGCTGCTTCTTGATTGGGCATGCTGTGCACCCAAAAGGCCAATGCGATGGTCGGGAAAAGGATAGCAAATTGGCCCACACACCCACTCCCACAAAAAGTGTTGACTAGATGATGCCACCAGTCAATAACCACGAATCGAATTCCTCCACGTCGACTTTGAGATACTGCTGCCTTTACACGGATAGGATTGGCCCACACGACGAAAGGGCAAAAAAACATACACTGTCGTCATACATTAGCCAATGGCGAGCTTCCTGCTGGATTTCTTGCCAGATTTGGCAATTGCTTGTTATACTTTAAATGGATTAAATTGTTTTAATAGTATTATTATTTCAATTTTAAGTGGGGGTTCGATAACTGACCGCCCAATAATAATATTTTTTGAGGATTTAATTTCAACACATGGATCTTTTTTTTAATTTGAAGATTTTGAAAAATGTAAGGAATAATATAATTACATTAATAAGAGAGAACTTCGTGTTATATGTGTGTGTAAGTTGTCTATTTTGTCAGGCACATGTCACTATCAGGCTTAGGTTCAAATCGCTTTGGACTTGCATTGAAGCGTTTGATTTTACTAATTTTTGTAGATTTTTCATTCTATGTAATATGGGCTGAATTTGTTTTCAAATCTGAAAATCAATTTTAAATAGTTTATTTAATGCAGAAGTCATTCATGTACTAGCACCTATTATGACCAGTGTTTTTCTTGGCGGGGGCATAAATCTTGTCGATTTATTAACAAAATATTGGGGAACTTTTTTTTTCCTAGTGTAAATTTGTCTAATTTTTCTAAATTTGTAGGGGAAAAATTCGCCAATTTTTTTATAAAACGTTGGGGAGTAGAAAAAAAGAAAAGAAAAGAAAAACCTGATTAGGGTTAGAACTTCAACTTCGTACTAGTATTCAAGTTAGTAGTAGAATTTTATTATTTTTTTTTTTTCCTATTAGGTTGCGAGAATTGTTATTAATTAGGGTTTAGGTTTCTGAATGGTTTCCTTGTTTGGAGGAGACGGCATTTTTTTGTGCACACGTTTCCGACCTCCCCTGTGGGAAAGCAGAGGGAAAGATTCAGAAACGGGCCGGCTATTTTGCTGACGTGTCTGCTTAGATTGGCTCCGCCGTCCGGGCATTTGTGAGCCTTTTTCATTGGGCCGTATTCGTCAGGTAGTTTTCGTTTTGGTTTGTCTGGCGGCACTTGAGTCATCACCCTTGACCCTGCACACCCACGAGGGACTAACTTTAACCACGGTGTGACCGTTAGTTTATCTGCGGTGACTGTTCGTTACTTGTAGGGGGCCGTGGTCCCGGACAAGGGAGAGAGTGTATGTGTCTGAAAAAGGAGGTAATTATCTGGCCGGAAAATCCAGGCTTGGGTCGGTGTATAAATATGGTTATCAACTAATCAAAAAAAAAATCCAAAATTATCAATTCTTTATATCAATAATTTGAGGAATTTTCCTCCCAACACAAAAAAAAGAAAATCATTCGAATTTACACTAGAAACAACAAGAATTGGAATTGGTTTAGTTGCAAAAATTTTGAATTTTTTGGGTCACAAATTAAGTGATTTTGGGGGAAAAAAATTATGAATTACAACACCTTTCATATTTTTTTAATAGCCTAATTTGGCTCATGGATGATCATCACCTTAGGTACATCACCAAATTGAAAAAAAAAAAGAAAAAACATTGGGACATTTTCATAAGTATGATAGGCTTTACATTTTTTTTAAAAGCTGACCATACTAACAGGATGCTTGTCAAATGATTTTTATATAGCAGAAGCCTTGATTGATACCACGGGCATTACACCTGCATTACTTTGGGCTTCACCCTTGAGTGGAGGTGTAATGCTTATTGCCAGGGCTTCCCCCTATACTTTTTTTTTTAGGGGCAGGTGGGGGTGTGGGGGAGGACACAACTGCAGACCCAACTGACAAGCTATCGGCATTACCGCCAACTCAAGCCCAGTGGCAAAGAAAACATGAAAGCGTTCACCTACTTACTCATCAACAAATTTGAACCCAAGACCTTTGTGATACCAAGGTTTGACAGTCTAAGTGCCCCTCTACCACTGGGTATAGGGTTTAAGGTTTAGGGCATTCATGCTACTCCATTGGGCATTATGCACTATGTTTTCCGTGATGCCGGCCATTCTAGCAGGAATGCCCACAGCGTATTCCCCATGCCTAATTGCATGCTGGCCAGGTTTTTGGGGCCCTTGAATTTGCAGTCTTCGTGGCCGGTTCATCTCCCATTGGCCCTGGCCTCAGAAGGAGGAACTGGAGCTTCCTGTTTGCTTGTTTGGCACGATTTCTTGGTCTGCTCTCAAGACCTAGGGTCACTGTTTGGTCAGCTCCCAACCTACGGTCGTACCTTAGGTGAAACTTCCATCTAGGACTTTGCTAAAGACTGATGTATCTTCTCAGCTTTTATAGAGTGGCTTACGCTTTGTGAACATCATTCCTTTTTCAAAATTATTTATGAAGGTTAAGGGACCCAAGTGAAGGGCCCCACAGGTCCTTGCTCGTGTTCATGGGTTAAACTTTGAGCCCCTCAAGTAGAACATAAAAAAACCTGTCACTGTTTGGCCTTTTATTATTTAGTGCAATTTTGGGGTAGAATTCTCCCTTCTTGATCACTGCCAAAAAGGGGTATTATGCTCATGACAACCCACTGACAGCCAGATTTTACGATTCCAAACAGGTTTTGAGTATAGGAGAAGGGCCTGAGTATAGGCCCTTTTGTGATTTGAGATCTGTGTCCAAGGCCATTCGTGCTACCGAATGTAAAGAGGAAATGAACATTGTGCCCAGTCCAATTGAATCGAATTCAATTCAGGTTGCAGTAGGCCAAGGGAACACATCAAAAATCACAGAAGGGCCTAAACTCGGTCCTTTTCCTAAGTAAAGCAGAGCTGGGATTTTTTCACTTTTTAGAAATAGTGACAAGCTGGCTGGTACCTTCTGGTGGTCAAAAAATCCCAGTACATCCTGGCTGGTTCCTTCCACTGCAGAAGATCCCACTTGCTGAAAAACAGGTTTCTTCAGGCAGGTAAGGGAGCTGAAAATACAAAGGAAAAATCCAGGTGGTGCTTTACGGAAGGGTAAGGGACTCCATTAAGGGCATTATGGTTGTAACCTCCCTACACCTTGGATGTGTGGGGCCAAGGTATCAAGAACTTACAACTGGTGTTGGCCGGTTCTTGACATTTATGAAGAACCTTTGATTCCATTTGCGCCCCAGTTCTTGGAAAAAAATGCAGGTAAAATTCAGGTTTTGGTTTCGATTCCAGTTATGATTCCCAGTAATGGTCAGTTAACCCTCACTTCTAGACTTTTTTTCTCAAAAATATTTTATTTTTAAAAATTCTGATTTCAGATCGAGTTCCGGTACCAGTTCCAAAGCCAGATTCTGGTTTTAGACCCATTCCAGTTCTGGTTCCAGATATCAGACTTGATTCCAGTTCAATATTTAGTGATCGGAACCAGAAATGGTGGTTTTAACTGGCCAAACCAAACCGGGTAACTGGGTAACTGCCAAACAGTGCTTACAACCATGAATCCCCACCAGCACACCATCGATTGGCAGCCCATTTTGACTTAGTTGTGGATGAACCTCAACTGACTTGATGTCAGGTTTCAAATGGTAACCTATCTTGTAAAGGACAGGTGCTATTGGAAGGTTGGTAAGTAGGAGAACAGGTGGTTACTAGGTAAGTATTTGGATCCATCCTTCATGGTGCGCTGGTGGGTACTGGTTCACTATGGCCCTTAGATGCTACGTAGTAAAAAACTGAAACTAAGCTAACCACAGTAATAGTCATGGAACTGGAACCCAATGCGAAAATGCTTCCTGTTCACCCACCGTCCATCTCCGATGATGAGCTGCCAAGTCTCAGTCTGTTGGACGAAAAAGTTACATGGCCAACTTCAAAACTTTTGATATGGCTGCAATGTCCCTCTTCCACCACACCAAAATAATTGTAGGTCTGGCTGGTTTGGGTAGTGGTTTTTTTTTTTAATTCTATTTTGCGATGTAACGAAAGTTGCAATTGTCCAGAAGAAAGTTTAGTCAAATTTGGCTACAAACCAGATATGAAAGTAAGACATTGAAGAATCCTTTTGTATATGCATTGGCTACACAACTTCTCATAGGAGTATGGCAATTTGGAATTTCATTTCCTTGAGTTCTGATGAATTTGTGCCATTTCTTACATGAAAAACCCTTTTTTGTAAGTCAAAACCATATTTTTCATTTTGGCAATTTGGCAATTTTTTGCCAAAAAGAAAATTAACTATTGCATCTTTTAACCTGGGCATTAGTCCTGCAAACGCTTGTCTAGCTCAAGGATTCCATGTGCCAACGACATTTCCTCAGTCCCCCTTCTTTGAGCCCTCATTCCTATGTGTTTCGTGAGTGCTATCAAACTGGGAGATGGTAATTTCAAGCGATAAGGCCTCAACCATTTGGGAAGTTTGTAGTGGGTTCTGTCCCACCTGTCTAGAGGTCAAAGTTAGCCTTAAGTACAAGACAAGTCTGAGTGCCGAATTTCACCAATGCGTGATTTGCCATGTGCATATAGTTTAGATGTTTAGTGAAATGTGTGAATGAAAGCAAGAGCATGAGGAACATCAAGATGAATCCAAGTACGACAGAGCAAACTATATTCCATCATCTCACTGACAACATGCAACCACACCACAATCAAAAACAGGAGTTGACCACCCCCACAAGCTTCTTTCAGAAAGGAGTTCATATTCTTATGGTGATGTGATATCGTTTAACTTGAAAATAGGAGAACTTGAAAACAATTGTCAAGCAAGTGGGAAAGTTCCCCAAAGTTTAAAATTGCCCTTGAAGTACACACAACACCTGCAAATGGAGGGAAAGGAACAAGCAACACCCAAACATAGAATGATTTTGAACAAACCTCCTGAAACCATGGAGTAGAAGTATGACCAACCATTATGGAGAATTGATCCCAACCTCCAGCAATCATTTTGCATAATTCAGGGCAAATAAATTGAGGCCAAGAACATTGGACCCCATTATTGCACATTTGAAAATACAATTGAAAATATTCCCCTTGAATACAAAAAAAAAACTTTCTTGCTAAAATTTGGTTCACCTCTCCTATGTTGCTCACAAAACTCAAATTTCGAAATGTGCAAATTTTATATATATATATATATATATATATATATATAAATGTGAATATCTATGGCCTACAACCATATCATATAATTTGGGTTCACCATTTTTCATTTACCCTATCATCAAGCATCTCATTGCACAGAAGAACCCTATTATCATTACCATCATGCCCACCTGGACCCTACCATGGCACACTCATACCTAAGATAAAAGTTAATCATATGTGGTTGGCAACCCAACAACACAAGAACCACATGATCAATTTTTGTGAATAAAACACAATTGGTTGCCTTTTTTTTCCCTTGTTAAGTAGGAAGGAGGCAGCACAACTTACAAGCTTATAACAAGGTTTAATTGTTGGGCCATGAATTGCACTCAGTCATCTTTACAAGCTTTGCCTTGCACTTGCCTTGTTAGTCCATGATACACACCAATGGATTCATAATGTTTAGAACTAATCCGGACAAAAAATCTAATAAAACTGATGGCCAAAACCATCACACAGAAGACAAAAATGAAGGCCAGAACAAGGCCAATAGCCACACAACTCGCAAGAATGAAAGAAGGGAGAAAGTTAGTCGTTTTCATAGTTAGAAGCTATTTCACCCATAGCTCTTCTAATGTGACCTGGATGCAAATCATGAGATCTAAAAATAATAGAAGGTCTAGAACAAACATCTCTTATCAAAACAAATTTTTTTTTATGACAAAGGTTAAATCACATAGAAAAACGACATTAACACACTGCTTGAAAAATTGAATGCAAAGGACAAAAATAAATGACCTCTTGATCATCTATCGTGAAATAAATGAGCACATTCTTTGTTGAAACGATCCATATCACATTTGAATGAGTTGTGTGAATAATGTTCAGTGAAAAGTCAAAAAAATTAAAGTTGGATATGTTTTGACCAAGGTTGCCCATTTCTTAAGTTTTTTTAAAGAATCATTAATTTTTATTCCTCAAATTTTCATTAAAAAAATTTTTAATTTTTTTTAATTTTTTAAAATAAATCAAAACCCATTGATTCCAAGTCCAAGTGTGTCATTTTACCACCAGTTCCCAGTTCTAACAATTCTTATTTTTTAATAAGATTCATCAATTTTGGTTTTGATCCAATTTTGGGTTTTAGGGTGTAAGGATGGTTTGGTCAATGAAATTAATGGATTTGCCATTATAACATGTAATGTTCAAAGGTTGTCAAAATGCATAAAGATTTGTTGAAGGTACAAATTGTGCTAAACTTAGAACATTTGCCCTCAAATTTTGGTTTTCAAGCAAAAATCCTTGAAGACCCAACCAAGAAGATGATCTACCCAAAATAAGAGTGTGCATGCTCATTTTCGACAACAACCCATTACCCAACATGTTCTTCCAGAGGGAATACAATGTAAAAAAACTATTATTGAGCACCTTGGGTGCTAGAAAACCACACAGAAACATGCTCTTGCTACTCCTACTATTGCTCCTCTTCTTAGTGCCATCCTTTTGCTTAGTTTTGCAATCCCATGGACACTATAAAAAAAGATGACAGTCAAAAATGGAAGAAAAATCATATATATATATATATATATAACATGGGTAGGTATTCCAAACATCCAAACAAAAAACATATGGCATTGTGAAAGCTATTACACCTAATGCCACAAAAACTCATTGTAAGCTTACCACCCTTGTTTTATCGCCTACCAACTTTGGAGTTTTCATGACTTTTGACCTTAGTCTTGCATCACACCTTTGCAAATTGCAGATCTATGCCTCTCAACTCTTAAGTTTTCCAAATTTGATTAACAGCAAGCTTTTGCATCAAGAAAAAGATGATCAAATAACAACAACACAAAATGTCTCTAAAAAATGAAAGAGATGAAGATTGTAAAATGAAGAGAAAAAGATCAAATAGCAAATAAAGAAGAGGATGGACCTAAATCCTAACCCCTACAACTTAGGGTATAAACCTTATTAACTTAAATCTTTAATATCCTACATATTAACTACACCTAAAAACTAGAATCAACCAAGTGGGCAATAAGAACTATCGAATCAGTTCTTGTGATAGTTCTTTCTTCCCCCAAAAACCATTGGACCTATTCTTGAACTCCCAAAAACTATTAGTTCAAGTTTTAAAAATCAAAACCAACCATGGAACTACAATAGAACAAAACTAATGCTGACATACCTTTTGACATTATGATTACAAAATCAGGAACTATTAAGTATATTTCTTGATAATTAGTGGATCCAATTGACCAAAAACTAGAGATTAAGGACAGAATAAGGATACAGGATGGAGGACGTTAAATCAACAATGGGTCCTTATAATAAACATATATATATATTGATAGCCTAATTGCCCAATTAAGATGTGTCTGGTGATGACTAAACACATCTTAGTGTTGCTCAAACACAAATTTTGTCTCTTATTATACATGTTTTGGGCATCTAATGGACATTAATGCCTTTTAATGTTTATTACAAACTCAAAGTGTGCATAATACGACCCAAATTTTGTGTATGGGCATCATCCATCTTTTTCTCAAAAGGATGGATTGGGCCAAGGGCAAACAAGAAGAAAAAGAAGCATATAATACTTTTGTATTCTTTGCAATAAAGATTTGTTGTTGATTGAACATCCTTTGATTAAGGATCAGGCTAAAAGTTATTTGACTATCACAAGATGAAAAATGTCAACCTCACTTTGTATGGGATAATCCATTTGCATCAACTTACCCCATTTTCAGATATATTCGACATGGGATATAATTTTAAGTTATTAAAGTCATCACTAAATTAAGCCTCACTTTGGGCCTCATTGTACCCACTCATCTTCCTTTTTGAGCTATTCATAAAGTCAATCAAAGTGAAATCATTTACCTTTGAGCTATTCATAAACTTAATCATCAAAGTGACATCACTCTTCAAAATGAAAGATGAACACCTCTAAGTGGTTACCATAATTTTCATTAAAACCACATTATAGTGTACTTAGGTTACCACCACATAAATTAGGCATTATTTAATGTAAGGGGCTAACTAGATTAGAACCTACCAAAAGGCTACCTATCATTTACCTATGAAACTATTAAGGGAACTACCTATGTTAGGGGCTATTTAGGGCCTACCTATAAGGTTACTTAGGGCACACTTAAAAATTACCTAGGCCTACCTAAGGCCTACTTAAGAGGTACCTGAAATAAAGGTTATCAAAAGGTTACATAAAGGCTTACAAAGGGACTACTTAGGATGTTACATACCTAGGGACCTATTTAATTTTTTTAATTCCTAAGGGCTACTTTAAAAGTTACATAAGGTCTACTTTAAAGGCTATTAATCAGCCCTAAATAACCATAGGTAGCTTTCTAAATAACATTGAAATATACCCTAACCTAAGAAATCCCTAGCTATCCCCACAGATAGACTCTAAGTCACATAACCCTAGGCAGGTCCCTAGGTAGTGCCTAGGTAGGCCCTATGTAACCCTTTAAGTAGCCCTTAGGTATCAAATAACCTCAATAGGCCCCCAGGTGGCTTCCCAAGGTAGTCCTTAAGTAACCTTCTTGATAGGAATTATGTAACCTTTTATAGCCCCTAGGAGCCCCTTAGGTAGGTTTTACATAGCCTCCTAGACAACCTTTAAGTATCCCATAGCTTAGGTAAACCTCTAGGCGTTGTTGCCATAGATAGTCCTTAACTAACCCTATAGGTGGGCTCTATGTAAGCTCCTTAAGTAACCATGTTAGGTATCCCATAACCTAGGTAGGCCCCTAAATATGACCTTAAATAGTCCCTAGGTAGATTTTATGGAGCCTCCTAAGTAGTTCTTAAATATTTCATAACTTAGGTAGACCCCTAGGTCTTTCCTAACTCAGTGCCTAGGCAGGCTTTGTGCAATTCCTTAAGTCCTCCTTGGGCATCCCAAAACTTAGCTAGGCTCATAAGTAAACATAGGCAAAACATAGGAAACATGACAAAACTCAAATCATCCTAAGTTGAGGAAGAAATTTGAGTTTCCCTGGGCAGAGTGGGGTCCATATGCTAAGCTTGTATGCCTGTAGAGAGGGCAGAATGTTTTGTATTGCCCTCCATAGGGGGTAATGTGAATTATTTGTGCTTAGCATTTTTTATTTTCTTTGTTTTTGGTTGGAGCACAAGGGCACACCCAACCAACAAGCCATTTGCACCCCCAAGTCAAGCTCAGTGGCAAAGGACTGGCAGGGCTTTCACTTGCACACTAGTGGGTTTGAACCCCGAACCTCTTTTGAGGTCCAGGGTCTGAGATATGGGTTATACCAATAAGTCATGACCCCCCTGGGGTTGTGCTTAACATCTTTGATGGTTTAGCCCAAGCAGCAACTTTGCTTTCACAAAATTTTGTCACGTAGTTCATGACTTAGTACAAAGAATTTTTGTCAAAAAAATTTGCCAAAGTTGCATGGGAAAAAAAAGTCTGAAATTCTCATATTTTACACAACTGAAATTCCAGAAGCAGGATTCTCAAAATTTTCTACTTTCCTCTTTTACCTGTGGCCAAATTTGGTTAATTCCTCTTGTGGATGATTGCCAATGTGGCTACATCCCATAATTATATTTATTAAATAATATTAAAATTTTAAAAACCTAATTCCAATGCACCTTATATGTGGATCTGGGTTGACACTTGATACCTTTTGTGTATGTTGAGCAAGGTTAAACGGATTATGGGACCCTCAATCATTCCAGGGAGAAATAATTTTGTAGTTTGTTTGGAACATGGATTGAGAAAATCTAACTTTATTAAAAAGATAACTGCTTGGTATCAATTTAGCGGTCCTTCTATATTGGGAAAAAGAATGTAGGAGTTTGACATACATTGCTATCCCATAGCATAGAAAGATTGGGTGGTTATTTTGTTGGGCGTATCACAATTTTATGGTACATGTCAAATTTGGGTTTCACAAAATAATTTATTAGGGGTTCAGGTTTCACTTTTTTTTTTTTCAATTATATGTCAGGCAAGGGTATCAATATTATATTTTTTAAATTTTAACTTGTGTCTCACAATGTTGGTTCTTGAAATTTTGAAAGCAATTGGGTATCCCTTGGTGGTTTTCACAAATCGAGCATTACTTTTGTTTTTTTTTCCAAAAAATTAAAATTTTATTGATTTTATTCCTTTTTTTAATAATGAAAAAATACAAGCAATGTTAAAAAAAAGTTCTTAAAACTAACCAAATAATTATTTATTGAACTTTTACTCTTCAACAACTTCTTCCTTTTCAAATTCACCTTCAAACTCTTCTAACTCATTTTCTAAATCTATATCCTTTCAAAGAATTCTATTAAGATAGATGGAGATTTACATCTTATTCTAAGATCATTAAGCCAATTCTTATTAACAAATATCAACTTTTCTAAATTTTCAATTTGCAAATGACATTTTCTAAAGGTAGTAAATATTCTAACCAAAAAAAAATCCTTTCTATATCAATTTGAGATCCAATAATGCGTAAAATTTGTTGGGTTAAAAATCCAATAGTAGGAAACATTGTTTCATGTTTTTGCCACCATTGAAGAGGACATTTGATCTCCTTGACAAGGTGTCAATTTACTTGAGTGTCTCAAAACTATTGTCCTTCATAGTTTTCTTAGTAATTTTGGTACAAAATACCACCTAAAGCAATGTTAAATGTGTGATAATAAAAATGTAAAATTACAATCTTGTAATATTGAATAAACACATCACAAAAATGTGAAAATATTCCCATGGATATGAATATAAATAGTATTTTGGTTGTATTATATAAACACCAAAATACTTGTCCTATAGAACAAATACCTCTTACACATGTAAAATTATTATAGTATAACCATTTGTATTTAAAAAACCATAGTAAATTGATATGTATATATAATATGCATATTTTGAATACCTTATTGGCCAAATTACACATATTGATGAACCCCTATAATATTAAGAGTGTGTTAAAAATCAACAATTTGTTGTCCACCTAACAAAATACTTTGATTTTTGTGTGAATGGACAAAAATCACCTCTTAGTGTATTTAACATGATATATTTTAATGCCCTATCTATTTTTATATTTAAAAATTAGTCCTCTTAAAGTTGTAGTCATATGGTTTACAAGTGGGTCCCAAACTTTCAAAATACCCATAAAATATGACTGTTTTTCACCAAATACCAAAAATATATATAAATTTGATCGCAAAGTGGGTATAAAATTGTTACAAGTCATGTGGTTGGAATGTTTTAAGAGCTTGGCACATAGAAATTACGCAATTTGTAAGTATAGGTGGGAAGGTTGGTGGAAATGTCTTAAAATGTTGTGGTATTTTAAAATACTAGAAGACTACAATATCTTTATCATTTTTGAAACACTCGAACAAACTGTGACCCAACATCCAATTGATATCTCTTAAAAATTAACAATTCTTTTTTGACAAACTATTCTATCGATTCACGCATGCTTGTAATTTGTTCAAAAATATCCAAATTGCAATCTTGATAAAAAAATATCTTGGTTAGCAAAAAAATTATTTGACCTTACCAAAGGATGCAAATGTTCATAACATTTTATCAACATAGGATATAAGGATTTTCTATCATATTCTTCAACAAGAACAACACCTTATTCCATTTTAACAAATGAAGATATTATATAAAGGCTTTTAAATCAAGGGTCTAACATTAAAAAAACCATATTATGGGCATTCCTATTGTCATATTTTCTTAAGAATGAAAGGAAAGAATCCAACACATTATTACCTCCCTTCTAATGTTACATGCCAACAAATCATCATCCATTAAGTTTTCAAATGAAAGAATGACTTTATTTTTTCCTTCAATTTCAAATTTCTGGAAATGGCAAGGTGTAACACGTCACTAAAAAGCTAGTGTCCACGAGATTGGTTAAGAACACAAGCAGAAATAATTGGAAAAAGACAATGCACAATAATATGATAAATTTTCCAAGTCAAAGGTGGAGGCATTCAACCAGTGATTTCCACAACATTCTATTTGTTGTAATAAAACACAATGGTGGAATGAAATTATAAAACTTTTTGAAACATAATGATCTTACTAGCAAACCTACAAAACAACCAACAATAAAATGTTTAGTTATCTTATCCAATTCAAAAGTTCAAAAATTGTAAACACTTAAAACAATACTACAAATTAGAAAGTTACTTGGGTTTTCATTAAAATGTTCAAATTTCTAGGTTAAATTCCAATTTCAACACATGCTTTATTCCATTTTTGTCTGCCCTTTTCAAACTTTTTAGGCCAAGATATGCACTTTTACAAATCTGCTTGAGCAATTTTAATGGAAATATACTTCAAATTATTGTAATTTTTTTCCTCTCCAATGCCATATTAACATGCCTTTGAAAAAGCATGTCCAAAGCAAGTGCCCTAAAAGCTTTCTTCTAAACCAAGATATTCATAACTTACAACCGATTTCAATATAATAAACATTGCATTGATATTGGAACCTTCATATTTGACATAAACAATTATCTTTTTCCTTAAACCATTCTTCTCCAACAACTTTGTCAAACTTTTGGCTAAGGGTTACCTTGTAGTTTTTATCGCCTCAAATATGCCAATTGTCACACACTTTAGATGCCAATCATTGTCTAAAAAATTAATAATTAATGGGAACACATCATAAACTTTTGGACATGCACAAGTCAAATCTAGTTGTTGTAGAATGACATTCTACCAATGTAGGAAGAACATACATTTGACTTATCTTCTCCACTAACCTTGGCAATATCTCTTGTGAAAACTACCTTCTAGAAGGAAAATGTAATTTTGGACATAAATGTTGAACCAATCGCCTCAACTAGATATGTTTTACAAATTGAATTAGTAAATTTTTCTTAATAATCAAAAGACCAAGGTCTTCTAGGAACTTTTTCTATGACACATCCTTCTTTCTGAAAGAATCTTTCATTGAAAAAAATTTAAAAGATCCTTCTAGACATATTTGTTCTTTTCTTTGATGGTTATTTTTCTTCAATTACTTTCAACATATTGTTCATTTTTTCTTCAAACCTCTTTGTAATAAAAGCATGTTTTGCATTCACATGTTTTCTAAAAATTATTCCATTTGTCTTGTAATAAGAAATTAACCCTTTCTTCACTTGAGTTCTTAAATTTATTCCAATTACATGATTCTGATAATAAAATATAGAACACATTATTTGAGTGTTTTCAAGATCAACTTTTGCATTTTCATTAAATAATCTATGTAAAATAAATAAATAAATAATAATCTTAAAAATAATATTTTTTAAATACCAAATCTACCATAATCTATGTACAATAAGGAAAATAAATTATATTCACAAACAAAAGAAAAGAAAGAAATCATAAATTAAAAAAACATTTATAAACAATGGGTTTAAAGGTTTAGAATTTCAAAAAATGTTTACAAATATTGGGGTTTAAGGTGTAAAAAAATCAAAAAAATATTCATTTTTCTTTCTCATCATGATAAAAAAAAGGTGATTACTTATCAAAAATTATTTATATTTTACTCCTGCACATAAACAAACAAAAGGAAAATTGGATTTTTAAACAAAACCATTTAAAAAATCAAACCCAATCAAATAAAACAAACATGGTATTTTTTAAAAACATTAATCTACTTATAGGGGGGAAAAAAAGGTAACAAAAAAAAGGAAAAACAATGAAATTATTAAGAAAATCCTCAAATTGTTTTTTTAAAAACCTTACCTTTCTTTGGTTTAAGCTTGTTACTCCAAGCTCCAATTTTTTCCACCTACAAAATAAATAGGGGAGGGGGGACACTATTACAAAGCATGGGATTTCCACTAATTTATTTGACATATTATAGTCAGTTTTTTGGTCAATATATACAATGGACAAAAATGTCTCAATAAAAACATACTAGTTGTTTAGGCCAAAAACTTGACTAAATCTATTATGATCGAATGCCTAGTAATGTATGTTTTGATTGACATGCTTAATGATGTGTACATGTCCATTCTGACAAGGATGACTAATTTGTTAACTGAAATGATTACCAACATGTATACTATCACAAAATTGACTAACATGTTGCCCTATAATAAGGTGCCACGTGGCATGTCTTATGTGGCTAACTTGATTTACAAATTGTTCCAATAAATGGTTGCCACATGGCAATCCTTTTTTACCAACTTGACTAACAAGTGGTCCAATAGTTCATTACCATGTGGATGTTTGTTTTGATTGTTTTGATTAACAAGTGGTCCAACAATTTGTTGCCACGTGGATGTTAGTTTTAATTGACTTGACTAATAGTTGGTCCAACAATTTGTTGCCATGTGGATGTTTGTTCTAATTAACTTGACTAATAGTTGGTCCAATAATTGAGTGCCATGTGGATGTTTGTTTTGACTAATAGTCGATCTAGTAATTGGTTGCCACATGGTAATTTCTTTTAACAAATGATTAACATGTTAAATATTTGATGAACTTGATTTGCTTAATTCATTTCTTAATAGAGGAATTTAAACTAATTTTCAACCTAAAACATGAATAGGTTTACCATATAAATGTTTACATGTTAAACAACAATATATAATAATACATGGGTAGTAAAACAACATCCTCAAACATGACATGATTCATTGAAAGCACAAATGATGTACTAAAAAAGAATGCATACATTACTCACACATAATTTTACAACTTAAAAGCCAAAATTTTCATACATGCTTCAAATTGAAGTTTGTACATAGTAAAGATCAATAATTATTACAAAATCAATTGAAATGTCATTAGCTAACAACCAATTAATCATATGCAATGGTTTCTTTCCAAGGCCATTGCACAATATAACCAATTGCATCATCTACCTTATAGAATGGAAGGTCATTATCTAACTCAAGAACTTGCAAATGAACACCTTTTAATGTCACTTATGTAATGCTAGTTCATATAGATATTAATTTATCATGGAATTACCATGATGTTTAACCGTACCATCACCAAATCTGACAAAGGATTTAAAAGCAATTTGGATGCCACCAATAAGATTCGTGAAGATGAGTTTTTGGTTTTTTCAATACTACAAAACAAATGAAAATCAAGTTCATACTTCCTAGTTGCTCAGCCTCTATAATTGGGGGAATCAAAGTTGGTTTAACATTTGGACAACATTTTCAAATGAACATTCAATTCAAAAATTCTAAACAAAAAGTTGTGACCCTCTTACACTTGGGAGGGTTTTTTTAGCTTGTTTAGTAGCAGCTACCTCAAATGACATTGTCCTATTATCAACAAAACATTTTGAACTTGCATGACTAGGAGTTCATTTCTGCCTTTGGTTTTGCTCAAAATTGAGGTGTCCACAACCTTGGAACTACCTTGGAATATAGCCCTATTCATCTACAAATACCCAAATAATGGCATAAACATACTATTTAAAAATTACTCACACCCACAGAACATCATTGACACATTCAAGAAAATTTTTAAACTTTAAACACACTACATGGAAGTATGGGTTTTAAGTAAGGGTTTAGAATCAACCTAAACAACCAATAAACCAAGCAAAATCTCTTATCAAATGCTAGTGGGGATTTTGACTTGTGAGTTTATGTTGCCCATATGGATTCATTCCAACATATTGTAAGGTACTTGAACACTTGGACAACCCAACCAAGTAAGGCCACAAACTCTCCAATGAGTGGTTGTCTTCTACTTAACTATCAAATGGGTGGGGTAAAATGTATGAAAAGGGAACATTCCCAATGCATTTGTATGGGCAATCATCTACCAATAGAGTGTTAAATTGATCTAGTTGCCTAAATGTTGGATTGATTTTTTCCCACACCATTGACATGTTTTTCAATACCAACTTTCTATGCAAATTTTTAGGATGTGGACTGTTTGTTTCCAAGCATTTCTCCGCACCCGGCATAAAAACAAGGTGGACACCACTCTTTTCCCCTAATAGAAATTGTACCATGGGGTGCAAAATTTTCTAAATGGTTGTGGACCAAATGGCAACATATATCAAACCTTGAGCTACGTAACTCTAGGAACTTACAACAATTGGGTTGAAAATTCACAAATTTGTTTCCACGTCTCATTGCAAGAACCATCACTTTCCATTTGTTTTGATGTGATTACAAATGTGATGTTTCACATAGTAAGCCATTCACATTTAAAACTAACAAATGGTGGATTTTGTTATTAAGCCACCTGCTTGGAAAGAAAACAAAGCAAGCACCCACAAGTGAATTAGGGTTCATTTCTTTTGGGGGCACATGAATATTCTCATATGTACTACGAATCACAACTTTCTTCTTGCGGAGACTTGAACATGTTTGCTTATATAAATCACCACATTAAGGTCAATTTCTTTAAACCTATGTTCCACCATGGGTAAGCTCACCACACTTTTCTCTTTGTTGCAAGGCTTAACATATGTTATAATATTTGCAATTACAACAATTTGTGGCATGCCATGTTCTTCTTATTCCTTCAACCTCTACAACAATTGCAACAATTCAAATGTGCAACAAGTTTAGGTGACTAAATTATGTAATCATAGACCCCAAGAAGTTCAATTACCAATTCCCTACGTCAGTTAATGAACTCCATACCTGAATAATTTCAAAATGCAAAACATTTTTGTTTTGTGAATTGTAAGTTAGTCCTCTCTTACCATTTTAGTGTCACCATTGGTGGATCTAGCAACATCTGTTCCTTTGGGGCATTCCAATCTAGATTTATTGCCGTGACCACCTTAATTTGTTTTCATCATGAGATACATCTCCTACATCATAGATGTCATCTCCTTTTGATTTTTCGTTAGCTTTTCAGTGGCCTTAACTATGTCTTCATGGTTGCTTTTCATAGCCTCTAGGCGAACTGCTAATTCTAATGTCAAATCTTCCTATAAAGTTCAAATCATGTTTGTGATGGAAATATGGATGCTTCAAACTATTATGCATGGTTGCTCAACATATTTCAAGTGTGAATAGCTATATACATCTATAATGCTATGATTTCAAGGAAACTAAGAAATGCTACATGAGTGAAAAAATGAATGTAAATTATTAAATTAAAAACTCAACAATAACTTGCAACATATTAGTAAAGGTATTATGGTACATGCTAACTTCAACCTCTTCCTCCTCCTACTCTTCAACCTCTTCTTCTACCTTGTTTTGTTTACAAATTTTCGGCCTTTCACATTTTGTTTGGATCTCTTCCAATGTAGGCAATCTTCCAAGATATGTTGCCTAATACACACATATTCATGCACATTCAAAATTTCAGTAGCAAAAAAAAAAGAAAAAAAATTATTAGAGGGAAATGTACCATATACTCTTCCACACTAGCCACACCTATTTGTCCAACCTGACTACCATTCTTTTGAGTTGCTCAAATTCCTTTCATTCAAACTACTTTTTCTTTATTTTCATCTTTCATCAAGACTTCTTTCAGTTGGTTCCAATGGTCTTTTGGGCAATTTCATGGATGTAGTTCCCCCTTCAAAATCATCCTTTTTAATGACCCTCGTCTAATTTTCAAAATAATTGATAATTAAACTTTCACGTGCTTGTAGGCTAAAGGATGGTCTAAATATTCAAAGCCCATCTCGAGGGCTCTTTGATTACTTCCAGCTCCTTAATTGGTTACGTGCAAATGTCATTGATTATTGGATTGAACTTTAAGGTGTAGCCTTGAAGTGCATTCATCCAACTATTCCTTCCACCACCATAAGGATTTCTATCTATAGTGCAATGCACCACAAGTATGGCATTTTTCCCATTATAGTTAGCAACCTCAATCCCAATCGTTGCATAACCTTATCCATTGTTCAACGACAAGCCTTCTGTTCAGCTTGCTTGGAATGCCTCCTTGAGGACTTTTCAAGCACTTGGCTATTTGGTTGGCCAAAAATAATATTTGTTGTTGAACAACACAAGTAGGAGATTGACCTCTGCTAGGTATATTTGATGTGGTTGGAAAAAAATTCAAGGTTGCAAAGTTATTTGTTGCAATCCCATTTATTGATCATGCCATAGGTGACGACATAGTTGTAGTCCATGGTAAGTGTGGGTATCCAGGCAACCTAAAAGGAAATTATTGCATTATAATAAGAGCTATTATCATTTGTTGAAATGGATCACTTGTTGCCACAACTGCTAGGTATGGATTGGGTGGTACCACCAAATTTTGCTGGTCAAGATTAGGTGTTGTTGTTGTTTATTGGATGGTATCACATGTTGAATTAGTGGCAATAGGATTAAATTGACCAGGCACAAGCCAACCAAGATGTATTACCCAACTTAGAGGTATTGGCCAACCAACTAAAGGCATGACCATTCCTTGAGGCCAAGTTGTAATAGGTTGTGGGGTTTGTGATACAACATGTGAAGCATTGGTTGAACCCTTATACTTGGAGTTCCTTAACTTCTCTCTGCAAAAAATCATCACAAAATTAATAGTCCCTCTTGATACCACTAATACATGATGCCAAAATCCAAAATGATGGTACGGTAGTTCAAAAATATAAACAAACTTGTAGTAACTATAGTTTCAGGAACAAATTTGGTGGCATTTGATTTAGCCATGTTGGGTTTATCTAGTTGTGAGGGGGTGGGATTTTCCACTATAAGTTAATTCAACCCATTAACCAAGGATTTTGCAGGTCGTTTTCATATACTCCATCACTTTGGCTGTTGTTTGCCATAATGTCATTTATATGTGAGAATAACATGCAACAAGGGATGCATGCTAACATTAGATCTATAAATAATAAAACATTCTTTCATTGGTCCACTACATTCACAACTAATTAATAGTCTAACACCATGAACTTTAAAAAACATTTACAACTTATGGTAGTAGTTCAATGAAGGTTATTTAAACTACTTTTATAATGCATAGAATAAAACCAACTAAAGTTTTCACTATTTTTGCATTTTTATACAAATTTTAAAAACACAAAAATGAACAATTTTCTTCAAGATCATTTCCCCATTGATCCATTTTTGTTGGATAGTAACTCAAGTTCCTAGGAGAAATGGAAATTCAATTTTCCAAACCATCAAAACACAAAAAGAAACAAAATATTTTAGAAGGTTCAAATAGCACCTACTTATTGATTTTTTCTTTCACAACTTGAAGGTCTTGTTTTATGCCTTCATCCGACTCTACTTCATTTGCCACATCTTCTTCACCAAAGTCCTTGTCCACCTTCAACTTTTTATTGAATTCTGCAAGTTCATTCCTATATTTGGTTGATTTGTAAACCTGGACTACTAGATTCAATGACAACCTTTGTGTTATTTGTTAATCGAATAAAGCACCAAAGTTGGGAAGTTTAGAGCCTTGGGAACCCGACATTTTTGCAACTGACCAATTGCTTGGATAATGGTGCTTGTAATGTTTTTGTCCGTACAACAACATTACCAACATAATGACTCTAATAAGATGACAACTTTAACAAGTTTTATGAAAGCATAACAAAAGACAAACATAAACCAAGTTGAGAATACACAATTGAAATAATAAAACAAGGAGATTAAGAGAGTTCACAAGCTTTCAAGAAGAATGTAAAGAAAGTAGAGAGCACACAATTGAATTTTTTTTTAAAAAAATGGTTAATCTACAAATGTTGGATGGTATGGATGTAATTTGATCCATTGTTCAATGACTAAACACAAGAAAGACCCGAAAAAAATAAAAAAATAAATTGGCTTGTGCATTAAGTTGAGCAACAACAATTCATCATTGCAATTCAACGTAGGGTTCTAGATTTCAAAAACTATTGAAATTGGCAACAAACCTTTTTTTGCACTACAACAAACAAACCCTATACCTGAAAAACTACAATGCACACAAAAAAATTGAGCGATGGTAAATGACAACAACATTTACTTCCATTCTAGATCAAAAATTATTGCTAGTTTTATGTCGTTGTTTGCCATTCTATGTCTCCGCACCTCCTCATCATCTTTTGCATGTGTCTACACAAATTTTGGTGCCCTCCATCATACTATCAACAATGGAATTATGCATGCTTGCCATTGTGATCTTGTTTGAAAGGATTGTGAATTTGAACACTCAAAGTATGCAACAACCGTTATCCCAAGTGACAATATTTTCCCACTCTAACTTTTTAATCTAAATGATGACTTTGCTTTGCCACCTTATACCAACTTTACAACCTCTACAATTATCACATCCACAAATGTAAGCCCCCAATTTTTCTTTTTGTAAATGCACCTTCAAATTATGTTGTTGTAATAAGCATAAGAGGTCTCCCATTATGTCTACTACACTAAGTTGTGGACAGAAGCATGCCTCCATTATTTCTTGGCTTCCACTTGCATTATATTGAAACTCCAAGTCGTCACCCATCAACATTATTGTGTAGGCTAAAATAGGCATGTGTAAGAATTAAGGTTTATGTGTAATAGTTGAATGACTGAAATTAGTCATATTGTTCCTATGTAGATCAATCATATAATGCCACTTGGCTATGCAACTTCAGAATTATTAATTTAAATGAAATATTATATACTTGTAGGATTGTGAAAATGGTTGCATTTAATAAATTACCTTCTTAATTGCATTGCACATGAATGGGAGGTGGGGATTAAACTTTAATAGTGTAACTACTTCCTCATATTTAATGCCACTTGGTTAATCATGTTGCCTTACATATTATACTACATTTTATTTAAATATTATGTTTTAAGAATGATTACATTAAATTAATTACTAGCTTCCTTGTTTACATTGTGTTTTGAGAGGGGGGTGGGGTTACATTAATGGAATTGTAGGTCCCTTCATTTTATAGAATTGCGAGTCCTTACATTTTATAGAATTGTAAGTCCTTTCATATTTGGATTACAAAAAATTATAGTTACAAATTATCCACTTGATTGTGGATTTTGGCATGCACTAAATTTTTGGTTGAAAGTTTTGTTATATTTTGGGAAATTAGTTGCATAACTTTTCCATTAATGGGATCTTTCTAGTGTATTCCAAATCATTAAAGGGTTACATTAGTGGAATTGTAGGTAGGTCCCTAGATTTTATAAAATTGTAGGTGTTTTCATATTTGGATTATAGAAAATAGGTATAGAACATCCGTTGGATTATGGATTTTGGTAGACTAATTTTGGCACGGATAGTGGATTGTGGATTGGACAAGGAAGTTAATTGCATAACTTTTACATTAGTGGGATCTTTTTGGTGCACTCCAAATTAGTCTAGGTGATTAATGTTTGTGACTACTTGAATCTAGTTTGTAGGATTCAATGAGGTAGTTATGGACACCAAACTAAACTACAATTTAGTTGCCAATTGCAAAAATGCAAGGAGGTTTTGATCCCTAGGCCTTATGGGAGGCTGAAAATGTTGAGGCAAATTGACAAGGATTAAAAGCTTATGAATGCACTTACATGCAATGTTGCGGTGGAATAATACAAAATCATGTCACAATTAAAAATCATTTGAAAAAACATGGATGCGATGCATATTCCAAATGGCCAATGGTGGTAAGAAATTTATAAGCATAGAAACATAGGTTCAATTAAGGAATTTTCCAAACTAACCCATTGGGTCATTGGTTTTGATGGATCTAAAATTTTGTTTGAAATTATCTTGAACCCAAAGTTTAGATGAAACTAGAACTTACAACAATATTTGGTGGTTTGGTTGTGGGTTTAATTTGGGTAGAAACCAACATTTGAAAATCCACCAAAAACTATTGTTGCATGCATAGGCCGATCAAGATTCGATGTGGGTGACCATCCTATACTTGACCCATAAATTCAAGTGCATAAAATGGTTGTTGAAGCCTTTTCCTCTTATGACTAGTTACAATAGTCAATGAATGTAGACCCAACACCACCAAAAGGTGACCCATTGGAGATTGCCCCAAGTGACATAGAAATCCTAAGGGACAAATCACAACATGAAACATTGTTGGCAAAAGCTTCAATTCCCCTATATGAAGGTTTTTCAACAAGCATGTTGGTAACAATCTTGTTGTTGCTAAATTTAAGGACAATGCACGGGGTTAGTAATGTTCTCATGGACGAGTTATTTTCTTTACTGCGAAAGGAATTGTTGCCAAAAATGAACAAAATGCCAACAACTTTGTACGAGGCCTTTAAATTAATCAAAGCCTTAGGTCTAAGTTATGATTCAATTGATGCATGCCCTAATGGTTGTGTCCTTTTTCGAAACACCTTGAGGGGTTCCCAAATATCCTAAATGTAACAACAATAGATTTGTGAATGGGTTACACGGTGTTCCATAGAAATTGCTTTGTCACTTTCTTGTAATAGCTAGGTTACTATGGATGTATAGGTGCAAAACAATAGTTGAGTTGTTGGTTTGGCACAAGAGTGGTGCAAGTTCATGTGGTTTAGTTTGAAATGTCCTAGATTCTAAGAGTTGGAACACATAGATGAAAAATGGCCATAATTTGGTAGTGGGCCATGAAACATTAAATTAGGATTGGCACTTGATGGGGTCAACCCATTTAGGAACTTGAGTTCATTCCATTCTACATGACCCATGATTCTATTGAAATACAATTTTCCCCCTTGGCTAATAACTAAATATTACTTTTTGATGTTAGCCTTAATCATTCCAAGCAAGGAATCAATCACATTGGAAATGTCGATGTGTATTTACAACCTTTGATTGAAAAAGTATAGGTTTTGTGGAGGGGTGTAAAGGCCTTTGATGCATATTCAAGGGCAAGATTCAATTTATGTGCTATGTGTGTATGGAGCATACACAATTTTCTAGCTTATGGGCTATTTGCAAATTATGTTACCAAAGGCCATGTAGCATGCCCCCCTTGTGGTCCAAAAATTGAATTTTGAACTTCCCAGAAATTGAAAAAGACTTTATACTATGGGAGTTGGTGATATTTGTCAAGGAGCCATCCTTATTATACAACTTGAAATGCCTTTAATGGGCAAGCAGAATTAGGGACAACATTTGTGTGAATGATTACTACAAATTTGTGAGGCGACTTTCTGTCCCTCTACTCTCGGTTCTATGAGGTGACTATACTTGAAAATACATATGCTACCGATGAAGGAAAAATGCAAGTGTATTTCTAAACGTTAAATTACGTTTGTAGTTAAAACCAAGTAACTTGCCTCCTATGCATCATTTACGATTTAGAAATGATAGATCTATTTTCCAAGCTCAAACACTTCAAATCCTAGAATTTTATGTCAAATTGCCATTCATTTAAACCAACCTTTAAGGGTTTAACACCATGTTCAACTTAGTTCCAAACCACCAGCCATTTGAAATATTATTCCCAACACATATGTTATTCAAATTTGGTTTGCCTTAGCTCATTAGAAAGTTAATTACAAGGCGCACCTTGTTACCAAATCCTAAGCTTTGCAACTAAACTAATAAAAAATTATGCCACCAAACTTGAAAGTGTTTTACGAAAATAGTAAATTCAACTTGGCTGTAGACCACCGGTCATTTGAAATATTATTCCTAACACATATGTTATTCAAATTTGGCTTGCCTTAGTTCATTAGAAAATTAATTACAAGGCGCACATTTTCTACCAAATCCTAAGCTCTACAACTAAATTAGTAAAAAATTATGCTACCAAACCCGAGAGGGTTTGTGAGATTTCTCTAAGATTTCAACCTCCCAAAATTATCCCTATTCACTTCCATTCTTTCAAAACTATTACAAATGTACATTCTACTTTCTTTCTTCCTACCATCTACCAAGATTAATCATTATTTTCTTTTTCAACAATGTTGTGAGAACAAGTATTCTCAAGATTTGAATTGAAAATTACGTCCGAGGAAAAGGAAAAAACCACCAATGATCCAAATTTGCCTTCTTAAATAAAAGGAGAAGGAAGGATATATATGAAGGAAGATCCCAACACGGTGGCCAATGGAAGGTTCCATTGCTTGGTGGCCAATGGAAGGTTCCATTGCTTGGTGGCCAATGGAAGGTGATGGAGAAACACCTTTTCACCTTTTCCCACTTTCCCCCCAACAAATTTTACTTAAACCTTCAATTTTTTTCCTTTGACCTTAAGGTCTTACTTTACCATGATTTTAGGCCGTTACTTACGCATTTCATTCCTTTTCCTTGACCTATAAATCACGACTATGCATTTCAATGTAACAAGTTTTCCACACATTCATTATCGATTTGATTTTGATTAAAGATTTGATTTTTTTCCTTTCCTTAAAATTATAGCGTTGTGCATGGTCACGTCTTATGGGCCCCAAGTTGTTCAAGTGAATGAAGAATCACCTTTGGAGTCATCTCTAAACACTAGCATAACATCTTCATGATGAAGATCCCAAACTTCGAGAAGTGCACACTTGTTTTGAAATTGAACCCTTTTGAGCTTGGTACTATCGTATTTCTCAGAATTCTCGCACCCTGGTGATTTTGTTGCAAGCCGACCTGCTTCTGGTGATGAACCTGAAACCATTTATGAAGGTTATTACGAAATTGAAAACACTTCTATCTTTGCATGGTTTTCAGTTCTCGACGTTGGACATTATCATTGGTTACATGGTCTGATTCGTCGACTGCCTCTTAACAACAAGGCGGATTACCTAGTTCACACCATTCGACGCCTCCTAAATTTCCTACAATTATGAACCATCATTGTGGCATAACCCAAGATTCAACATGTCATTGTAATTCCTCATTGAACTTATCCATAATTTGAATAAATGTTTCATTCATTATGAAATTATTGTTGCCATTGCCACACTATCAGATTATTTATTTAACCGTTACATTGACTTGAATTAATTTTATGCTTATAAGGCTTGAATATTGTTCTATCTTTATTGTACCTTTCATTGACACCTTTCAACAGCTTCTTGAATTTCAAACATCTTTGTTATTCACTAAATGCTAGAACAATATCAATGTTTTTTTTAACACCATGAATTTTGGTGCTACTTCTACCCCCAACCTTCTAGAGATTTTTCATCCCTAATTACGCAACTGAAGTTCTAAAACTATAGTTATAAACTTTTTGTTGAAAAAAAAAACTAACCCAACATTTTTTTCATCAATATCGTATTTCGGAAAAGAAAACACCCTCTGTGTAACCATGCATATTCATCATTCCTTATTCTAGCTTGAAGTTGCCAAAAACCCCTATAACCTAACCCACACTCGAATACCCCTGATGTAATTCTTAAAATTGAGACTACTGCACATGGTTGTGTCGGTATGGTTCACAAAATCACATCAAATGGGGTACATAATGGAAAGTTTGGCTACAAGGTCTAAGAAACAAAATAGGTGTTAAATTTGACCATGTATGCAAATTTGGCGTCAAGCAAATCAACATCATGTTTCAACTATCGTACTGGGAGGTAACTATATATTTTGACCTAACTTATTTTGTAATCCATTTTTACTATAATTGTTTTGACAAAGTGCATCATGAACATGAAAGTCTCAAGTTTGTTTATAATCTCATCCATTTTTTTGTTTGTTAGGGTTTTCTGATTTGCAACACCTTGGATGTGATGCATTATGAAAAAAAATTGTGTGAAAACATGATGAAATTTTTTTTTGGGACAAAGGATACAATAACTGTTCGGGAATATATCAAAGATTGTGGCATTCAACCACATTTGTGGCTACAAGATGTTGGAGGTAGGATCATCAAACCAATTGTTTCATTTGTGTTGTTGGATGAAGGAAAAAAAAGGTTTTTTCAAATTATTTTCAAATTGAAGACACCATTTCACTTTGTGTTGTCATTGAAGAAAATAATTACAAGGATGGAGATACAAGGTATGAAGTCTCATGACTATCATGTTATGATGCAAGAAATCTTGCCACTTGGTTTGCATCACCTTATGGCAAAGGAGTGTAAGATGGCCATTATTTGGTTGTCACACGTTTTCAAAAAACTATGTTTGAAAGTTGTTGGCCCCATGACAATGGAGGACTTTAAACAAGACATGGCAATGACATTAGTTTTATTGGAGCAAGAGCACCCTCCATCATTCTTCCATATCATGACCCATCTTGTAGTTCACTTGGTGGAAGAATTGGAATTGTGTGGTCTAATCCACATTCGGTGGATGTACCCAATTGAATGGTACTTGAAAACCTTGAAACAATTTGTGAAAAACAAAGCAAGGCCTAAAGGTAGCATGGCAAAAGACTATGCATCAGAAGAGGCCTTAAGGTTTTGCACAAAATATTTGCAAGATTGTACATCCACAATATGAAGAGTGTAGGATGAAAAAAAAGACCCAAGTATGAGTGATGAAGTGTTTGAAGGAAATGGGTGGCCAACAAATCATGATTTTAAAGTTTTGTGACATGGCACATTCATTTGTGCCACAAAATGTTGAATTAATGGCACCATGGTGCATGTAAGTTGTCTTTTATATACTTTTATTGAATTTTACTTTTCAGCCAAATTGTTGAATAAGCCACATTTAAGATTTTCATTTCCAAACATGAGTTCACAATGAAACATTTCTAATGATCAATTTTGATAAAGTGCCACATTTAGACTATTTATGGCATCATTGTTTGCAAGTTGCAAAATTGAATTATAGTGTTGAAAGTTGTGGTTGGAAACATGTTAGAGAAGTACATATATGAAATCAAGAAAAGAGTGAATTTTTATTAAGCCAAGGTCGATCTTGAGCAAAGGCTATTCATGTGTTCCTAGATCATTTCATGGAGGTGCCACCATTTGCAACATTGGTAAAATATTCAATTGTTGCAATTATCAAAAATGGGTATGTGATTAAAAGAGACGTGGTACACATGTTGATGCCACCAACACTTGAAGCAAAGTCTTATCAAGTAATGTGGGCATTTGGTAATCACATTTGTGTTTCAAATGTTGGAAAACATTTTACAACATGTGATAGTGGAGTGGCAACAAATTTTGAAGAAGAATGTGTGTCAGGACCAAATGACAAAAATCTAGTGTTTGCAAAGGTAGAATACATGGGATGGGTTGAAGAAATATCAAAGCTAAATTATGGGGTACTCAAAATTGTTGTTTTGTTTTGTGATTGGGTGAAAGCCAATTACATTATGAATAATCTAACAGTCAAGTGAGATGAATATGGCTTCACTATCATAAATTTCATTTCTCTCATTCCCATCTATGACCAATCTTTTGTTTTCCCATTACATGTGGAGCAATTTATTTTTTTATTGATCCGAAGGAAAGAGTATGGAAAGTGGTCTTACGAAAGGAACCTCATGAGAGACAAATAACTAACTTAGTTCACACTAACCCAACCAAGTTTGACATGTTCAAGTTAGATAGTGATGATGCATATGTAGGCCAACGAGCTCCAAAATCTATTGATGAATCAATGCAACCTATTGTGACTTTGGGAGGCTCTAATGTTGTTGTTGGCAACTTGGTGGGCAATCTGCTTAGTGGAGGAGTAGATGATGGAATTGATAGCTTAAAAGAATATGCAACAACTTTTAATTGTGATAATTAAGTATGGGAATCATGTCGAAACATTTAGAACATTGATTTCCTATAATATATATACCCACTTTCCTTCTATGATTTCCTTTGGGCTTCATTTAGTGTTTCAAAATGTATTTAAAATTTATTTTTTTAATAATAATTACACATGTGCCAAAATCATCATAATATTGATTTAATTTTGCCAAATGCCACATATCATAACCCATGTCAATAGAAGTATGACTTTTCTTAGTCACATGATCCATGTCACAATCCATTTCAAAATCTTTATGATAGTTTTTAGTGACATTATTCATGTCACAATCCACCTCAAAATGTTTATGACTATTTTTAGTCATGTTTTACATGTCATATTCCATGTCATAATCCACCTCAAAATGTTTATGACTATTTTTAATCATGTTTGACATGTCATATTCCATGTCACAATCCACTTCAAAATGTCTATGACTATTTTCAGTAATGTTTAACACATCATGTTCCATGTCAAAAAATACATGATTATTCTAAATCACATTTGACATGTCATAGTCCATGTCAAAAACTACCTAACAAATTGTAGTCATTTACATTGTCCACATATGCATTATACTTTCATTATTACATAACTTGTCCATTTTGTAGTCCTTTTGCATTGGATTTTTTGTCAAAACAAACCTTGGACAATTTTGGGACAAGTTAAAAAAGACTAGTCATTTAAGATAGGTAAGTGCTAGTAAAATGGACAAATGTAAGATGACTAGACATTAGCATAGTGCCACAATGGCATGTCCGATATGACTAAATATGTGATTAAAAATGATTATTTCAAAGAATAATTATAATCTAAATAATTGTTTTAAAAAAATCTTATTCTTATTTTTAAAATATTTTCAATGTATCAATTCCCTTTTGGATTATATTTAGATCAAATATTTTTTAATTTGATTTTTATTTTTGGAAGTTAAGCCTTGCAATAAGTTCAACCTAAAAAATTTGAACATTTTAAGATGTGACTTTGAAGGCTAAAGCCCTTGCTTATATAATTTAAAAAATGAGATCGATGACCAAACAATATGGGATATATGTTTTCAAGGAACAATTTGATCACACAAAGTTTTCAGTTTATTAGACCTACCACCAAACACTTAAGAATAATTTACAACTTTTTCATACATTGTTCTATTGCTTTTAATATTTCAAAATATTTTATAGTTTTCCACTTGGCGCATCCAATGATACAAAAAATGTTGAAATCAATGAAGAAATGAGCAAGCTATGCCCTTTGAAAGTGAAGAGGGTGATTTGCAAAAACTAAACATAACAATTTAGTTTGTGTTTTTGAGTTTAAATTTTTTTTATGTTGTTCCATTGCTTCTAACATTCCAAAAAACTTTGTAGTTCTTTTCTTGGCTTATCCAATGGTACAAAAAATGTTGAAATCAATGAAAAATTGAGCAAGTTATGCCCTAATTAAGTTAACATTTCAAGCACAACACCAAGCAATGAACACATGATGCCAAAAAAACAAAGAGGAGGATTGAGGAAGAGAAAGATTTATTTTATAAGAAAAAATTAGGGTTTATAAAAAGTACCCATTGGAATGTGGCACCTCCATATTCCAAAGTTCATATTAACCTTATTTTGGATTTCTTTGATATCTAAGACCCTAACCCAGGTAAAGGTTTATACCTCACATGGGTCTTACTTTTTCTTTTTTTTCAATCCAATTTTCACTCAAATGAAAACTGATGGTCTAATTTTCAATCAAGGTATCACTCAAGGTGATACTCTAAGGTATTCAAACCGAAATGCTCGAGTGATGCCCATGTGATGCCCAAGGGTAATTTTGATACTTGCCCAACATTAATGATCTTGTGATGATATGGGTGAAAATCACAAAACACACAAGATTATAACACTAATAGTATGAGGCACATGATCTTGTGATCAAAAAACACTTTGAGAAATTTTTAGTGGAGTTGGAGGGCACCTTATATTTGTTAATATCTCACCTACAAAACATGAAGGATTCTAGACCTACACTTTAAGAGTAGGTGGGAGTGAAATTATGCCTACTTATAGGTGTAGGATTTGTCCCACCCTTAAGAATCATTATTTCAAAATAGATGTATGAACCCTCCCTTTCCTTTACTTCACGATCTCGATATATTTAAGTTCATGAACACATTTGGCTTATCTCTATGTTGGGCAAAGCACACAAGTGAGGGACATTCCCCAAATGTATAATTGGACCTAGCTATGACTTCATCCTAGGCTTCTTATTTTGGAAATGCCCTCATCCTTGGGGTTTTATCCCTTGCATAAAGACATGCTTATTTTGTTAAATCTATTTGTAAATATTTGTATAAAGTGTAAAAAACTTATGGGCGTTTAAAAAAAAATGAAATGCCTGCCCATGGTCATTTTTTCTCATGATACTCAATGGGTAAACAATTTACTTTTTAAGGAAAAAAATAGGTTGGTTTTTTTGCCATGTAAAGCCTTCACGAATGGGCTTTGCCAAATTCAAACCCACACTTGGCTTTGCTATGTGGGGCTTTGATTCCATTTAGACCCAAGGAAAAGCCCACCCTTTCCAACTTTATCTTACACACATTTTGCCACACCAAGGGACTCACCACATAGTAAGGGTGCATTTGTTATCTTTGTAAGATAAAACACCTCAAAATGGAAGCTAGATAGGCTAATGCATTTTACATACCAATCAATTTCATAGTGGTTCTGCATGATGAAAACATGTTCATAAATTCATTTGTACATTTTATTGTTTATGTCACTCATGCTTATTAAGTTTCCATTTTAGACCACATTGATGTCTTTTGAGGTCTTGTTCTATAATTGATTTAAAAGCCCATCCCCATTTTGTTTAAACATGGATTCTTGTATATTCTTTCCCAAATTGCTAATGATGAATCTTTGGTACCTTTTTTACAGATGTTGCACCCATATTTGTTTATTTATTATTTTTTTTACCATTTTATCAAAAAATTTAGGACTTGTTGGCAGTAAACTAGAAAAGTTTTTCTTCTTCAACTTTTCATTAAACTCTACATAACTAAAATATAATTTCAAAAGGACCATTCACAACATTTTCCCTATGACCATTGATTAATTTTTTGATACCCCATCCTATTTGGAATGCATATAACAAGAATGAAATTTGTGTGAAGTTCATTCATTCATAGGTTCGTAAATTTTACATAGGAATATCATGCATTGAAAACATGTTTGACATATGAATAAATATGTTGACAAATGAAGTACAAACCTATGAATGAACAAATGTCACATGAATTTTGCATCTTTCAATAAACTTGTGTGTTAAATGTGTTTTCAATGCACAATATCAATGCATGAAACATACAAATTTTTTGAATGAACAAATTTTGCGCAATTTCCATTATTAAGTTGTGAGATGTTAAGTTTGTGATGAATTATTCTTATATTATCCAAATTTTGGACAAACTTTGTGAGTTTCATTATACAAGTTCTTCATTTGCTATAACATTGAATAAGTTGAGGGAATACTTTCAATTTATGGTGTGTAAGTCAAGATTTTCCATCAAGGAACATGTGTGACTCGAGTGTCGTGACCCAAGTGTTGTGATTATATGAAAACGTGCCAATTGTGTAGTAGAGATTTCAATCTTATTGTAATTCTTGGTTACCCATTGCCAACATAAAACACCATTGGTGTAGGTTGAATAATTATGCAAGAGAAGACATGTGGTGGGCCCCATGGGCCACCATATGTGACCATAACATTGAATGGCCAAGGATGCATGCTTTCCCATCCATGGGGCAAACGACATTTTGTGTAATAATGCTAACTAATGGGGTTGTATGGGCTCCAATATACTTACATCATTGCATCTCTCCATATTTAGAAGACTTTATATAAAGAGAAATTTAGATGGGATTTTCAAAAATCAACTTTGGGACAAGTAATATGGGGCTAGGGATGCCATGACCCATAGAACTGGTAGGTTAAGGCATGCTTTGACTAATTTTTTGATTTGTTTAAAACCTTGGTAAAAGTTCAAACTCCATTTTATGATTTTGATGTCCATTAGTCAAAGTTCAAAACTTGGGTCTTTAATTTTTGAAAATTGCAAATTTGCAAGTTTTTTTTATCGTTTCTATTGCACTTGTCACTTGTATGGTAACAACAAGTTATATGGCATGAAAATTATAGTTGATGATTAACATCTTAGCTTAGCTTGGTATTGAATGAATGTGCCTCTTAATGGGAATATAAATTAGTGGTGGTTTGAATCTCCACCTTAGTTCCTTTTTGTTGAGTTGGAATTTTCTTTTTTTGAATCTATGTACATTGCATGAGTGATATTTTGGTTTATGCTATTGTTGCATTTTGGGTGGGTGTTCTACAAGTGATTCTCTTGTTATGTATTGGCAACATGTACTAATGTGGGCATGTAGGTATGGTTCTAATGTGCACTACTTGTGTAGTTTTGGATTAAGCTATAATGGGCAAGATTCATAAGGATCAGAGGTTTGAACCCCCCAATCCATCATAGTTTTCTTGTAACTTGTTCTTGTTTGTAGTTTCCTTCACTCTATTTTTTTCAATTGATGATGTTTGATTTAGTAGGGGTTTTTTAAAAACTAATGTCCTATTCATGAACAACCACTGCAAGCTCCATTGTAACATGCAAATAATTGTTATGTTTCTTCCATTTGCATCTACATGATCACCATAAAATCTCTCATTGAAAACAATATTTTGCCAACAAATCTTGTCACATGCTTTTTATGGATTGTTGCCCAATTTAAAATGCTTTAAGTGCATAAGGAGTTGCAATCTGCCCCACGAAAATAAATGATAACCCAACTACTTACCATCAGTACCTCCACATGGGTTTGTATGTGGCATGCCAAGAAACCTTGGCATTTTAAACAAAATCATTATGGCTACAATGTACACAAGCATATCCCCCAAGTGGGAACCACTTTAAAAGACAGATGCAGAACTGCCAGTGATGGTCCTTCCTGGCATATCTCTTTGCAATTGGAAGCTCAGCATTTCTTAGAGTAAAATTTCTATTTTGAATCTAACTTCTCTATTGGGCAATGGGTATAGGTATTTACAAAGTGTAGATACTTTTCATTAGAGGGAGATAAAACCCCACTTAATATTTTTGCATAGGATTTGTGTCTGAGCACACCTTGCTCATAACATTATGGTCTGGGGCAGCAGATTTGGTCATTTTCTTGATCACATTATATGACATAATCTTCCAGTGTTTTATCATAAACTCATAATATTGATCACAATCTCTGTTGAACATGAATTTATTGACTTTGCCACCCCATACCTTAATGTCGTGGTCTTCTCACTGCCCATTATATTGGGTGTGTCACCTAGCTTGCTCTAAAGACCCCTGGTGCCTTACCAACATAATTGGCATGGGCTTGACCATTCCATAAGACATTTTCTCACTCACAATGAACAATCACATACACCCAGGACACATGTTTGTTGTTGGTGGTGCTATCATCTAATAAACTCCACACACACTGATATGGTTTTTTTTATTGTTGAGTGCTGTTCTCTTAGTATGATAACACCTGGCAGCTTTGGCATAGGTTAAATCATTTTCAATTTTGATGATTTTTTTGAAAGAAATAGCACATTAGAGAAATCCGCAAAGTCACCCTCTGTCTTCATCCTGTTTCTGGGCCTCTTTTCAACCCCTAACCCCTCTTTTACTGGTATCCATGAAGTAAGGGAATTTTATTAAATATCAGTACAAAATGCTGAATCTCAGCATTTAATGCACAAGGTTCGAGAGGAAGTAGCTATACAGGTCGGAGCAGTGAAAATCTATGTAACAGCAGTGGAACAGCAGTGGAGGCGCTCAGGAAAAAAGAAAGACAGGATGAAACTCAGGAAACTCCTGAGTTTCACCCCCCTTGGATGCTAATTTACTTTTTTGCAGGTTCTTTTTGAATCTCACCCTGTGTATGACCAAACTCAGGGTACTGATACTGTCTTTTCCTGACTTTATGGATATTTCTATTATGTTAAAAATTTCAAAAATCCAGTCAAAATGTTATAGTAGCACTTGAAAGTAGCCAGATTCAAACTCAATTTGACCTTACTAGGCAAATAATATTAAATGTGAACCACCTAACCACAAGGATAGCAGGAAAATTTTCAAAATTGTTATGGTTTTATTTAACTACATTCCTTAATTTCTCAAAAAAAATTTAATACAAATTTTAGGCATCAAATTAATTTTTTTGCATTATATTAACTATTTGGCTGCCTAAACTACTAATGTAGAAAGCTCCTAGCAAAGCTGAGAAGACCCTGTGATGTAGCAGCCACCAAGGTCATCCATAATAACTTTTTGGGGCTGTTACAAATATCACAACCTGTCCTTAAAGTAATGTGGCAGAGCCACCATGACATGCCCTTCTCCTTAAGAGATGTCTTAAGCAGATGTGGGCCTCATATCGGGACCACCTTAGTGGAGCACTAAGGCAATATGAGAGTTAGGCTAGAAATGGCTCCATGAGGTTCAACTCCTCTAGGAGTCAAGATACATCTGGACCTCAGGGTTTGGATGGGCCAGGGTGGGAGCTCAAGCTTTCATCGGCCAAGAAGATGATTGGGGGTTGTTTTCGTGACTATAGTGCAGGGCACTATCTTCTTAAAACCTTCAATGGACAATTAAACATTGTTTTGGGACGTCAAAAGGGATGAGCCTACTAAAGCACCTAGGACAATTAGAAGTTGTCCTTTGAAGGTTCGAGGCCACCAAAAGAAGGTTGGCTTGGGGATGACTTGGGTTGTCTTGGCCTAAGTCCTTTGGACCAACTTTGGGAGTTGGTCCCAAAAGGCCCCCGAATCAACCCCAGGTTGATTCGGCTTTAAGGCCATGTGGGCTGACTTTGAGAGTCGAGCCCTAGCTTGTGCCAAGTTAGAATAAGACTTAGCCTTGAAAGCAAGGTTTAGCGAGTCTAAGTAGCAAGTTTAAGTTTGTCATGAGCGGTCATGACTTTTGGACTAACCAAATGTGCCATGGGGTGTGCAAATAAATAGGAATCAAAGGAGTCAATGCAAAAGGAGCTTGGTGTGGCGCGTGGAATGCAAGGTGGCAAGTGAAAAAGGGTGTGTCATTTGGTATCAAAGCTTAAAACTTGATCCAGCAAGCGAGAAGATGGTAAAAGAAGTAATTGTTGGGTTTTTTGTCACAAAATGCTCACGTTGGACCAAGGCGAAAATGACAATGGTCAAAGCGAAAAAGGCTACCGCAAAGGAAGCTTGTGAGGCCAAGAAGTTGACCAAGTTGGTGGCAGTGGATGAACTAGGTTCTGCTAAGAAGCTACCCAAGACACCCAAAGGTGAAAGGGAAGAAGCCTATGGGCCCCTTAACCCAAAAAGTGGGGAAGGAGGGGCATCAACAAGGAAGGAGTCTGCCAAAAGGGAAGCCTCCACGGACAACATCCAAGTCGTGGAACAATTCTGATCTTCCTTTAACTCATCATAGTCGAGCGAGGAGGAAGAAAAGAACATGGAAGTTGTCAATATTCCAAAGAAGCCAATTAAGGCATCCAAGCAGATGGAGGAGTCCAAAATAGCCCAAGAAGCTTTGGAGGCTTTGGAGGCTCAAGTGGTTCAAGAAGCCGAAGTGGCATTTGAGGCACGAGAGGCAAAACTCTAGCTTGAGGCTAAAAAGATCCTCCAAGCCATAAGAAAAGTGGTTCAGTTGGAGATGGAATTGGAACAAGCCAAGCTTAAGACTCATCAAATTGAAGACATCCCTTTTTGTTATCCATGAACACCATGGTTAAAGCCATAAAGGTGTTGCAAACCCTTGTGGTTACCAAGAAGGAAACCAACATGCAACTATCCTTGGAACTGAGACAAGTTCAAAAGGAAAAGGGGGCTGGGCCAAGTTAAGTGGGGAAGCCGCAAAAGCCATGAAGACCCAAACACTAGATCCTTTCACATGAAAGGACACCAAGGTGAAAAGTGTGAAATAGTGGGCTTTCCAAATGGAGGCCTACTTTGAGTCCCAAGTGATCAACATGGACATGGATCGGCTTAGGTTGGTGTAATTTCTTTTCAAAGATCATGCTTTAGAGTGGTGGATGACACAAAAAGATGTCGAGCCAAACCTAATGGGAAGTTTGCCTTGGAGTGCATTTAAGGCCAAACTAAATGAGAGGTTTACCCTTCATAATCAAATCTTAAAAGATGGGCAAGAACTTTTAAGCTTGAGCCAATTTGATGGACCCGGAGTAATGAGGAAATATGTCCAAATCTTTGTGTCCTTATTAAGTTTCATTCTAATGAAATAAGAATATGCGCAAAAGGTGGCTTTCCTCCATGGCTTGTAACCTTACATTCGCAATGCCATTCGACAAAGATTAAGGTCCTTGCAATGTGCTAAAAAATGATGAAGGTTGTGGAGTGCATGGAAGATAAATTCATGTACAAGAAGGTGAGAACACCACACGATTCATAACTCACCATGAGGGTGAATATTGGAAGTGTAGCGCAAACTACAAGTGGCCCAAAGAGGGGCCAGAAAGAGGAAGTGGGATAAAAACCCACCCAAGGACAAAGGAACCTTGACATAAAAAAGTCATGGGATGTTATTAAAATTTGATGTTTCAATTGTGACAAGTTGGGGCACTTTGCCAAGGACTATGAAAAGGTGAGACAAGATTGGGTACAAGGGGGATTCATTGCAAAGGTGAATGTGGCCAAGTTGGGGCCAAATTTAATCTTGTTTAGGTTCAAGGTATGAACTAATGGGGTGTTGTGTCTTTTGGATTTAGGAACCACACATTCATTTGTGAGCCCAAATGTGGTAGTGTGACTCAACTACAAAGGTGGCCAAATTCATCAAGGTCCAATTAGCATAAGGAGCCACAACACCAGCAAGCGAAATGGTGTTGGGGGCCATTTTTGAATGTGGCAAAACGAAGTTTCTAGAAAATTTCACGATTTGCGCTTTGGATGGCATTAAGGCCATCTTAAGGAACACTTTTTAAAACACTTATCGTGTACATGTTTTGAAAGTGCCCTAACTTTTTCTTAAGGGGAGGGCTTTAAATTAATAGTCATTGCTAGGTTAACAAATAGGTTTGTTAGCTTAAAAGTTGAATACCAAGCTAGTTTAAATAAAATGGGTATTCATTTAATCTCCTTGCAAGAATTGCAAGAAACCTCATTTTTAATTCTTATGTGTGTGGATGAATCTAATGTTAAGTCTAAAGCCAAAGGAGCTAAGTTTTGGCCTACTTGTATTTCCAACACAATTAATAAATTTTTGGACATCCTAACGGACGAGCTCCTTAAACATCTACCTCCTTTTCACAATGTGAACCATAACATTGAGGTGGTGCCTAGGTCGAACCACCTTCTAAGTCACCTTACCAATTTAATAAAATACAATTAAAAGAGTTCAAGGCTCAAATAAATGACTTAATGGAACGGGGATATGTTAGGTCGAGCAAATTGCCTTATGGTTCGCCCATTTTGTTCATGGATAAAAAGGACGCAAAATTACGCATGTACATAGATTACCATGCCTTGAACAAAATCACCATTGAAAATAATTACCCCTTGCCTCGAATCGACAATCTCTTTGATTGTCTAAATGGGGTTTCTTATTTTAGCTACATCAACTTAAAGTCAAGCTATTATCATATATGCGTCGAAAATGTAGAGTGGAATAAATAGCCATGAGGACAAGATACAACTCATACAAGTTCTTAGTCATGCCATTTGGGTTATGTAACACCCCATCCCCTTTCACAACTTTGATGAACTCGATCTTTCACGAGAAGTTAGATGAGTTCATAATCATCTACATAGATGACATCTTAGTGTATTCCAAGTCTGCGAAAGAGCATGCGACACATTTACAGTTTTTGTTGCAAAAATTCAAAAAGAACAAACTATATGTTAATTAGGCAAAAAACAAGTTTGCAAGTTTAGAAATGGACTTTTTGGGACATGTGTTATCTCGGGAAGGGGTGAAGCCCAACCGAAAAAAAATGAATTAATTAGGGAATGGCAAAACCTGGTTTTGGCCAAAGGGGTTAGATAAGTCCTAGGATCGTTAATTTTTATAGGAAGTTCATAAAGGACATTTTAGCATCGGTATAACCAATCATTGACCTCTTCAAGAAAGGGGGATCGTTTGAATGGAAAGGCGAATAACAAAAGGCGTTCGAATTCTTAAAAGGGAAGTTGTCGTCAACATCGGTGTTGTGATTTTTGGATTTTACAAAGCCATTCAAAGTGCATATAGATGCAAGTGGATTTGCAAAAGGGTCTTGATGTAGGAAAGATACCCAATCACCTTTGAAAATAAAAAGTTAGAAGGGGGTCAATTGAGATGGCCAACTCATGAAAAAAAGTTGTTTGCATTAGTGAATTATTTAAAGGCATGGCAACATTATTTGGCTTTCATAAAACCAAAGTTTTACAAATAATGTATCCTTGAGATATTTTGAGACCCAACCAAGGGCCACAATGAAACAATTACATTGGCACAATACCTTGGCTTTTATGGACATTGAGTTGATTCATAAGTCTAGCAAAAACAATATGGTGCCATATGCATTAAGTCACAATGAGGAATACCAAGGGTAGATGCCTTGGGAAAATATTTAAATTCTCCAAGCGATCTAAAAAGAAATATACAAAAAACATATGTGGAAAATCACTTGGTGCAAAGTTATTTTAATAACTTGTGCTAGAAAAAGAAGGTGAAAGGGATTACCCTTCTAGATGGATTGTTTAAATGGAAGCAATCACGTGTCTATGTGTCAAAAGGAAAGTTGCACATGAAAGTTATGCAAGAAGTGCATGATGCACCCATGGTGGGACACCATGGTGAGAAAACAACAAAAGAGTTGTTGGGGAAAACTATCTACTGGCCTGAAATGAAGGAAGACATAGAACATTATGTTTGCACGTGTGTAAAAGGCCAAAGTACCAAGTTGATACATAAGAAAATGTTTGGGTTGTATAGGCCCTTCCTAATTCCTTCAGGTCCATTTGAGAGTTTCTCAATGGATTTTATGACATGTTTCCTGGAATGGGAGGGGACGAATGCCATCTTTGTGGTGGTAGACATGTTTTTGAAATTGGTTAAGTTTGTACCAACTTAAACAAATGCCACAGTGGCGGGGACAACAAAGCTATTTTTGGACATGTGGGTTTGGCATAATGGTATGCCAAAGGTCATAGTAAGTGACCAAGATGTGAAATTCATGTCAGAATTTTGGACGTTGTTGATGAAGAAAGCAGGGGCCAAGTTAAAATTTAATATCGCTTTCTATCCGCAAATTGATGGACAAACAAAAAAAGTGAACAAGATATTGAATCAATATCTTTGTAATTATATCGTTGATGATCATAAGGATTGGGGCAACCATTTAGGTTTGGCGGAGTTTTGTTTCAACTCCACAAAACACTTGGCCACAAAAAAAAATCCCTTTTAGTTGACTTTAGGAGTTGAAGCAAAACGACCCATGGATCTAATCATTCCTAAAACAAGAAGTATTCACTGCGAAGGTGAGAAGAAAGCCAAAGAGATGGTCAAAGAATGTGAAGAGAAGAAACCATGGGCCATCAATCTTTTAGAAAAGGCGTAATACGTTAGTTATGATAAACAAGCCAAAAAATTGCAAAGGCACATTAAATTCGAGGTGGGGGACCTAGTGTGGTTAAACATAAAAGACTTTAAAATGCTCGAAACTTTGGCGAATAGGTTCATCCCAAAGTACATGGGTCCTTAAAAAATCATTCGTAAACCCCACCTCGACGTGTACATTTTGCAACTACCAATGATGTTGGTAGCCCATCCAACCTTCCATGTGTCCAAGTTGAATCCAATTCATGAGGACAAGAAAAGGAAGGACCGAATACATGCCTATCAACCATGATTTAACCTCATTAAACACAAGATTGTAGGGGAAGTAAAGTGCATCCAAGCCGTGGAAAGGATGTCATTCAAAAAAATCACAATGGGTGAAGCCTGCTCATTTAAACCATTTGCTGAAAATGGTTGAAAAGTTTGAGTGGGAGCGTGGACACAAGATGGGAAATAGGAAATCACACAAGGATAAGTCCAACACATCATCATAACATTGATGAGGACATCAACCTCCAAAAGGCGAAAGTTGAAAGCAAAACCTAGAAGAATGGATGTATATTTAAACTTAAGCCAAAGTAAGTTGGCAGTTAGTTTGAGGTCAAGATGTATGAAATGGGGTGGACCATGGAAAAAGTAAATGAAAGTTGAGTTAAAGTGACAACAACCATTGGAAATGGACTTAAAGAGTTGAATTCTTTTTTCAAAAAAAACTTCTAAAAGTTTAATAAGGTGAAATTGTGGTAGTGATGCATGTGCATTAAATGGCATGTCCCCAAATTGAGAATAAGCTTGTAGGAATGAAGTTTCTAGTGCATGGAATTGCAAACCATGTCCTTTTAAGGCAAAGGGGGCTTGGTTTGGCTAAGCCCAAGTCGGCACAATTTGTTGGCACATTTTATAATCATACTCTGGTGTGGTTGCCCAAGGTCATCGAGAGAACATGCCTAGGCATAAAACTTAGCCCTCGAGTGTTTTGAGGAGACCCAAAGAAGGGGAATGTCACTTGGTAAGAGAAGCAAACCCAAGAGGGTAGTAATGTGGTTTAAGGGATTGACATAAAGTTGAATAAAACAATTGTCTAAAATTCCTCCTGCATTTAATAGAAGGAGTCCAAGATACAAACTATACCTAAATAAAAAACTATCTACTTTCCTAAAGGTTTGAAGTAAGAGGGTGGCAAAATGGGTGGGTTTGTTATGACAAGGGCAACGTGTTATTTGTGTTTACAAGGATGTAGACCTCTTGAAGGTGGGGGGTGAATGACATGCCCTTTTACTTAATATATATTTTAAGTGGATGCAAGCTTCATATTGGGACAACTTTAGTGAGGCACTAAGGCGAATTCGTTAAAACACATGGGATGATTAGAAACTATCCCTTTAAAACTTCAAGGCCGCTAATAGAAGGTTGGCTCCAGGATGACTTGGGTCGTTCAGCTTAAATCCTTTGGACCAACTTTGAGAATTGGTCCTGAAAGGCCCCCATGTCAACCTGGGGTTGATTTGGCTTTAAATCCATGTGGGTTGATTTCAAGAGCTAGGCCTGTTCTTGCTCCAAGTTGGATTAAAACTTAGCTTCGAAAGTAAGGTTTAACGAATCTAAGTAGCAAATTTAAGTTCGTCCTGAACGATTTAGACTTCTGGATTAACCAAATGTGTCATAAAATGCGTAAGTAATTAGGAGTTAAAGGAATCGACACAAAAAAAACTTGGCTTGGCATGTGGAGTGCAAAGCAACAAGTGAAAAATGCATGTCACACCAACTTTGGTTGGTAACAACTATTTTCATATCCATGAGCTGGCCCATATATAACCCATATCAAGATGTAAACAACCATACCCTTTTGATCAATTTTCATATCTTCAAACTAACCACATTTAACCATATATGGTTGTTTGCTAGGAAATTTTTAATTTCAAACTTGCAACCTTTTAGTTTGTTTTAGGACAAAATATCTACTATGTCTAAAAGCAACTCAAAAAAATTGGGGTTTTACCATGGTACCATTGTAGGTGTTAAAAGTGCAAGAATCTTGGAATTGCATTTGTTTTATTTTAATCTCAATATGCAAACCACACACCACCCACCAACCCCCCATACCATTTTAACAAACCACACACCATCCATCAGTTCTCCCTATCTATCCTTAGCCCTTCGTGTGAATGTGCAACCCCAACCCAACATTTTCCCAATCCCTCTAAATAATACACATGTTAAACTTTCTCCCTTTTCCACTTTGTTACCCCTTATAGTTGCCCATGATCAAACCCCCTAACCTACCCGCATCCTCCCAACATGCCTACAATCTCCACTTAGAGCCTTTTGCCCCACTTATGGGCATCAATTTAACCTTCGAAGGTTAACTCGTTACCAACGTTCCTATTAACTATCTAATCCATATAATCTAGACTTACATGACCTTCCTGACCTAGTACCCTCTTTTACTCCCAACTCGTCGACATAAACTTGGGCTTGGGTTTCAACATTAGATGTCCTTGGGTCCTTCCATTTCGGATTTTGTTGTTCTCCATTGTACAACCGCATCCCTATTGCCTTACGACATGATGTACAAGTGGCATTTCATTTTCCATTTGATAAGTTAGTATAGGACCCTTTTAATGTGGTAGTTTGGCATTTGCTCCTCCTACTACCCCAGTGGTGTCTTGTTTTACGCCCCTAAGGGGGGGCCACTAGGCATAAGGAAACAAGGATATGATTTAAACATTTTTTAGCAAGCGATTAGGAAAACTTGCAAGAGAATTCTTTTTACAAACCTAAGTTTTGGCAATAAGTTCGAGCTTAATGCCTCTTGCCCAACATGATCCTCCAACTCATAAATGCCTTTTTCTGTAATTTAGTTTTTCGGTGTGCAAGATAATATTTTTGAACGACACACATTCTGGCATCATTTTCTTTTGCACCCACATCCTTTGACACCACTTTAATTCTCACCACCCTACATTTTGAATTAAACAAATTCTTCCCATTTTTTTGGAAAACTACAAATTAAACTAGGACCTTGAATTTTCATATGATTATTTCAAGTTAGCATTCCAACACATACCAAACCTATTTATAAGCGGTCCTTCTGGGATGGTCTTTGAACACCTCTGAGGTTATTTTCAACTAGAAGATTCTGTGAGTGGATTCCCATAGTTGTTTCAACTTTGCTTTCATATCACACAAGGCAACATTCCATGTCGAATTGCACATATCCTTGGGGTAGCTCACCTCGTAACCATGACCAAACCTTCAAGTGGAATTCGTCCCATTGTCATAAGGGAAGTGTTGTATTGACTCATAAGTTGCAATTTATGCTTTCAATTTCACGATGTTTTTACAACACATTTTTCCCCACACCAATTTGGAGTAGCAACCAAGGGTAGATGTGAAACAATAATCCATGGCATCTAATGCACTTTGGACCTTCACCCTGACTAGGTGAAAGCTTTCAATTCGATGTGAATAGGGGTCAAATTTCAAGAACTTATGCAACATATGAGGACATCATACGACTTATCCCCTTTTTTTATGCATTTGAATCTCCACTATTTTATAATCACCATAATCGTGATGGCGATGTCACAATCATCCCATCTATAATGGGAACTCATCAAGGTAATATTTTAGGAGGGGCATTATTTTCTTTAATTCACCTTAGGGCATTATATTCTACAATTAGCCATTTCCTTTCCTATCTATTTCCATCCATTACAGATGACATTCACATCATCGGCCCCCTTCCATTGTATCCTTTGCATATGAACATTTTCAAACTAAACTTCATGCGATAGGTCTTTCTATCCAATTTCAAAAATATGTAGCATGGTCCCCCTCAAACCTATCACCCAACTTCAACACCCCATCCTAGTTTAACACACCATTAAAAGAAATTAGAGTCTTGGGGGTTCCATTGGGCACCTCATCATTCAAATCATCCTTCATAAAATATACCTTGTTAAAAGATGCTTCACATGTTGATCTTTTCCCTAAGCTGGGTGATGTCTAAGTAATTTTTGGAATACTATTCATTGTTACATGTAATAGCCATTGTATTTATTACGTTACACACCTCCTTCTTCCACCTTCATAAATTCCTTTCTTTTTTTAATTTTTCCCTCCTTCAAGTGTTTGGAGGCCTCTTAGGTCTAGGGTCCTTTGATAGCCCTAAAAGACTTTTAGCCCGTAAACAAACATTTCTCCTAATAACTTTTAGTGGCATCAAACTCATACCAACATTCACCATCACCCCAATAACCTATTTAAGGAATTGGGCCCTTTTAACCTCAATCATAATTGCTACGTTCATGGTTGATCAACATCCTTTCCTTCTTAAAGCTTTAGCGCAAGTTGACAACAACACTTTCCCTTTCTAACAACACTTCAAGCTAGCATGTGATTTTCTATCGCCCTTAACACGAACTTGTCTCCCTTTTTTGGAACAACTCATCAGACAACAAATGGTTCATTTTCAAGATTTCATTTTGGAATGTTTACACCATCATACCTTCTTTAACGTGCTCTTTGACATGATACTTAAGGCCCATCATCCCCAAATTTTATCATGTTCTGGCCCTGGGGTGGGCATTTGGCTTATAGTTCAACCAATCTTTCCAACCTTTCGATTACTTCCCCAATTTTTTCCACGGTGCTTCGGACACAGCTCAAATTACCACATCTTTCAATTGTAAACCTCCCTCAATGTGTGTGCACACATCCCATTGACCCTATGGGTATCCACCTCTTATGTTGTGCCCATGGCAACGAATGCATGGGGACCCATGATGCAATTCATAACACATTTGCTACCATTGCACGAGATGTTGGTTTCCACATGGGACAACTACAATTACATGCACTTCCTTCAACCACACACAATTCCTCCCATTGACAAGTTGACATTGTGCTCACCAAAGATGAAATCTGTACCTTAATTAATTTTGTTATGGCTAACCCAACACGTGCAGATCTACTTCCTCAAGGTTACACAACTCCAGGATTTGTTGCATTTAATGCGATTCAAACCAAAGAAAAAAGTTATTGTGACTAACACCCTGCTAATCAATTCTTCTAGCAATTGAAGTATTTGGGTGTTTACACAAACATGCAAATGTGTTCTTACATGATTGTGCCAATGCTATTTGGAGCCTAAAAGAGCCAAAGGGCCCTCCCCTTTCTGTCTTGGTTACTTTTCTTGGTCAAAGAATTTCAATTACGTTACAATTGGTGCAAGCATCCTCCATCTTAAGTTTGACAATGGCAATAGGCCTAATTACCTTCCAACTTTCACCCCTTCATGACACACCCCCATCGCCACGACTGACCTATTACAAGCAGCTGGTTGTTGTTATGGAAAGTTTTTAACATCTAATTTGTGTTAACTTGATATTCTTTAAATTATCCCTTGTTTTTAATACCTTTGTACATTTTTCGAACATGTGGTGTGTTTCATAAATAAAGTTTTACAGGGTCTTCATGAATATGCAAAGTTTACATAATCATATCTACAGTCTAGGGAAGTAGAAGGGGCAGCTGATTCAGCCCTCTGGAGCTCTATTGGGAAGCAGGAATTATGAAATGCACTGCCGGACACCCTTACAGGCCTGCCTTGCGCAGGGGTGTGTGTTTCACAAAATGGAATGCCTGGCCACAAGGTCATTTCAATTATGATCTGGTGTGAGCGTGTTGCAGAAGTTTGATGACCATTCTCTGTTTCAGTTCCTAGGTGCTAGATTGTAAACATAAAAACCAGAGTCATTCATTCATCTAGGTTCTGAACCTTAGATACTCACTGTTGTCTATTGCTTGTGTTTTTCATCTCTCAGTAAAGAATTACTTGACTGAATCATAGTTGATCTCACCCTGGAATAAAACTGAATGGTATTGAACGTGATGAAATGTACTCTCATAAACAGAGACGGCATGTTCCTTGGATTAACAGCCACACCAGTTTCCCAGTAAAATGAAATATGGGTTTTCAGAGCATTTGATGAGGGTGTATAAACTGTCAATGCCAAGAAATCAACAGAAATTGCCAAGAAATTTAACTTGCTAATTGGATGGAAGCAAATGATATCAGAGCTTTTTCAAAGTAGACATACAGTATCTGGTAATAATTATTTCATTTTCAAAATTAAATTCAGCACTATGAATTGTAATTTATAATCACAGTGAAATACATATATTCAACAATGATGACTGATAATAAGAATATCAGATGTTGAAGTGTGTCTTCCTTCATGTTCCTTCTTGAACATGGGCGACAACTAAACATGTGCAGCAAAGTGAACATTACTGGGTCCTTGATTCAAAAGGCACACAACTTTGGGCATGCACATTACAACTTGTGCCAAACTTCCTCTAATTTTCAATTGTATTCAATTTTTCTGATGAAATTCTACATATGCTTGAAGTGAAAAGTGATTTGAAAACGTACAACCCATTTATTTAGGGTCGGTTCCTCACATTCAAGGCTTGAGGTCAAACACTAATGATGCTTTGAAAAGTTGCACAATGTATGAAAATTTAGAAAATCGTCACATTTTCTTATAGAAGGCATCTGAGGAAGTTGCCCAAAATGTGGAAATCTAAAGTTCATGGGGAAGTTGTACAATGGATGAAAATCTTGAAAACTTTACCTTTACCTATTCAAACATGATATTCTAAGAAGTTGCATAATAGATAAAGATACAGGAAATTGCCTTCATTTTCCCAAAGAATGCATATATCCCTTTGGCAGAGGAGGGCAGAGCTGAAGATAATCAAATGCTTGGCGCTTTCTTAATTGAAGCTCGCCTAACGAGCAAGCTGATTACCCAGGAAAATGCAAACGAAATTATCAAAAATAAATTTAAAAATCCTTCCTCTCTCCATTCCAGTTTTGCTTTTATGTTACTACACAATAGGAGTTTGCTCGTGCTTTGTCGACACTTGGCAACCTCCTTTTTGCTTTGGCCAGAAGAGCCTTTTAAGAGGAGAAAGCGAGCAAAGCATGTTGTTCATAAAGCAAATAATATGTCTTTGCATCTTGGTTGGACTCGTGGTGCAAATAAAGTGGTCTTTGGCCCAAAATACCATTGGTGGAAACAAATTCAAATTTGGATCTTGACATGTTGGTTTTTTTTAACTGTAGGCATATTGCTAGGAAGTTGGTGGGCTTATCACAAA
>Ga0116229_10000113_pt1 | contig 78328 bp, 47 predicted proteins | sample S1TSphgellanicum_3_FD_87313 | JGI IMG/M metagenome (GOLD analysis project Ga0116229, IMG submission 87313) | Host-associated microbial communities from peat moss isolated from Minnesota, USA - S1T2_Fc - Sphagnum magellanicum MG | ecosystem: Host-associated > Plants > Peat moss > Unclassified...
ATAGTTAGGTGGTTTTTGGCAGATGTAAATCGCCTGGGCAAAAAACGACAATCAATTTTTGTAGAAAGAAAATTGAATGGGTAAAAGAAAATCCCCAAAAATGCATTAAAGGAGCCTTGTTTTTTTTTTTTTTTTTTTCCTTTTAAGTTTTGGGGGGAAAAGATTTTTTTTCATTTTCCCCTAGTTCCCCATGTGTTCCCATTATGTTCCCTTCAAGTTCCAAATGAGTTCACATCAGGTTTTCAATATGTTTTTCAAGTTCCCAATGGGTTCACATTAGGTTCTCAATATGTTCCCCAAGATCCCAATGTGTTCTTCAACATGTTCGTGATAGCACCTCACTTTTATCCCATATGTTTTGGCAAAAGTTGTCCTCCTTTCAGTTATATAGGTGGGCCAAAGGCAAGGAACTTTGTACCCTTGGACCTTCCAATTTTTTTAAAAATGAACAATGGGCCAATCAAATTGACTCATTGCAAAAAAAGAGAGAGAAATAAAAAAGAACTTGGGAGGCACCTCATTTAATGAATAGGAGAGATGTGTTTTTACACGATTGTGTCAATATTATTTGGAGCTTAAAAGGGCCAAAGGCTTTCATCTTTCTACCTTGATCACTTTTCTTTGTCATAAAATTTCAATCACGTTACAAAAGATGCAAGCATCCTCCATCTTAAGTCAAACAATAGTCATAGGCTTACCTACTTCCCGACTTCCACCCCTTCGAAACACACCTCCCATCGCCACGACCGATCTATTGCAAGCTGTTGTTTTTTGAGATATAAATATGGCCGACCTACCATAGACAGTCAATTATGGGACATAAGAGAGATTTTCACACCTACTTTGAGCCAACTTGATGTCTTGTCACTTCTCCATTTTCCTTAATTTTACTTGTACATTTTCCTAATCCAGTGTGTTTTTCAATAAAGCTTTACAGGACTTTGATATGAAAAAATGATAGATCAAAACTAGCAGACAACCTTCAGCTACTTACAAATGAATAAAATATCTGAGATGGTAATGGCCAAAGGGTCTGCCAGGGTGGAAGTCTCTTCACAAGATTTTGGCTTATTGTGACCAACTCTCTTTGACCGTGGTAGAAAGAATGATTGGTACACACGAAGTACCCAGGAGTACATTATTGCATGTGGAGGATGTCTTGTCAGACTGCCTGTTCAAAGGCCAAATTGCCAGTGCGCACTTGACTTTGGTTTTTCTGCATTTGTAATGAACTTGGGGGGCTGGATTTGGAGCTATGGATATGTTAGAGCTGAAACTCACTTCAAGAAACCAAAAGAAATAGAATACTATTTCCACCTCAAAATGCCAAAAGATTTTTTGGTCAAAATTACAGTAAATTTACTCTTAAAAGACAGGTTTCTTCAAATTTCTCTGACATTGGAATTTGATCAAAACAGCAGCCTTAGAGAGAGTCTAATTAGATTGTAACTTTCTAGATCTGAAATTGTGACATACAGTAAGTTTGGAATGGTTTTGTCTACACTCAGAGAAAATCTGTAGTGTATTTGGAGGGCACCTTATATTAATCAATTTCTCTCCTAGAAAATGGGAGGGATATTATGCCTACTCATTAGTGGGAGGGAAATTATCCCTCTCACTCCTATGCCTCCTGATCTACTTAGGTTTGGTTCATGATAAATTTTGCATTGTGCTTTACTATAGGTAAAGCCCATGGGTGGGGCACGTTCCAAAAATGCGGGGCTGGACTCAACTATGGCCTCGTCCTAGGCCCCTTATTTTGACAATGCCCCCCATCGTAGGGCTTTACCCTACACTAATAGTCTGCAAGAAAAGAAAGGAAGAAGCGTGGGGAGATTTCTGGTCCTGTAATTAGTAATTACCTTATTACATTATAATCCAAAAGTGGAGGCAGGAACAGAAGTTGTAGGGCCATGGAAATGTTTTGTTCTTCTCTTGTAAAGTAGAACACGTCTGCTCACATGCACCCATGTTCTGTTCATCGTGCAAGTACAACATGCGTGCGCACAGGCGTGCAGGGGCGAGCCGAATGGACGCCCGCACAGTTGGATCGCCGGGGACAATCTAGCACTTCCAGCAGGTGCAGCAGCACAAGCTGTGACAATGGTGATAATGCTTGGACTGCTGCAGCTAGTTTGTTTGTTTGTTTGTTGGTTCTGCCCTTCATGGTAGAGACATTGTGATGCACCCAGAAACGGGCCAAAGTTTGATATCCCTTCATTCTAGCTGGATCACATTGTGGAGTAGTCCACTTTGGAAACAGCCAAAGTTCGGTATCCCAACATTCTAGGGTCATTTGGAGTACTCCACTTTAGAAACAACCGAACTTGTTGCCAAGCAGTTTGGTATGGACCTACAATAATCTAGGGTCATGTAGAGTCCATCATAGAAACATTTCCAGCATAACTGAAGAAGCCACTTGGGGCTTCACCATGCAAAGCACCATGTGTTTTCCCAACTCAGTATGTTGAACATTTATCATTCTCATGGATGTGATTTAAAGGGCAGAGCCATTCTGTGACAAGGCACTTGTTTGTTTGTTTTCAAAGAATGAATTTGCCCATGATTTGTTCACGTTACGATTTGTTTGCAGAAAACATAAGTCTAATGTGCTTCATGTGGGTTGTAACTGGTAACAATGCAGCCGGACACAACTAATTGTTAATAATCTATTGTACAAAGGATGCTGCTGCTGCTAGGCTAGGATCTGCATGCGACAATCTTTTCCATGAGACCTAGAGCTGCCTGCCACAATTAAGCAGCTGCTGGGGAGGACTCATGTTGTCCTGGAACACGACTTGAGGACTGTGAAGATTGGCACTTGTAATGGCTGGCACAATAGGAGCATGTCAACTCATAGATCTGCATGTACACAGGCTGTGAGTACCCACAGCAGGACGGCGTGTTGCTGTGGTTCATCGGTACCTATTGAATCCCAACCATTCAGCTTGTGGGTGCAGCAGCTGAGAAAAAAATATCTGTGATATGGCTTGTCCCAGTACTACAGAGACTTGCAGGAGATCGTGGCTGAGCTTTCCAAGCGCGTTTAGTAAAATCTGGCGTACAAGGCTGAGTTCGTTTTACTTAGCAGCAGTCGTAATATCTACGATTCTCTTGTGTAGTAGCGTCCTCGAACTGAGCCACATTTTCCAGTCATCGCGGTGGTCTGTACAATGGCCTGCATCATGGCTTCAAGCTATGCTCCCTGCAGGCACACCTGATGGAGATGAAGTCGCAGGCAATTGGAAGCAGCTGCGAATTGTGACATCGACGTTTGACAACTATACGGAGCGCATTTTGGAGCAGCTGCAGCGGAACGGAAGCAGATCTTCGCCTTGTCACACGGTACACACTAATGTGACGCGCGTTGTTCTGGGCATGATGCCTGGTATTAGTGCAGCAAGGTCTTCAGATCTTCGTGATGGGCTCGGGGTCACCAGCTTAGCTACCGGTGTGGAACACACCCTGTTATTGGTATCCTACTCGGCAGACGGATCTCCGCGTTGTGCAGGTGGGGATTTCTATGAGACGGACTTGGCGAGCAGCCACTGGCGTTCTCGACCTCCCATTGAAGATCTCGGTAATGGATCGTATGCTGTCACCTTGCTAGTGGATGACGCGTTTGCAGGGAGCTTCAATTTCTCTGCCTTTCTGCTCTTCGATGCTTTCCACGGCCTTGATCACGATTGCCGGAGGTGGATGATCGGCCGACAAATGGTCTCGCTCCAAGTCCAGTTTGTGAAACAAGAAGATCGCGCAGCCGGATCATCATCAACCCATGATGCTGCAGAAGATCAGTCTCCAAATGGGCTTTTTCCTCAAGACTTGATGAAGAAGCGCCGGCGGATTTGTGATCGGGATCGTGACTTCGCGCGAACTAGGCCATGGATGGGCAGGTGGTCGAGGACCTGGATCAACGACTCCTGCGAAGCAGATGGCGAGGGAAGGTTTCGCTACTGCGTTCCGTCGGAACACGACAGTTGCAGCAGCAACGAGTCGTCGTACCAGTCATGTGAAGGTCGGTTATCGAAGCTGGAGAGCAATGGGTGGGTGTATTCCACTCGGGGCTGCACACCCAAGATCTTCGAAGCACAGGAGGCATGGAATTGCTTGGACGGAAGATGGCTGCTCTTCTGGGGAGACTCCAACTTCCAAGACACGATCCGCAACTTGCTGCTGTTTGTGTTGGAAATCCCGGTTCCACACTGGACAAATATCTCGGACTGGGAACTCCGGAGAAGCTTTGAGGATTATTTTGTGAACCCGGTGAGACCAGATCAAGCTGTGCACATCAGCTCCATCTTCAATGGCCATCATATAGTTTCGGGAAACTTCGAGGGCTTAGGTTCATTGCAAGATTCCGACTACCGCGACTGGATCCTGAAACATTTCCGAGAGAAAAGTTCTTCTCCTGATACCATCTTCATGAACTCAGGTCTACACGACGGCGTAGCTTTCAACACAACAGCCGAGTACGTCACAGCATTGGACTTGTCACTGGATTTCTGGGAGTCGGTATGGAATTCCATGAGGAGAAAACCGAGGGTCGTGTACAGGACGACTGTGACACCCGCAGGCTATTCTCGGGGCATGAACTCCAATCCACACAAGATGGAAGTGTTCAATAGAATCATGGTGGAGCGATTACACGCGCGGCTACCCACTGCACAATTCGTGGATGCCTACGACCTTACCTTCCCTTGGCATTACGACAACAATTACAGCGATGGTGGTCACTATGGTCGTGCTCCAGGCGTGGATTTTTTCTGGCACCGCAAGCCTCACCATTACTTCGTGGATATCATGCTTGCTCATCTTCTTCTCAACGCCATTTGTCCACAAGTAGCTGCTGCACAAGAGGACTCATAGCTCCAGCACCATCATGGCAACAAAATTTTTACACTGATGCGAAAAAATAAACTCTCTAGGGAGCTGTCTCTTCCCCTGTGTTCAAGTGTGCACTCGAGCTTCCTGTGTCGACCGAGAGCTTCTTCCTCATTGCAATACAGAGAAGAGACTACTGGAGCTTCTCATAACAGCACAACACAACAAAAGCAAGCTTCCCCGCGAGCGAAGGAACTTGGGCTAAAAGCTCAATGCACAGAAATTCTTGCCTCTTATTGGCTAAACCAAAATTCGAATTAAGTTTTTTTCAGAAAGCAAAGAACTTCCTGATTTTTTTTTCCCAAAAGGAAATTGGCTAAAGTAAATTCTCTGAGGTAAAATTGGCTCAAGTAAATTGGCTCAAATAAATTGGCTGAAAGTAAATTGGCTAAAGAAATTGGTTGAGGTTGAATGATTTTGGGCTACCTTATTTATTAGAGTCAAAACCAAATTTTCTTTTGATTTCAAGAAATAGTTGTCTAATTAACACATTAATATTACAAATCAAAGGGGCCCATTTTTGGATTTGGTAGCTTTTGGCCTCTTTTTTTCAATTCGATGAAGGTGATTTTGGGCTAAATTATTTATTAGGGTCAAAACTATTTCTCTTGATTTGAGGAAATAGTTCTCTAACATTAATTTGTAAATAAAAGGGGCCATTTTGCATTTGACAGTTTTTGGGGCCTCTTTTTCTTGTTGGCTAAAGTTGATTTTGGGCTAACTTATTTATTAGAGTCAAGATTATTTCTTTTGATATGAGGAAATAATTCTCTACCATGAATTACAAATAAAAGGGGCCATCATTTTGTATTTGACAAATTTTGGCCTCTTCTTTTTAAATTAGGCTAAAGCTGATTTTAGGTTAACTAATTATCGGAGTCAAAACTATTTTCCTTCACTACAATTGTATTTGTTCTGGCAAACCTGAATTTTTCTAAAAGGAAAATGATTGGCTCAAGTTGATTTTGGGCTAACTTATTATTAGAGTTTTAAAGTCCATTTCTTTTCTTTTGAGGAAATAGAAACACAAAAAACAAAAAAATGAGAGCACATTGATCATGTATTTGACAATTTTTGGGTTTTAAAAAAATAAATCAGTGATGATGATTTGTTGGACTTGGTTTAAATAGGGCGATGTTAGGTTCCATAAGTTGCAAGTCGTCACTTGCACATTTCCAAATGGAATTTATTTAGCCCATTCTGAAGTAAAGAGACCTGAAAAGGTGTCTTTTTGGATTAGTATATTTTTAAAGGTTTTTATTCTCCGACATCATATTTACAAGCAGATTTTTGATACCTTCTCCACCAATTTGTATCTCATTTAAAAATTTAAAAAATCTTAATTCAATTGTTGAATTTGAATTCAAATTTCATCCAATGTATTTGAATTCAATTAGATTTAATTAAATCTAAATTGAATTGAATTAAATTTGAATTCAAGTTGCATGCAATGTCATTCAATATTTGCATTCAAATTGAACTTAAATTTTACAAAAACAATTCATTTTTTCATCAAGTGATTGACATTTGTAATGTGTAGCAATGCAAAGGCTGAATTAGTTAAAGTTGATTGTTGGCTGACTTATTATTAGTGTCCAAATTGTTTTATTTTGGAGGAAATATAAACAATTACAAATAAAGGGGCCATAATTGGCAATTATTGAATTCTTGATCACCTATTGGAACTTATCATAAAAATTTGGTGATTTTGAATATTCTGGCAAATTTGGGCCCATTTTTCTCATGAAATGTCCTTTGTATAAATTGAAATCATATTTTTCAAGTCAAAATTTGATAACATTTTGCCCCCCCCAGCAAAAAAAAAAACCCCCTTGATTCTATTACACTTTTCATAATAGCTTAGGGGCACTAGTAAGAAATGTGGTGCACTTCATTAACTTGATTCATTATGGGGGTTATAAACATGAACTAGGTCACCATATTATTGCGCCATTTCACCTTAGGTGAAACTTTAGCCACTCATGTCCACTTTCAATGAAAGTAATTCCCTGAGGTAATTCATCAAGGTATTTTTTGTATTATTTCTAAAATATTCTAGTCTAGAATAAAAATTTGTAGTTTGTAATTAATCCATATATTGCATTGCAATTAGGTGTATAATCATTAGATGTATGTATGAAAAATGTATATAATGTCAATACATTATATAATGTGATTTTAAAATACATATACATATATAATATTATACACTTATATAATAAAAATATTTCTATAAGTTTTGTTTGGAAAGGTGCACATGTCATGCGCCTTTTCATAGAAACAAAAATAAAATTCAAACTCAAACACTTCCTTCATTTTATAAAATTTTATTTAAATTACTAACTCTAAAAACATATCCACACCATCTAAAAACTATGCAAATAATTTCACATGAAAATTATTGTTAAACTTGATATTAAGTTAAACTTAAATTGGAATAGAATTCACTTGGACAAATATATGATGGGAAGATAATAAAAGCTCTACAAAAGATATTGATTATTAATATTACAATGTTAAGGAAAACATACTGTGATCACAAAACATTGATGAGCATAATTTTTTTAAAAACAAACAATGGTTGTAAGACATTGCAAGGAATTATTAACAAAAGATGATCAAACAATCAAAATTAGAATTTTTTGAAATCGTGAAGAAGATGATTAGATGATGGAAATGATCAAAACAAGAAGGTAGCATAAGGATGTGGAGAAAATAAAAGGGAAATGGAAATTAATGAATGTTTGCAAAAATGTGCAAATTTGATGAAGTAATCAACCATGCACAACAAGATGCCATAGCATTTTGCACACATTGCCATGATATTGTCATAATTGTATGCAATTTATAATTAGATAATGAAATTTATGATTATTTTGTGTTAAAGGGTGTTCTATGACCTGTAGTTGTTCATTTTGAACTTTTAGATCTGTAATTATACATGATTGTAACATTTTTTAATAACTAAGTTACTGGTTATGTTTTTACTGGTTATCATTTTTTATCTTTGTTCTTGACCATGTACTTTGGGACTAATGATTGTAATGAGGATTTTTTTATTATTGGCATTAAAGCAAATCAAGTTTTTTTTTGTAAAGTTCTTTGGTTTTTTTTAATTTAGAATTATAGAATTTTTTTTTGACTTGCATAGAGTGAAGTAATGTGTATTGTAAATCATAGAAAAAATTGTAGAAATTGATTTGATTTGAAGAACTTGATAGGAATTAAAGCATAAAATCTACCTTTTCCACTTTGCAAATTGATTTTACATACTACATCTTGGATCTAATGTTTTCAATCATTAATAATATATCATTTAAGAATATGCATGTTCAAGTTTGGTCCAAAAACCATTCACAATGAGTGATAGTTTCATTTAAAGTTATGTCTATTCACAATGAATGTCCTATGGGGTCTATAGGATGTCATTAGAATACCACTATTGTTACAATGAATATGTGTGAATATATTAATTGAAAATAACAATGAATAAAATGTTATGTAATTTTCCATCCTTTGTTGAAATATTGAAGTTTTTCTCCCCAATGTAAGATATGTGGATAAATTGCAAAACATATGCAGATAATATATAATTGATCACAAATTATATTAGAACTAAAAGTATATAATTTTACAATTCAACACAAATGTTTTTGATGCATTGAATGTTGAATTGGAAGAAATTTCTTTGGCTTGTGTTCACACATGTGCTATGATAAATAATTTTTTTTAAAAAAAATTCTGTGATTATATCGTGATATTGAATCCAATTAAAATTCAATGCAATTTGTTTCATTTCAATTTGGAACCCAATCCTTCAAATTCAAAGGCATCCCTTTATCAAATTCATCTTTCAATCCTTTTTTAAATTAATGAATTATAATTGGCACGTAATTTAATTTCATTTTTTTTTCCCCATGTTAACCCATGAAAATCACAAGCATCTCAAGTACTTATATATATCATATTTAATAATTAACATATATTAACTAGTGTATTACAAATTGATATAATTTTTTATAAAAAAATTGACATTTTATTAAGTTGATGAACTAAATAGCTAGAGTTTTAAACTTTTTGGAGCTAAAAAGATTAATAGCTTGGGTTCTCCCAATTCAATAATTCTCAACATGAAGTGTCAAAATCTTGAAATAGTTTCAAAGAGTATTAAATTATTGGCCTTGCAAGAACTAGCACTCACACTCTTATCATTGCAAAAGCTAAAAAAATGGAGCAAGAGATTTCTTGTAAAAAAATATGAAATGTTTTTGTAAACTAATTTGGGTCATCCTTATTATGCAAGAAAATTTTGGTAAATGTATTTGGGCCCCGGACCATTATGCAAAGGATGATATGAGAGTACCTTCCATCTTGTAGCTCGGGCTCAGTCCTCGTTACAAGGTGAAAGGCATTGACAAATAATGCCACCCCCACACTAAATTGCTTGGAAATATTTAAAATATCCCATGCTTAGATTCAATCAGGGTCTATGTGGCCAAACCTAACATGTCTTGGAATTAATAACATGCCCACTAAAAGGCTTCACTCAAAAGGGTGTACAAGCACGTTCTGTTCACCGAGGCCAAATAATTGAACTCCCAAATCCTAAAAATGTTTTGGACAAAGTGATGAACCCACCCCCAAAAAATTCTTGCAATATGATCACTAAGTAGTAGGTAGGGTTTGTCACTTATGGTAAAGCTCTAGAGTGTGGGCATTCTCAAAATTAGGGGGCCGGGATGGGGTGAGAGCCAAGTGGAACCCTGCATTTTGGTTTGGGAATGCCCCCCCACATGTGGGCTTTACCGATCATAAAGCATGAGGTGAATGTTATCATGAACTTAACACAACAAACATATGTAAATCACAAGGGGTAGGAGGAGAGGGGTCTTATGGCTAGGTGTTAAGAATGGGATGAGGCTTATGCTTATAGGTAGACTCAAGGCACCATCCACTCTTAAGGAGTGGTCCTCAGATCAATCTTCTCTCCTAGCAGGGAAACTCATGGATATAACTGCCATAAAAAATCAACTCCGAAATTTCTCAATGTGGTTTGTGCAATTGGGTTATCAAGCTTAGAAATTTCCAGGGGAAACCTTGGCTTTTCATGTTGTGGATCATCTTGGAAGGACAATTTTTCTCTACACACCCTCAAGTTTCAACAGATGTTTTGCCAAGACCTTGTTAACTAGAGTTCAACTAGTAGAAATCGGTGGTTTTTTTGGTGGTTTCAAAACTTTTGTTGAAAATTTCCAAAATTTGAGCCTAATTTGCCAAACTTTACACTAAAAACACACACATGAATTTTTTTTCAAAATCACAAAATTTTGTTACTTGGTGGCAAAAATTTGCCCCCAAAAAGAAACACTGCTAGAGATCTAAAGTAGAGGCTCATAGCTAATAAGAGTGCCACATTTGATGTAAAATTTTGAAACTTTAGTATGATAAAACCAAAAAGAAAAATGTGACAACAGGAGGGAATCACCAATCTTGCCAAGTTTAGGGTACTTGAGAGGTTCTCTGGCCATGTCCAAGACAAAGCTCCCACCAAAGGCCTTGGCAGGTGCTTGAGTTTTTAATTCTGAAAATTTCAACAATAAAAAATAAAGTTATTGTGAGATATATTCATCAAGACACTTTAAATTTTTATTTATAAAACACATGGCATATTGGAAAAATGTACAAAGGCATATTTATTTCAAATGATTTGAACTGTTTCAATGTTCAGGTGGACCTTGACGTAATTACCTCCTTTGAAAATGATCAGAGATCAAACTCTTACACCTGAAGCAACTTTGTGCAAATTTTGGTAGATTAAAAAATAATTTAATTTATGCCAAAGCCGCTAATGTACTTCAATATTGCCACCAAGGTACTACAATATTTGAAGCAACAATTTTTTTTTCAAGTCTGCAAAGTTGCCAATCTGGCCACACAGTTCAGCTTTGTGTGAATGGAGCTTATTGGGCCAATTTTTTTTATTGAAAAATTACTACGATGACAAGTTGTCCATAGCAAATGCCCACAAACTAGCAACATTTCTAAACAACGTAGAAAATTGCTATGTCATATCATTTGGCTAAGAGGTAATTAATAAGGGAATAAATTTGGTTACAAAGCACCAACAAATCTCCAAACCAATAGCAAAGGCAACACTAATAGTCATTCAAAAGGTTTGTGTCCTGTGACATGTATTACCTAGATGTATTGTTCTGTCAAGGAACATGGTTTGGACTTTGTAGTTGTTGTCAAAGTGAAACAAAGCTTTTTTCTAATCAAAACAACACCATATCCTCATAGTTGGGCAATGTTGTTCAATGTTGATAGTCCAACAAGATGAATCCTATGTAACATGTTTTAATCTACCTCACAGTTCTAGCTACAATGTACAATGCTCTTAAGATTCAAGAAATAGCATTTAATTAGCATGAAAGAAATGGATTACATATTTCACCGATGATCAATAACTTGATCATCTATGTGCACTATGTAGGGTCTATTGTCTATCACCAGACCTTTTGGTGAAGCATCAAGATGTGCCACAATCCACTTTTTTAATGTTGTCATTTGAACATAGTATGTCTTTTGCAAATTTAGTGCTCTACAAAGTGTCCAATCTCTTGTTAGCTCTCACACAAACATTGGAGAATCCATAAGACATAGTACATATAATTCTAGACATCTTGAAACTTGAAAATTAAAAGATTACCCACATCTTTGCAACCAAGGCCTTCACCTACACCACATATACAATCTTAAACCCACTAAGATTATAATATATATGGTTATAATCACAATCAAACGAGTCAACAGTGACAAAGGACTTGATAAAAAATGGGCCTTTTGTGGTCATTTAGATTTTTTCATAAAAAAGATTTTTTGAGCAGCATTTTTTAAAATGTTTACAATTCCTCAATAAATTACATGATTTGTGTTAACTCTTTTTTAATAAATATGAATCATTTTTAAATGTATAAAATTTGCAAGATCCTATCTTTTGTTTTGAAAAATGATTATAATTTCAAATCGTCTTAAAATATGTTAACTATTTTAAACTTTAGTTTTTTGTATAATAAGCCACAAATTTTTTCATATGTCATACACATTATGACCCATTTACATATGGCAAATGACTCTTGAAATTTGAAATTCCTAAAATTATATTTTGAATTTCTAAAAAAATTTAGTACCATACTTTTTTAATTATAAATGATTTTCGAATGTGGATGGTATATTATCATTATTTAAATATTTTTCCCATCAAAATTCTTGTATTGGAAGAGTCCTTAGCCTAGTGGTTTATAAAATTGATTTTTTGGTGTTAAAGTTCAAAAGTCTTTTATTAAAACCAAAACTCAATTTATTAAATTAAATGAATTTTTAAAGAAATCAAGACTCATATAAATCATTTTAACACAAATTTCCTTGATCAACTTGACATTAAAATGACATTATAAAAATATGTTTAACAAAATTAATAATGTTTTGGCTGTTTGACATGGCTTTTGGTTCGTTTGATTGTGGTCACACCCACATGCGCCATCATCATTTCAATTCAAATCAAACGTGTGTAGGATGGCAAACAGACCAATTTTAGTTTATCATCTCCAAGTGAACTAGGAAATTTTGCAAATTTACCTCTTCTATAAGCTTTTAACTTTGTTGGGGATCAATATTTCCATAAGCTTGTCAACCAATAAACATCTAACTCTTGGACATTAAGACCTACATTTGCTTCTTCCATCCTTTCATCATCTACATCTTACTCCCTCATTTATAATTTGCATGGTTATAAATTACTTTGTATTGTATCCATCATCATCATCATTGAACTCTTTTCTTAGGTTGTTAGCTTCTACATTTAAAAAATATAAGAAACACCAACAATAAACACCAATAAATGCATCCAATGGTGAGTGCAAACTACAATGACTCACTTTTCATGTCGCAATGGTAGTTTTTATGATATGATGTAAATGCAATAGTTAATTTGTATTTCATATCTCATAATTTTTTGATAGGGACTTAATTTGAAATTATTAAAATGAGTATGCATATGATGTATGTATTTGTTATTCATAACTTGCAAAATTAAAAGATACATGTACTCCTAACTTAAAAACATGAATTTATTCACCTTGATAGCAAGTTTCATGTATGGATTGCAAAATGATTCAATGATTGAAATTATAATTGTTAGAGACTCCATTTTAATTAAATCATATATGAATATAATCAAGTTTGAAAAATATTGTAACATGTCAATTGTAGGTTACTCTTAATGAACTTTTTGTTTTTTACTACTCATGTTAAAAATAGAGGTCTTTTTAGAAGTCCATATATCATTATATGGAAAATTATTCATTTTATGTTGGGTTTGCACATATTGTATTATATTTCTTTAATTTTTGTAGATCATTAGTTAAACCCTAAAAGAAAATTGGGTAAGGTGTCAAATTGACATTCAAATAAAACTCATTGTAATGTCTTTCAAATTTCCTCAAAAGTGGGTGGGATATTGACAAACATAAGGTACTTCCAAAATGTATTAAGAAATTTCTCTCATGCTTTACCCATATTTTAGGTTTATTATAATGTTAAACTTGTGTTTTACAACAAGTAGGGCCCATAGGTGGGGAACATGCTTGGAAGGTGAGGACATATTCCACAACCAATGATTCATCATAAGTCCTACTTGAAAATTGCCCTCAACTTGAAGCTTTATCCTACACATAAGAACTTAGCCATTTTTTTCATGTGAAGGTCTTGTTGAATATTCTTAAAATCTTTTTAATATGTCTTTTAAAAAACATTAAAAATCTTTAAATTTTTCTTGATATTATTATGTTAAGGTGTATATTACAAAATATCCCAAAATATGTCATAAATTATTTTTCAAATTGTGCTTTTAGTGTCAAAATTGCTTCTAAGTTGTGGTTATTACTACTAATGGTACATGTTAATATGATCGCACCCATTTGTACTAACAACATTTTAAACCATCATAGTGTGTTTTCACCTTTGGGTGATCTTGATAAAATTGAATGATCTTGAAACCCTAGCATAAAACACTTAAAGGTATTTCATTTTGTGTGGGGTAAAGCCCAGGGGTGAGGGAGTTATGGAAATTGGTCCCTAGAGGTAGAGGTCGAAGGGATGCTCATTTTCCATAAATGCTCAAAAATGAGGGCTTTGCTTGGTATAGAAAACGTCCAAAGATTTTCTTTTACATGCAATGAATTATACAAAACAACAATGCGTAAACAAAAACTTGTGCAAGGTAAAAACGCACAAACAAATATTTCCTCAAACATTGAGTGAGTTGAACAAGGTGGCAATTAAATCTAAAATAATGAAGAAATAATTAACACGTGTTACAATAATAATAACCATTACTACATAAGTAGACTCTACAAGTAATCACCCAAAAAATGAGACACCTCATTGATGTGAATTTTGTGAAAGAATTACATAATTTCTTCCAAGCATTATTGACCCTTCACAAGCATTTTTAAACCCCACCAAAACCATATGGGGTTGAATTCGATATGAAAAAATCAAACATCTTCAAATGTCATTGATTTGGTTCACCTATTAAAAAAAATACCACAAAGATTAATCAAAATCTTGAACAATAAAAACGAGAGAAAATGATTTTTTTTAAAAACATGTACATAAACACATTTCAAAGGTCTTGGTTTCTTTGAAATAGTGATGTGGCCACCTAAGCTGAAAATTCTTTAAGTAGTTTAAGTAGACTAGGGAATATTTGGCCCACAAATCAAATTGACCACCATCATGTCTTTCAATGTGAAGATTGATCTTTGGACCTCAAGGGTGAAAATCAACTTTTTTACTAACAAACCGCCCAACTTGTTATGAAACTAAAAAGGGGTGCATTTTATGTAACTCGTGTTTTGTTCTCAATGTTACACAAATGTCAACTTTCTTATTTAACATCTTATCAATATTTTATCCAAGTACAAAATTGAAAATAATTTTTAATATTTTTCAATCATGCACACATTTTATGTTTTTCTCCTTTGAAAAATGTACATTCATTTTAACAAGAAAAAACTTGTATTTCATTGTTTAATAAAATTTCAATAACCATTCTTTTGAGTAAAAGACTTAAATACATGATTATGAAATGGAACAAATTGTATGGCTAACATAATAATAAATAAATGATATATCTCCCAATTTTAAATTTTATATCATAAAATATTAATACTTATAATATTTCAACTTTAATGTTTCATACTTTATTCATATTTTGTCCCCCAAAAAATCATTCTTTATTTTTTTCAATTATGCACACATTTAATGATTTTTTTAATAAAAAATTAAACTCATATCAAGATTTTAAAAAACTTGAATTTTCTTGTTTAATAATATTTCAATGACCATTCTTTTGAAAAAAATACTCAAGCACATGATTTAATAATGGAAAAGATTATTTGGTTAACATGATAGTAAATAATTGATATATGTCCCAAGTTTTAAAGTAATAGTAATTTAAAATTATATTATAATTTTAAAATTAATATATATCATAAATTCATGTTACTATTTTTATTTAAAGGTAATAATATATATTTTATTCAAATATAATAGTCAACAATAGATCATAAATATTTTATATTTAAAAAGATATAATAATATTATTTTAAATTAATTTTACTACTTATGACATACATTAATTTTAAAGTATTAGATTTTAAATTAAAACATGTCAAATAATTTTATATAATTAATAAATTTGTGGAATTTTATATGTTTTATAAATATAATATGTTAATGTTAATTTCAAATTATAATAATATGTATGATGTATGATGCCATTAATTGTACGCCCAATCTACATAACCTAACTAGTAATTAATGTAACCTATAAAAGTAATAATAATTAGCTTTTCTTAAATTAATTATTAATTTGCAATAACTTATATATCATAACCTACCTATTAGTTAAAATAGGTAGGTTCAGATAGGCTAAATCATTACCCATTACATAGATTTAGGCCAAGTTAGCTATTTTTGTTTAGTAGGTATGTAAGTATAGACTATAATAGTTTCCAATATGAAATTTAGATAGTAATATAAAACTAAATTACCACCAATGCCAACATTGAATGTACTTCAATTATAAACTTTAATAATCAATTGCAATCACAAACTTGATGCAACATGTGGTTTAATCATCTATGTATAGTTAGCAAAATATGTTAATGCATTTGCAAAAATTGAGTTGGTTTCCATTTATCACTGTAATTTAACAATAATTAATAACATATGTTAACTTTTCATTAGTCTTTTAATCCAAACACAAGGTAGTCACAAATTATAATCACATAAATATGACTACAATCTAACACTTGTGATTCAATGACATGTAAAATTATTACATATGTAGTTGCAAAATGAATTGATTTGGACAATGATTATACCCTAGTCACAAACACATGGTTGGGATGGACAAGATTTTTTTTAGTGAAATGAAAAGTGATATTTAAAAATTATTTTTTAGATGGATGAAAAATTGTAAACTTATTTATGTAAAACAAAATAAAATAAGTTTTTGTTAAGAAGATTGGCATGATTCATTTTATTGTTAGTAAAAAAATCCCATTTATCATTACATTTTTTCACATATATTATTATTATTGGGCGATGGAAATATGCTTGAATGTTGATATATGTCCTTGAAGAAATTGTTGGCTATTTGATTAAATGCATTATCACAATTCTATATCCAATGATATTCATTGGGGTTATATCAAATGACCTTTACAATTTAATCCAATGGGAATTAGGTTAAATTCAACAATCAGTTAAAAATGATAGTATTAAATGGTGCAAATTTAATCTTTAAAATATCTGCATAATGCATAATTGAGATGAAAAAAATGTGTCAAGAAATGTGAACCATTTGATTACATTGACGGTCATGATCTAGAGAGTTAAATTAGGGTTAGATCAAACCATATTAGGGTTTGAATAAAAAACATTTAAGGTTAGTGCGAATGGTGATTTGGTCCAATGGTGAAGATTTTGCAAAATGGATGTTTCATATTTCTTTGTTTTCTTATAAATATTGATCTCTTGTCAATGACATCTCATCTATCATTCATCTAATGTTACATTGCCATTTTTCTTGTTCATTTTTTGTAGGATATGTTTACTTTATTTTTAGCTTTAGCCTTGGGTTTGTGTGTTCTTTTTTTAGTCTTGTTCATTTTTGTTAGTTCTCACATAGGCCTTGTCTTGTCGAACTTTTATAATGACACCTTTTTTCTTTTACTAATTTGTTTTTATTGTGTAGTTTGCTTTGATCATATGTAACCTATTCAAGAAATTTGCTACAACTTTAGGCAACAAATTTCCTTCTCAAATTTGGTTTTTGATTTTTTGTTTTTGATTTATGTCTTTTGGTAGCTTGATATGTTCATTTTTCAGTTTCTTGATTGTCAAACATTGGTCTACTTTGAAATTACTGTTATTGCAGTTTTTTATTATCTTGTTTTATGCCAATTTTTTTTTATTACTTTTTTTCTTTTTTGTAAACATCTATAAAAATGTGTTGCAATGATTTTTTCTTGAAATATCTTCTAACAAGTTTTTTGGGTTATATGATGCCAAAGTTATTTTGATGTAGCATACAAGTCTCTTGTAGTTATGCAACATCATTTTTTTAATTTCTATTTTTTAATTTCTTGATTTTGTTTTAATTTTAATTTGCTTATTTTTTGGTGTATTGATTATTATTTTTGGTTTCTTGATCATCAAATGTTGGTCTATTTTGAAATTATTATTATTACAGTTGTCTTGATTCATGAGTTGATGTGTCTTTGTTACTTGATGATTTTCATAAAGATTTATCTAGATTTATCTTTTTTCTTGAAATATCTTTTAACAATTTGTTTTGCTATAGGTACCAAGGCTATTATGATGTAGTATGCAAATCCATTACAATTGTGCAACAACAATGTTTTGGTACAAATTTCTCCATTTGCCATTATGGATTTCATGTTGAATTTTCTTGATTTGGATGTTGATTGTGACACTAGTGTCTACAATGATGACTTTGTTGACGACTAAATAATAATTAAAAGGTTTCTTCAACTTTCTGGTCAAAATTGCTTTTGATGATCCTTGTTAGTTTGGGGAGGAAATTAGCTTGTGCACCAATATTGATGTTGAAGTTGATGATGATGAAAATGAGTCGAAATTGCATTTTCATGATTTGCACCTTGCTGAACTTGAGAACATAAGGGCTAGCAAATAGATGAAGAATAGGCATTTAGAAGGTTGGGTAAAGAATGCCTTTGATGCATGGAGGTATTTCAAGAAATTAGACCCATGTATGTCTATTGAAGACTTCTTTGAAATTGGTCTTAAATTTCTAGTTCAATGGTTTTCAAAAACGATTTTGCAAGTGTTAAAGAAAAATGAAAAATTGTGTCCACCTACAAGGTTAGTTTGATATTGTTTTTGGTTCTATTTTTATGAACCCTTTAACATTTTGACACTAATTAATTATTTGTTTATGTGGTATTACTAGTTTGTTTTGTGCATTTCAGAGGGCTATAAAATTTCAAGAAGCATCAAGGTGTGTCAATTCAAATAATTCAAGGCTCAAATTCAACATTTGAACTCATCTAGTCTATGAGCATGTCAAACTTGTGTTGAATGAAGCAATATCAACATCGATAAAAAATGGCCTTGGTCAAAGCATAAAGAAGTCTAACTTGCTCACATTATCAAAAGAAAGGTCAATGTTAAATGAATTGAAATGTCAATTAAACAAACCTCATGGACTCAATTGTGATTTGATTACTTTTGCACAAAGAACTTTATTATTCGAAGGGTAAATGAAGTTCCACATAGTTGATGAATTTAATTTTTCATTGCATGTAGACAAATTTGGTGAGTTTTTAAGGTATGTCATCTTTTAATCATACACCATCTACTTTGATTTTATATGACTTTTTGTTTTTTCCTTCATTTTTATTTTTTTATTTCAACCAAGTTCTAATTTTTTAAATGCATGGTCATCAATCTATTATTTGTTTTTCTCCTTCTATTTTGCAAGTACTAAAATGGCTCTAACAAATATTGGAGATTTGATGTAGACCACCATGGCACTAATGATCATAGAACTCTGGTTAATTATTACATTGTGGATGTTATATAAACCTTCAAGGCTTTGATGGCACATAGACTTCTTTGGAATGAACCTCCTTTTCATCCATTATTCCTCACACTAAATAATTAATTCCACCAAAGGGATCCTATATGGTTTACAAAGATTCCTATTGGGAAAAATACCTTGAGGTTGCTTTCAAAGTGATTGATAGATGATATATTAAAATTGAAAAACAAATAGATAATTAATAAAATTGGTCATGACATAACCATTATTTGAATGGCAAATGCATTTGTGTCAATTGAATATGGCATGAAGATTTCTATGCATTGGGACCCAAAAAACTATTCCAAGTAAATTTATTTATTTATTTTTAATCTATTGTTCTTGTTCCAAAATTTAATATCTTTTTTGTGTTTTACATGTATGAAAGGTGTTTTATGCATATGACAGAACCAACACTAAGGGGAAGAATAGAACAATGTAGAAAATCATTTTTGGTGAAATACATGGTGACCATCCAATAAACCTTTGAAAAAACTTTAGTTGAGGAACAATGATCTTTCAAAAGATTTAAAGTACTTTTGCATGTTTTTTTGTTTCATTTCATTATTGCCTTGCCCTTGTTTCCTTTTCCTATTTCTTTTTGCCATAATTTAATTTTTCTTTTAAAGTTGTAGGCCTCTAATGCATCTTGTACTATAACTATGGTTGTGAAAGATCCTTTTAACAAAAAATTGTGAAAGATCCTTTTAACAAAAAAAATGTAACTCCTAACACTTCTAGTTTACAAGTTTATTAGTAACAACATGCTTTAGTTGTTATTTCAAGTTGAAATGTGATGAGTTCAAATGTTGTCAATCCTACATGTGCCAAGACTATTTTTGAATTGTAGGATGATAAAGACATGGTATTACAAAAAAATTTAGAAGGTTTTTTGACTTAGTATGAATTGATGTCAATTTGTCAATGGAAACCAACAATTTCTATATAGAAATCAACAATTGTTACCAACATTGGGGGGCATCGATTGTAAAATTTAACAAATTACAACATTATTTTTTGAATATTTGATCTCAGTATTATTGTCAACCTTCGTTGGAGTATGCAAAATCCTAAGTGGATTTCTAGACACTTTGACATTTGTTGAAGGACACTAATAACATTTGAGATTAACTTCATTACACCAAAATGCATCTTAATTCACTTTGGGTTTCATTAAATTTTGAGTGAAGAACATTTTTACAATTATGAAACTAGTCAGCCCCCAATGACTGAGGACTAATTGTTACATGCAGTGAATTGGTCCACTAATACTTAATGAGATACAAATTTACCAAGCCATTTCACTTGCTAGTTAATTAACTAGACAACATAAAAATCAATTAAATTTAAATTATTTAATATTTAATGTAATATTTAATATTATTGATAATTTCATGATTTTCAGCTTATGAATTATTGACATATGTCCCTACGTATGTTAGGTTAAACTTAGCCTAAGTACATAGGCCATGTAATCAACCTAAGTAGGCACCTACTTTAAGAAACTAGATAAAAGAATATTTGGTCAACTTACCATTGTTGACCACAAACACACCATTTGTGAAATTTGATCCCCCAACCTATAAAATGGAACCAAACACCCCTACCATCAAGCCACTGCACTTGTTGTGATAATGTGTTACATTGCATTATATTTATCAAATATTTCATTTTAAACATTACAAAAACATAAATTTTGAAAATTTATATTTTATTGAAATTTTGTCCAAATTAAATTATTAAAGTTTAATTTTAATTTTTTTTCAATAATGTACATAATTACATTTATTTCCTTTTGAAAAGGTAAAATCATTTAAACAATTTTTTTTTGAATATCACTATTCAATAACATTTCAATGACCATTCTTTTGAAAAAAAAACTGTTTAATAAATGGATAAATTTTTTGCTAATATAAAATTACTACCTATGTTATTAATGGTTATTGGTAGTTATTCTATTGATTATTAATAATTATTATTCTATTAATGGCTATTGGTGTTTATCGGTGCCTATTTTATTATAAGTTATTGTTGGATATTTTGGGCTATATTATCATAAGCTACTATTACCCTATTACCCTATTACCTTAGGTCATTATATTTTATTTTAGATTATTTTAAATTGTTATATTTAGGATAAAATAACTTATTTTAACATAAAATAGAATGACCTTGAATAACCTAAAGTATAACTTTAAATAACATATATTAACTTAAAATAAAATAACTTAAGGTAGAGCCTAAAGTTAGTTAAGTAATTTAATTTAGAATAACTTATAGTAAAAAACATATAATAATTTATAATAACCTATAATAACTTCTAATAATTTAGGGTATAAGTTAAAATAACTAAAATAACTTTAAATAATATAAGGTATATCATAAGATAACATAAAATATTTAAAATAACAACATATAAATAAATTTATTTAGCACAATAAATTATAATAATGAATTATGTGAATTAATAGTGAAACATGATGTTTACATAGTTATATATAGTAAAATAACTTTAATCACGTTGAAATCACTAAAGTGTAGTGAATTTATTTCACTTTTAAGTTTCCATAATGATTTAGGTTAATGAACTACACTCCATTTTTGTATTAGTGTTGTTAGTTGATTGTTATTTCTAACCTTTTTTGGGGGTATACAAGTACCTAAATAGAAATATAATTTATACTCATTCATGTTATTTCCATGATAGAATTAAATGAATGTTGATACTTTGACATTTTTTATGGAACTCCAAAAACACGTAATGTTCATTTTGTTGTCTTGAACTATTTGTTTTTCCCTCAATAATTGGAATTTGTAAATTATACGGGTAATGCACACCCATTGGATGATTTTATTGAAATGCAATACCACCAAAGCAAAGGGAAAATATCATATTGTACTTGATTTTTTTTTCAATACCTTCATCAAACTAATGCATGAACATAACAAATTTATTATAATACAATTTTTTAGTCCTATTAAACTACTTTCATCTTATCTAATTCAACAATGCAATACCCCAAGGACACATTGGAAATAACATATCCAACCTAATGCCCATATGCATTACCCTCATCAAGGTAATGCAAATGGGTGAAAGCATGGTAAAGTATGCCAAAAAAATAGTCCAACATGTAGTCACTATCACATTTATGGCATAAACATGAAAAAACCTATCCAAAACTTTTAAAACTTTCATTATAAAACAATGGTGCACTCCATTGAGTTTATAATAAGCTACATATAAAATGTGAGGAATTTTCATATTAAAAAATGGATGAAAAGTATGTTCTAAACCAGTTGGGTTTTCAAAATTACCAACATACTTTTATATGAGAACTTTGATAAATTATGACTATGATATGAAAACATTTAAAACACATTGATACATATTAGTGTTCTATCCATTTGAAAGTACAAAAAATTCAATTACAATTGTACTTTCATCATACTTGCATATACTTGAAGCAAGAACATGACACCTACTTTCTTGTACTTGTATTTCTAAAAATGTACTTAAATGCATATTAAAACATGTAATTATTCAATATAATGTAATGAATGAAGTCAAAGATCTTCTTCTTATTGATCATTAAAGTAAAAAATATTCATGAGTTCAATGTATTAAATCTTAGTTTATGGATACTTTCCACCCAAAAAAACGTATCTCTCATTGACATATTTTACCATGCTTTCACCCAAATGCACTAGATCATTTTATTGTTTTGCAATACCCTTAGGCCTAGTTGTAACTATTTTATCTCATCTATTTCATTGATGCAATACCCTATGGACACATTGATAATACAATGTCCAACCCAATCACAAATGCATTACCTTCATCAAGGTAATGCAAATGCACTAGATTATTTAATTGTTATGCAATATTCATGCCCAAAATAATATATTTCACCTCATTTGATTCATAAATGCAACTATTAGATTATTTTGGTCTTATGCAATACCTTCATGCCTATGATATATTTCATTTCATTTAATTGAACGATGCAATACCCTAAGAATGTATTGAAAATAACCTACTAATGTGCAATACCCTAGTTATAACTATTTTATTTAATTTATTTCATCAATGCAATACCCTTAGGCCAATTGAAATTATTTCATTTTATCTAATCTAATAATGTAATACCTTAAAGACATATTGGAAATAACTTATATTGACCTTATATGAAATACCCTAATATGGGTGTTAATCAATTTTAAATTATGGCCTCACATAAAACTAAAGTAAAAAAATCTAATTCAATTGCAAACCCTTCATTTGGTTTACAAGTGTAGTTATGTTGTTAGGAACCAAAAATAGTTGTAACCACTAATTAATTCTATGTTTTTAACACCAATCTTTTTTAATAATTTTAATTTGAAAATAAGTTAAAAATTTTACACATTATCAAGTCTAATATTTTATTATATACATGTTCAAATATGAAATTATGTCATTAACATTTGGACCTTCAAAAGTAGTGTAAAAAGACTTGTAAATGGACTTGGAAAACTTTGAAAAGGACATATTTTCTAGGGTGCAATCATATTAACAAATACCATTAACAATCATAACCATTGCTTAATTTTTTAAATTTTGGATTATAAGAAAAAATTATAAATAAAATGTTATTGTGAATACAAGCATACATATCATAGAAATTTGGAATTAATCTAATGAGTAAAAAAATACACAATTAATATTTTAAAAGATTCATAACCATTACTTAAAAGCAATTTTGACATTAAAAGAAAAAATTTTAAAAACAATTTAATGACATATTTTGAGATTTTTAAAAATATATACCTTAACAAAATAGTACAAAGAAATTCTAAAGATGTTTTTGAAAATTTGTTCTAAGAATATTCCAATAATACTTCCCAAGGGAGTGCTAGTGGCTCCTATTATGCCATTTGCACCTGTACCCTATTCCTATTGCGGTTATGCAAAACCATCATGGGTGTATTAGGGTTAGGTCTATGGGTTAAGGTATTCCATGGACCAAAACACAATCAAAGCCTATGCAATACCCTCATGGGTGTATTAGGTTTAGAGATAAGGATGATGGAATATGTTTTGTCTTGTCTAAGAGTATTGCATAACAAAAGTGTAAATACAATACCCTCATCATGCATATATAAACTATCTCAAATTCTAACCATGAAATAAGGGATTGTTTTTACAATGAGGGTATTGCACAAAAACATGCCTTCAAGTTTTAAGTTCCATAAACATTTGGACTATAATTGCAATACCCTCATGTATTAACAATACATCGAATCAATTTTTTGCTCAATGCAAGATACACATGCATTACATGGATATTAGTAACCTTGTTTCTATACAAATAAAATTCAAAATTTTTACAAGTAGATATTTTTACATACATTCATTTCCAATGCCAATGGGATATTCCATGGAGGCTAAATTAATCTACAAAAATGTGGCATGGAAAATTCATGGATGCCATACACATGGTACAATTGTGTATTAGTCCAAAAATGGAATGTCAAGTTAATTGCTCCCACCCTCATTCTCACTAGAACTTTCATTAATAGATTTCAATGATAATCCATTTGCATTCTGATAATGTGCCACTGCATTTTGTGCAAATTGAACATATTTTTAGGTGTATAATTATCGGTTTGCCACAATTATTTTTACCAAATTGGTTATGAAGGCCTCCTTGTTGGGACCTTGAATCCTAAAATGGACACACACACAAACCAATGAGTATAATTTGGAAAACAGATGTTTGAAACACAATGCAAATTTGAAATGAAAATTGAATGTGATGGAACTTACCAACCATGAATCATCTTTGATTCATGGTAATTCACAAATAAAATGATCTCATTTTCACATTCCTTTTTTAATGAAGTTCTCATCCAATTTTAGTTATCTTAAACATTTTTGAAGCCCTTTGCATGAAAGACCTTGCTAGCTCGAATTAAACCAACACAATCTTCATCCTTCTCTAATTTGGTCATCAAATGGGGGGGATGAACCCCACACCCCATGTTGGAATGCCCAATAGAGTGAATAACTTGAAATAGGTGATTCTTACCAATGTGGGCATTCGTGCCAATTTTATTCATAGTGCATCATTTCACAAGTGATCCCATTCACATATGGCACAAGTATTTGTTTAAGCAATTGTTTTTTTCTTGTTGCGCCAAAGCCTAGAAAGAAGATTGCTTAAAACTTATGCATTCACCAATGCATGGTCTTGATGGCCAGTATGACCCCTTTCACTAAATAGATGGGCGCTTAAGCTTCCCAATTCCTTGGAAAGATCGTGTTGTCAATGCAAATATTTTGTCAAATAAGATGCATTGCAAGTTTTAACCTTGCAAATAAATGTATGCCCATCTTTCTCCTAAGTCATGCCCTCCTTGGCAACCCCATGTGACACATTTACCCCTAAATTAACAAAACAAAAAAGAACAGAGGAAAAATTCAAAATATTTAAATAAATTGTAAAAGACCAAGGTATTGCACTTAATGATGAAAGATATTATAAAGGAAATGAGGGTATTGCATGCACACTAGTGACTACTCTTAAGGTTATTACATAGGCAATGAGGGTATTGCATACACAACAATGATTAATATTAATGTTGTCACATAGACAATGAGGGTATTGCATACACAACAGTGATTACTAATAAGGTTTTGACATATGCACCTAGGATAGTACACACCAACCAATGACTATTAATAAGATTGAACATTTGGCCATTAGGCTATTGCCAAAAATAAATTGGCCAAAAAAACCCCACCCACTCTTTCAATGTGAAAGAATGAACATGGTAATGAATTAACATAAGTTAAAAACTAGTGTTGACTTGTGGGAGGATTAAAAGCTACAAATGCTTGTTAGTCTTCACTACAAAAAATTTGCATATTAATGCCTAGTTTTTTTGACAATTTTTTAATCATAAATGCTACATGTGATTACAATTTGCTTCTATTGCCTTAGACAAGTCGCATAAAATTTTACTCACAAAAGAAAAATGTGGCACTAAATTGCAATGGTAGTTGCATGAAGATGCAACTTACATAACCATTTCATCCATCCAAACTAGCTTGTGTGGCATTGTTGTTTTGTGATTACTTTTACCACTAAATAATGTAATTGCATTATTTATATACATTTTTAAATATTTAAAATAAAATAATACATATTATTGATAATTTCATTGATATCAATTTATAAGTTGTTGACACATGTTATTACCTAGGCTAAGCTAAAAGCTTAGTCTAAGTTATTAAGTAGGTTGCCTAGTCTACCTAGCTAATAGGCTATATAGGTAAAAAATATTCCACAACTTACCACTATTGACCACAACCAATGTCATTTGTGAAAATTGATCCTTGAACCCCAAGGATGGAAATCAACTCTTTTACCACTAAGCCACCCCAATTATTGTGACAATATAATAATGTGTATTTTATTTAACTTTACTTGATTTAAACATTACAAAAAATGTCATTTTTGTTATTTGATATCTCATTGATATTTGGGGTGAAAGTAAAAATAGGTGGATAGTTTGGATTGTCAAAATTGTAATTTTTCGGCATCACAAACATAAGTTTAAAGCCATATTCAAAATTAAAATTCTCAAAATTTTCATTATTCATGTTATCATAAACTTTAATGGGAATCATCATAAAAAATTATGGATGAAATCTAAAAAGATTATGGATTCATAATGGACTTTTGAAATGACAACACTATATTTGTCATATAGGAAAAAATAAAAAATGTGGATTCAAAAAATATGTCAAAGTAGTGTCAAAATTTTATTTTTAAAAAAAACTATCATGAAATGAAGAGTTTATTAATGAAGTGAATTGAAACTTTCCATATATATATATATATATATATATATAATTCTTAAAAGTTTTAAACGACATGATTGTTGTAAATTTTTATCTTCGAGAGTTCATTTCACATTTAAAATTTTAATTTTTTGCATGGATTTTTTTATCAATCACATGCTTAAGGATATTAATAGCTTGGCTTATTAATATTTATGATTAAAAGCATAGGGGATAATTATAAGATTTACGGTTTGATAATTGTTAAACTATAAAAACATTTGCTAGTGTTAGATTATGGACTCTCAAACACCACTTTTGAACCACCTAACCATGTTTTCACCCTTTTGACAAGATTTAAAGTTTAATCTTAAAGTTTTTTCAATATGTAAACAACTAACTTTTTTCTTTAAAAACTATAAATTAAATTGAAAAGAAAAATACTTGAATTTTGTTAAATTGAATATCAATTCAATGACCATTCCTTGGAAAAAAATTAATTCAAGCACATAATTTATAAATGGAAAGAAAATTGTGATATATATATCTTTTGTATCTTAAACCTTCATTTGATTCTAAAAATTATATTATACAATTTTTCTTTTGAATATCATAACTTTAATATAAAAAATTTAATTTAAATGTGTGATATATAATTTATTCACATATAATATTTATAAATGGATATAAATAAATCATAATATAAATATAATAAAATATTTTGTATCGACCATATTATTTCCGATGTAAAAGATTAATCAAAAAATTTGATTTGAATTTTTAATATGAATTAATGACATATAGTAATTGATTTTATGGAACTATAGATTTTATTACTTTTACACTTGTAATATATTAAGTTTTATTTAAAATTATGATAAAAAAATTTATGTAAAAATAAATTATACATAATTTATAATTTATATTTCTAACGTTTATTTGATTTCAAAAGTTATATTATTTATTTATTCTTATAATATATCATACCCAAAATATAATATTAGATATATGATATATAACTCAATCACATATAATGTTTATGAATGGATCATAAATTAAGCCTAGTACCTAGTTAACCTATTCAATAAATAAATTACATTGCTAACTTAATTAAGTAATTAAATAAATAAAACCTATATCAACATAACAAAATACCTATTATTTAACCCACATACATATGACCTACTAGCTACTTACTACCTAATACCTAGCCTAATAGCTAGATTAATTACATAATATATTTAATTAAGTAATCAATATATACAAAAAAGTTATCACATATTGATTACCCTTACTATTTATTACTTAACCCATGTACATACTACCTACTACATATCCTACTTAATTACTACCTACTATCTAGCTTAATTTATAAATAGATTGATTAAATAACTTACCCCATTAATTAATTAATTAATTAAACATAACATTTTCATTCAACATAATAAAATAATTACTAAGGTGCAAATTTGTTAAGGAATACTAAAGAATTATCATTGGGTCACCCTTAGCTATGTCCTTTTCACTAAAGGACTTTCACAATAATCTACCATGAAAAATGGGTGTAGTTGGCACACATGGCAAAATTGTAACATTATGCAAGTAAGATCAACAGTTGCCTAATTGCGGTGGGCAATCAAAGTTTTTAGGTTTTCATGAAATTACGAAGTTTCAACCATTTGGACAAAAACTTTGTTGGCCAATGTTAAAAAAATTAATTTTTGACATTGTAAAAGTGTTGAATAATATTGTTTTAAAGTTGCTTGTGTTTAACTGCATGTGTTTGTTTTGATCATGTTGATTGAAGCTCACACATTGTAATCATTTTTTTTTTCTTTCAAGAAGACCAATGTTGGTTGTGAAGATGGAGGCGAAAACCGTAAATCCTACACTTTGAACTTTTTCTTTTAAGAATTTTGATGAAGTTGTTAATGAAGATTGAGGACAAAATATTTTTTGGCCATCGCATAGGTTGAATTTATGAAGGTTTCTACAATGGGCTGAGGTTGTAAGGTTCAACACTAAACATCATCATGTCACAAAGTTCAATAGAACTAACTTCCACAATAGGTAATCAGTTTCCAACTAGATTCCTTAATGTGAAGGAATTTTTTAACCATATGTAGTTCTTGAAGCCCTAATTTGTGGTTCATTGTGAGTTTCTAAGAAGATTACATCAAGCTTGCAAGCATGGCATTGGTTATTTTGGTCACCCATAGGTCAAGTTCAAAAGCTTTAAGGTTTAGGGTTATGTTACAATGTTGTTACATTTGCTAGTATGAATTCATTGCATCTTTGTAATGCAATACTACTATGGCTAGGAATTTGCTACAAAGTTCAAATTACAATTGCTCTTTGGTTTTTCTTTTGCATCATGTAGAGTTTTTTGGTTGTTTATGACCAACTACACAACTTAAAATGGTAAATTCACTTTTGAAGCAAGAGTTTCCAAGGTGCTTTGACAAGGAGATATTTACATTTGATGTGTGAGAAGTTATGTTTGGTACCACTTTTATTGGAGTAATAGTAACATTGATCATCATCCACAACCCATGTAGTAGCTCCAACTCTTCATCTTTAGTAATTTTCCTACTTCCAAACTCCATCCATCATGTCAAGTGTTCATGTTTCGACATCTTTTGTTTCGACACGACATGAACATAGATTGCTTGTAGGCAAATTGCTTGTAGGCAAAAACATGCCTTACTTATGAGCAATATACTGTTTTACAATATATGGATCCATATAATGAAGATGATGATCTAAAGGTAATTTTTATTTTCTAAAGTCTTTTTTATACCACCTACTTTTTGTTTTAGTACTAGCTATTGTGGTTGTTCACACACTTTGCATTCACAACTAAATTGCATTGCAAGCTTGAACAAAATTTTCATAGTTTAATGTTTTATAGCTAGTTATGTTTCCTCAATTTTGATTAAATACTTATGATGATGGTACAGTGTTTCTTGCCTAGCCACTAGACTAGGATTTATCTATCATGAATATGTGAATGTTGTAGAATTTGCCTTTAATGCATGATCAACAGAATATCTAAACCCACCCACAGTAGGAATCATGATGTCTTTTCAATGGGTGATGAAGGTGCATATGATGTTTGTTTTCGTGATTAAGTACACAAGAACACTAAATAGAGCTATATTTTGTGTGGGGTTCCAATTTAAATCAAACCCAAGTCGAAGTTTAAGTTTGAAAACTATTTGCAAACTAATATATACAACATAAGATCATGGATAGATGGTAATGATCCTTTAGGTTTTTTTTCCCCTGCATCTAGAGTTCATATTAGGACATTGCATGCCATTGGAACTATATTGAAACATTTTTCTTGATGGATGTAATGAGTAGTTACATGTTGAGGACAATGCATTGAATTCATGACCTAAGGTAGCTTGATGTTCTTGCACAACCTACCATATTTCAGCTTATTTTGTGTTTCCTTAAAAAAAAACTAAATCTTTGATGATATAGACAATCATGTGGTGTACATGGACACCCATCCTTTGATTGATGGTTACCATCATAAACATTTGTTCTTGTTAAATTGGTTTCTTATTTAGCCCCTGAGGAGATATTCTTTTGTGACCACATCAAGAATTGATTCTTTTACATGTTGAGCAATTGGCATCATAGGATATATTTATTTGGTTATTATTTCTAGGACTATTATATCAAGTGCCTTTAAATCTTATGTGTAATGAATAGCATTGTAGATGAGAACTTGTTGAACAGCAATAGGCACCAAAGAAGTTTGCATGTCAAATTTAGACTTGGAAATCATTCAACTTTTAGAGTTGTAGGTTTTTGATCTACAAAATATGTTATATTATTTTAAACTCAAGAAGGCTAATAGTTAAGGAGATCATGAAGTTAGAACAATCTCCTTTGGTAACATCTTACAATATTACGTACATGTGTTCTTTAACTTGGGCTTGGCATAGTGGATGTAGTAATAAGTTTTTCACATTGAAATGATGTAATTTGATGTCTACATGGCTTTCAAAGTTTTAGATCATGTATTTTTGTGTGATATGGATGGTGCAACTAAGAACTAGTCCAAGGTGCATTTTCAACTTTCTCAAACATTACCAACCTAAGGAAAATATTGGGCTTTATTCACTATAAACTTTGAGTGAAGATCTTCTTATTGTGCAATTGATCTAAATATGTTGATTAAACTCTAGAATTTTCAACTCCATTGAACTTAAGTGCAACAAGGAAGGAAGTAACGTCCTTGTGGTTAGCTTCCAAAAACTAGTAAAATAGAGCCCTGTCATATGCCTTGCTCATCATCACATACCTTACATATTGCTTGAACCCCACTACCATTGTTGCTTTTAATTACAATCGCAACAAGTTCGTCACCAAGCCCGCCACATCTTTTCCATAAGCTCCACATATCATTTTACTACTACCCATGACCATCATCAAGATCTTTGAAATAAAAATGCCACCACCACCACATGCAATGCCCCATGCTACAACCCATACAACAACATGTATTACTACTGCTACTGCTATAACAAAAAGTTGTTCCTCTTCCCATCTGATCCATGCTAGCTAGAACTACTGCACCATTGTAGCAACAACTAGGTAAGTACTATAGACAATGTAATTATAATATCTACTAGCATTTTATTTTTTAGTTGTAACAATAGTTTTAACGACTAGACATGACATGATGATAATCGTCCAAAAGCACTAATGGATCCTTGATATTTTGCATATAATCCCCATCATCTACATAACTATTAAACTCGATTGAGAACTAATCATGAAAGTGAAATCTATTGTGTCTTGAAAAAAGTACATGTCTAAGTTATAGTTGAAGATCAAGCCTTGGTCAAATAGTTTTATGTTACAGGCATAAGCATGGTAAAGTGGACAACTAATTCTCCTTGGTAGTCTACTTAACAAGTAGAAAAAAAATAACAACAAATTCCATCATAAACCATTTATATGTGGAATATTTTTACTTGAATGATCAAAGACAAGATAGCTCTTCACTATTGTGCATTAACTTTCAAACTCCACATTGTAAAAGTAGGTTTAGTAGATTTTGCAATTTACTTTTCATCTACTTTTTACAATGTGGACTTTTGTAAAATATGTGGTAAGTAGGTTTTAATAAATAGATTTTCTATTTTCTATTATGGCCACCCCTCAAAACTATAATGATATTTATACCCCAAAAGTAATAGAGCAACTAAGTTTTAAAAGTAGACTAATAGTATCCCCATTTACAAATTTACCACCTAGCAAATGGGGATACTTTTGGTCTACTTTTAAAATTCATTTGGTCCTAATTTTTTAAAAAGTGAATTCTTACATTAATAATAGAGGTGTGGGATGATTTATAATTATATTTTCACCCATTTTATGCTACTTGTTTGGTTTTGTATGCATGATACAAGGTAAGTCTAAAGACATTCACTTTTTTTGTAAATTTTACCATGTTTTTACCTTTACAATTGCAATGATGGATGGTGATGTCAAAAGCTAACTAACTAGTTGCAAGGGCTCATGATTAGGATTTGTTACTATATAACAAAATAGGGTTGTAGCTCTTGTAGGAGCAACAACTAAAGTGCACAACAATAACAGAAGCAATTGCACTAACACATAACATAAATGCCAATGCTAGTGCTTTTGTTGTTGCTATTATTACTACTATTTCTAATGTGAGTATAATTGCTTCTGTTGTTGCTATTGCAATTTCTTTTAGTAGTTTTTTTCTTCTAATGTTGTTGCAACTACTAGGTGATGACGAATCATGGGATGTTTTTTCATTGCATTTCGTGGCTAATTGGTAATGAATCTCTCCACCAAGGGCGGTTTAAAGAAAGAGGCAAGGAAGTTGCTTTGGCAATGCAAGTGGACGGTAAACATGACAAAAATAGATGTTGATGATCAAAATATAGAACTAAAGAACTACCATCATGCCGTGCATAATATTTTGTGGTAAGTAGGTTTATTCCTAATGAATATTTGCATATATAAAGTTTTTTTTGTTTCTCTTATACTACTACTAAACATAAATTTCTCTTGTTTAAATGAAAAAAATTATAGACTATTCAAATGATTTTCCAACTTTCTAGTTGTATTGTTCTTTTTATACAGTCTTTTGTTGTTAATATTGAGTACGTTGAACAAAGCTCCCAGATTGGATGCATTGTAATGTTTTTGTTCATGTGTCAATAATTAATGTTTAGTAGACTTGTGGACTATAATTTACAAATTTGGAACTTTGTGTTGTTGCCTTGTTAATTATTATTATACCTAGATAACCAATTTCATTATTTAAGAGATTTCACAAAGACTTGCAACCCTATTTGTATCTTTGAAAAATAACCCCATTTGTTGGCTTTAATAATTCCAAATCCTTGGCGACGATTGCACCATCATTTGGAACAAATATATTGAGGTTAGTGCCAACAAATCTTGGAACATTCTACCTTTGAAGAATTTTGTAACCCGTTTACTTTTGTAAAATACCTATTTCAAGTTTTAGCATGGACATAAGGTTTTGCAAGGTTTCATCTATGATTGTGAAAATGTCAAACACATCACATTAGGAGTGCCTCTCTTTGATCACAAGAGTATAATTAGGACATCAAATATAAAAGGACCCAAATTCATGAAAGGCCACTCTTTCAAAGGATGACTTAATCACATGAATATTTAAAATCAAGAGGATACACTCCTTTGAATCAGATGCACATTTCAATTTGATGTACAAGATTATTCTTCCTTATGAACACAAGAATAAAATCAGGAGACAATCATGGAAGGACCTAAATTCAGATATGTTATCCTTCAAAGGATTTAATAACTAATGTAAACATCCTTGCCAAGGAGAATATATCACCTTTGAGGTTGAATGCCCTTCCTAGTTGAAGACCATGCATTAATTTGGACTCACGAATTTGGCAAATTTCTTCAATTGCATTGGTAAATGAAAACAATTCAAGACTCTTGAATTGAAATATGTACATTACGAATGCCACTTTTTCAAATGAAGATTATGCATTTTTCTAGAAACTAAAGCAAGTTTTCTAAAAGATTCCTAAAATGAATACCAACCTAGGGCTTTGGACTTTAAAGATTCAAATTTTGAAATTCGCAACTAATAGAATATAAAAGGATTGGTATATAAAATGTTTACCTTCTTGTTTCATGTGATTGATCTTTTCTTGAATCCCATTGTTGTCATTGTTACATGATATGCAAATCCACTATATATAGTTTATTTTTGTTCTTATGACAAGGGACTTATGCCCATGCTTTGCCAATGATATGGGTGAAGGACATGAACTAGGAAAAATCCTACAACACAAGTTATTGAAGTTTGAAAATGTGTGAACAAACAAAAAGGTGGTACATGTGGCACAAGATGTAACAACAATGTCATTTGTAGTGAACCATTCAAAGCAAATTGAACAAGCTTTGATCAAAATAACCCTATTTTCATGCTCTTCCTTGGCTATGTCCAAACTAAGTGCTAATTAATTAACTTGTTTACCCTTATGCTCTACAACAATACCCAACAAAATTTATGCCCAAACTCATTATTGGTGATCTTTCATTTACAGGATAAAATTTGAAGTAGAGTTTTCAGCTCATGCCTTCACCTTCACATCTAGGTTAGGATTATTTGACTTGTAACCATTTTCCTTGGACCCCACATGGTAGAGACCTTTCAAGGGTGGCATGGCCTTCATCACAAAGCTTATTGAGGTTAGCTCCTTCAGTAGATAATTCCATTACGTTTGTCCAATATGCCAAATCCCTACCACAATAATCAACTTTGTCACATTTTGAATTCTTAGGAGGCCTACTTTGAGAAGGGAAGGAATCAATTGTTGCCATTGTTATATTTCAAACCCTACCATGAACAATGTAACAAACAAATGTTAAAAAAGAAAATATCTTGAAAAAATGCTAACAAATGTGAAATTTTAAACTTGAAATTTCAAGTGTAAAAATGGTTATAACAAAAAATTACACAAGTAAACCTAATTCATGTAGGATAACCATCGGCAATGTTAATGCTAAAACTTTGTACATTGGATGTGAATAGTCATAGACAATTCAACGATGTTAAAACTTTAAGTGCCATGTGAACAGTCATACACAATTCAACAATGTTGAAACTTTGTACCATGTGAATAATCACAAATAACTTTTGAACAATGCAAAATTTTTGTAGCATGTGAATAGTCACATACAACTCTTGAACAATGTTGAAACTTTGTAGCATGTGAACAATCATAGACAATTTAGCTACAAGCTTTTTGAGTTCAAATCAAACAAAATGATAATTTGTACAATTACCCACTGATGTGCACAAACGAAATACTAAAACTAAACTCCATTTGTAATGTCCACAAACAACCCACCTTTAAGTCTTCAAAATACAATGTTGATGGTCCAACTTATGTGTGTCATAGTCGTAAACACCTTCCACCAAGAACATGACCAACACCTTTATTTCTTCAACCAAAAAGAAATTGCAAGCTTGTTATCATATGCACGATTTTGGACAACTACCAGAATATGCAATGGGTGATGATGGACATCATGGTGTTTATTATGACTACAAACACGTTCTTCAAAAGTAGTTGCTCTTGGAAAAATAAATATTTTAGAATGGTCAAAAATGAAAATGTTTAATTCTATTCCTTTTTCGTACTCTTCCCAAGAATAACACTAGTCTGTAACCAAGAGGAACCCAAATCACAAATAATTCAAGATTTATGAGGTTCTACCATTCAAAAAAACTTTCATGTACGTTCTGCATTTGGTTCTACAAGATATAAAAAAGAGACCAACCTACTATTGTCCCTTCTACATAAATCTAATTCTTGCAAAATGTCATAACCTAATGATTTCCAAGACAAAATCCAACCTTCCTTGAACCCTATGACATTCAACTACCCTTCAAATTTTTGAATATCTTTTGGACTCAAACTAAAGGATTCAAAGTCAAGCTTTCCAAACCTCTTAGGAAAATAAGGTGGTGATGGATATCTTTCTGGATTGGAAGAAAGATCTTTATGTGGTCCCAATACAATAAATTTAACTTTTCTAAATATTGAAGCCTTTCCGTCCTCTCAATTGTCCAATCAACATCTAAAGTAATGCATTTCACAAATTCCTCCTCATACCATCTTGGTAGATTGCTTATAAACTTGCAATATTCACAAAAATTCTTGTGTGGTGAGGTTGGTGGAAGGGAAGGAAAAAACATATGTAAAAAAAGGAAGTCTAGCCAAATGGTGTTGCCAAGGGTGTGCTTAGACAGAAAAACTTCAAGCTAGTGAAATAGGAAGACGATAATGCTTGAAAACACAATAGGGTTCATGTGTAAGCAGGAACAAGAAGAAGATACCTTGTTTGATGACTTCAAACCCTTATCATGAGATTAAGGCACGAGATGATTAAATTCAAATGAATGTTCTAGAAATTGAACAAAATCAATGGTTTAGATTGACTATCTAAATTTGATCACTCTTACAAGGATAGTTCTTTTTAGTCCTAGCTAGTACACCTTAATAGGTTTGCACCCACTAATAATTAGCCTACTTATATACTAGTATTCAATACCTATTACCTATTATTACCTAGCCTACCTAGTTAATTAACTAATTAAAAAACACCATCATATATTAACATGATAAAATTTAATGTTGGAAATTCCAAATAATGGTCCATATCTACCATTGCCATGGTATTCTAAAGTTTCACAAACTTGCCAAAGCTTACTACACATTTAAGGTGCGAGTACAAAGATAGGAGCCAAAAACCATGTTAGATAGTGATGAAAACTATGAACTTTTTTACATATGTCTTTTTTTGACATTTTAAAATTATGTTAATCATTGCAAGTTGTGTTAAATGAATACTATGAAAGTTGAAGAATCCAAATTAAAAATTCATTATATTAAATTTTGGGTTATGGTTTTTTAAAATGACATTTGAACTTGAATAGGTCTTGCGTCAAATGTGGTTAATTTTATAATGGATTAGGTAAAGGACTATTGTAATAACATATTAATTTTGATGGTAAAAAAGTTTAGATGATAGCAACCTACTACCCAAGCTCAAAAAACATTCACAATTTAAAAGATATGGAATTTTATTTATTTTTTAAATTCAAATTATTTTTCAAAAATTTTAATTTTCAAGAGTTTTTTACCACACGTAAATGGGGTGTAATGTGCATGACATACAAAAGAAAGTTGTAGTTTATGATATAAAAAACAAAACCCTAAAGTAGTTAACATATTTTGGTATGATTCAAAATTATAATAAATTTTCAAGAAGAAATGTAGAATCTAACAAAATTTACACACTTTGAAATTAACACAAAACATGTGATCTATTGGGGCAACTATTTGTATTTTTAATAACAAGTTAGAAAATATTTCATTCAAAAATTCTTTCATGTGAAAAAGTGAAAAAAGACTATAAAGGACTCATAGTCCTTTTGTAAAGTAATCCAATTGTCTCCTATCTATGTACTTGGACTCTTTAATGGTTAATTCATTAAAAAAAGCTAAGGAAAAAAAGTAGACCATTAAATCCAACAATTTCATCGGTTAATTCATTTTTGTTACATTTAATTACATGTACATTTATAACTAAGATTTATAATCACAATTGAAATTGAATAAAATGCCATGTGGTCATTGAAAACACATTAAGGTGTAATTCTTTGGATGTCTAAAAATTCATTTTTCATAGTTTTAATATTTTCAATAGTAGTTTATTCCAATTGATATGTGCAAATGATCAAATGGGATTCATGTCAAGAATAAATTCATACATCAAAACACATTGTTAAAATTTCATGGTCAAATTTTTGGGATTCAATTTGTTATGGATTTTTAAAGTTGTACAAAAACACTTGTCCAATCAAGGATAAATTAAATGGATTCAATACACCTTGATATAATGTCCTTTGTGAATAAATGATTCAATGGTAATATAGTATTGTGGCAAATTGATATTAAATAAGACAATTTGAAAAGATTTGATGATTAAATTTTGAGATGTATATCAAGTATGAAGCTTTTGAAGGAAGTCCTTCATTTGTTGAAAATAATGATTTAGATGTTCATGTTTCAAATATAAAATTATCATAAAATAAGTTAAAGATGCTTAAATCTTTATGGAAAAATATTTTATAACTCCTTGCCACATGGCCCATTTGATTCAAAGTATATTGTTTTTGCTTGTTTTTGTCATACTTTCCTAGTGTATTTTATTTCATAATGGCCTAAAAATGGACTGTCATGATGTGCCATTTTTGTTCCACCCTAGTGTGTTTTCACCTTGGTGTCTAATGGCCTATGAACCTCATCTCAAGTCATAAAAACAACTACATTTTCATCTATTTTGAAATGTCACTAAAAAAATGATATAAGTCCACTTTTCATTTTCATCCAAACTAACATTAATCACAAGTCATAATTGCAGATGTGATTACAAACCATTTTTTAGTTGTTTTTATAACTACAAATCATTTTTACTATGGTCCCACAGAAGAAAGTTGCATCAATAATAATAAAAATGGTTGATTTGAACACAAGTTGCAAATGTGTGGGTTGGAATGGATTAAATTCCTTGTAGTGTCTTGCTTTTATTCTTCCATTGTATGAACATTTACTTGTTGGTGTTCTTCTACTATGACAACATCTTATTGCACTTATTCATTTGCACTAACAAGTTCATGTGAACCAACAACTTCATTCGCCACATTTGTTTTAGCTAAACCAACAAAAAATAGGGGTAAAAAAAACAAAAAACAAACAAGATACAAATAATTTTAAAAAAAAGTACAGAAAATAAAAACCAAAAATATAAAACCAGAATTAAAAATTACTGAAAATTATATAAAAATAGGAAAAGAAAAAAATCAGAAAAAAATTGAAACGCCATAAAAATGGTATTAAAAAAACCAGCAAAAAAACAGGAAAAAAAGACTAAAATAAATAAAAGAATTAAGAGAAATAAATAAAAATAAAATATTTAAAAAAATTCATGATGAAGACAACAAACCTTTACTACAATCGAGAGCTCATAGCAATAACAACAAACCTTTACTATTGTTGTGGGTCATGGCGATGGCAACAAACTATTATTACCATCGGGAGTTTGCAGGGGTTGAGCTGCAAGGGACTCTCTTCTTCCAATTACTCCTCATGCTTTATTTGTTTTCGTCTCTTTCCTTTTTTTTTTGCTCTTATTTTTCTCTTTCACAACTCCACACACAACTCAAGACACACACGAAGACAAAAGAAAGAAAGAAGAATCAAAACCAAAATAAGAACAAAGAGATCACAAAATTTTCAAATAAAAACACAAAATTAAAAAAAGAAAGAAAGGAAATCACAAAAACAGAAAATAAAAAGAAGAAACAAAGAAAGAAAAAAGAAAATCGAAAAAAGAAGAAGAAAGAGGTCACAAAGAAAGAAGAAGACATTACGAACTGGGAAAGGGGAAGGAAGTGAAATGCAGGAGGTAGGGGTAAGGTAGGGAGGGGGCGCGGGAAGGGAAAAAAAATTGACAGTTGAGAGTCAAGGGGGGGGGTGAAAAGAAAAAATTATGAACCCAGAACCCTGTCCTGGGGTTGGGTTTCATCCCATCAAAAAAAAATCCCGAAACGAGATTTTTTGGATGGTGCACTGGTGGGTGCTTGGTCACTCAGTAAGGCCTTCAGCCGTTTGAATTAAAAAAACTTTTGTGTTCTGTTAAAGAAGATGTGCTCCCTTAATTTTCAAGCTCACACTTCAGGCTTCCACTCTCAAGGCTACAACCCTCAAATTAGGGGAAGCCCTGGGGAAGTGGTCTTTTAATTAAACAAAATCACTAGCATAAAAACTTCCAAAAACTTTTTAGCAAAATTTGACTCTTCCTCTTGTTGATTATCCTCAAAATCAAATGTACAAAGCCAAAAGATCATAGACCCTTCAAATCAAATCCATGCATTGTGAGAGACGTTGCAACCCTAACCCAAAGGCCTTACCCTCCACAAAACTGACTTTCAAATTGACTCTTCCCTCGGGTCTTACCCTACAAAAAACTGACTTTGGGAAGGCCCCTACCCTAAACCTTTTATTACCCTACACAAAACTTCCTGTTTGGAAGGCCCCATCCCTAAGGCCTTACCCTACACAAAACTTTAATTTGGGGAAGGCCCCTAAGCTAATTCTTATCCTCCACAAAACTTACTCTAGGAAAACCCCTACACTAAGGCATTATCCTTCACAAAACTTACTTTGACAATGCCCCTATGCTCTGGCCTTACCTTACACAAGACTTATTTTAGGAAGGTCCATATCCTAAGCCCTTAACCCTAAACAAAACATATATTGGAAAGGCTTGTAGCTGCCTGGGGGTCTGCCCTTACATTTAAAGAATTTTCAAAAAAAAGCCTGTGTATTTGGGGTGGGCTTATCCCCACAAACATGCCTGAAGATGTGTGTGTGTGTGTGTGTTTGCAAAGAGTATATGGCACTCCCAAGGCTAGTAGAGTGAGTGAGGACATTTTTTCATAAGGCATTTGTAGTGACATGATTTGTCACAACAATAACTTTCTATTTGGTAATTTGCTTTTCAACTTTGATGGTGCATTCACACTTGATGTTAAAATAGTGTTAAATGAAAATCTAAGTGGCATCCTAAGTGACACCTAATGTTCCACGTACCTCACAAAATTGAAAAATAGAAACCCCAGATCGTCCGGGGCCTTGCCTAATTTTGCAACGCGATGACTGATGAGGAGGCGAGAGAACGTATCTAGGGTTCCATCTCCTTTCCAATTCCTCCGCGGCCGTGTCGCAGCATCCGCTCTGTGCTCTTCGGCGCCCAGCTCTTATCCTGGTAGCACTTTGTCTTAAACTAACCCCTGGGGTTTTGTATCATCATTTTTATGTAGTGGAGGAAGTTTCTATTTCTGGGGGAGAAAGAAAGAAAGAAAGAAAGAAGGAAAGGAGTTATCATTTGTTTGTTTTTTCCAAAGGTTTCAAGCTTCGCTTAGTTAGCTGCATGTATAGAAGAAGAAAATCGTCATTTGGTTTCTTTCTCTCTTTTTTTCTTCTTTCTTTTCAACGTCCGCTTGCTACATCTTTTGCATTTTTGGAGGTTTCGCATGATTCCGTAGGCTTGTTGTTTTTCTGTGGAGCTTTGTCGTTGACAGTCTTTTGTTTGGCTTTCTGTAGCGCTTCGTTGCAGGTGTGGGGAAAAGGTGCTCCAGGTTAGTCTCAGACACTTTACAGCTTACCTGAGGATCACCGTCTTCGAGCTTTGTAAGCTTCCTGTCCTTCTACTGCTTTGCACCTCTTGCCTCAGTGCTGTAGTAGTGAACCACTAAGTTGCTTCGCCAAATTGTGCCCGGTTCTTTTCATTTCTTTATCCGCAGTTTAGCGGAGTTGTTCCCTTCCTAGCTACATGATAGAGAGAAGTGGCAGAACAAGCTACCATTTTATGTCAATTGAGAGACCCTTTAAGTATACAAAAGGGACGAGAGAGACGAACACTCTAAGAGCAGCTCTACCAGTCCTCAGTATGTGGCCCTGCAAAAGAAAATTTGATGAAGAAAAGACAAAACATGCTGGTTTGGCTCAGGGAATGCCTTTAGCCCAGTATTTGTGCAGAAGATGTAGAGTCTGGTGAAAGGCAAAGTAAAGCCTAACACCCGCTGTTGATTGGCTAGAATGTTTTATGGGTGGGGTTGGAAACATGGTAAATAACTAAACTTGGATGTGAGAAATATTTTTGCAGGGTCACATACCAGGTTCTGCTGGAGATGCACTAACCCTAGGGATTCCCAGACTCTAAGGATACAGAAATTTTTGAATCTATACTGAAATTTTTTTTATTCCATTCCTCCTTTCTAACATCTGTAGGAGGTGTTTTGCTATGGAGCAGGAAGAAAGGAGGAAATGCAGCAAACAATGAAGATTTGTTCATGTGAAAATGTTTGAAAACGTGTATACAGTGAGTCCTTTTGCTGTTCCAATTGAAGGTCTCAAATGTGAAATGCTTTTTGAAGTTGCTGATGTAATTGGAATGTTGCTTTTTAGGAAAGTGTTTTGGTAGATTCCTTGCAATGGAAAGGCGGATGCTTCCAGTTGGATTGAAGCCATCGAATGTCAAAGATTTAGATGAAGAGAGCAGTGATGATGAATCATCATCTTCAGAAGAGAAAGATGTAAAGAGGGTGTTGGACTTGGAATCAGAAACTGATGAAAGTACAGATACTAGCAAACACACAGCTGTTTCAAATGGAAAGCCTCCTCAGGTATTTATCTAGTGTTGCAAGCAATACTAAACCCCATCTTCCATCAAGTATCAGTTGCTTTGGCAATTTGTTTATCAGAGCCAGGCAGCTTATGGAGGCCATGCATGTTGTGGCAGCTGGTGCCTGCAAAGACACCCACATCTGGAAGCCCCACAAAAAGACGGAGAGAGAAAAATGGAAATGATAATCAGGAGGAGCTTGCCCACAAGAAAAAGAAGCTCGATCACCCTGTTGAGAAAGTTACATCACCTCCAAGGCCCTCAAGCACAAAGGTGACCTCACAGACTGACTGTTTCTAACATGTGTCAAATTGGTCATCAGATGGAGATCCAGTAACCTATTCTGTTACATGTGACAGATTGCTTACATTTTGTAGATGGGTTTCAACAAAGCTCTGATTATCATGTGATTAATCTGACTCTTATCTCTGTCCAACTGTGTTAAAACTATTTTTTTTATGCAGTCTAGTGAGACGTTAATCTTTCAGCTTCTGGATATCATATATCATTTGTGACTGACTGTCCATGTGGATGAGCTGTGTGCAAAACCACCACAAATCTGTTTTACTACTGATCAATGTCAATTACTACACATTGGCTGTTGGTAGCCTGTGAAGTCTCTAAGCTTGACATGCCATATTCTCAATATCAGCCTACTGAAGCTTCTTTTTACATGTTTAATAGCTTCTTTTTTTGTTGGCTTTGACAGTACTGTCTGTTTAACCAGGTCACATCTTTAAAGGGAATGTCTGTATTTAGCCCCATTGGCAGGTTGGACTTTTGGTTGCCAGGTTATGAATAATGGAATCTCTGGATTTGTTATGTGTGGGTTTATGGGAGGTCAGGGTAGCCTACATTTTCAATTCTATTTGGAGTCATTGAGATTCATGATTTTGGATTGCAGTTGGCACAACAAACAGGCAGCAAAGGGGAGAAAGTGCAGCCTCAAGGTAAAGCGAGGGAGAATGCAGCAAAGCCTGAGAAGAACATTCTAGGCACACCATCAAAGACAGATAAAAAGAAGCAAAAGAAGTCACTGGTGGAGAAGGAGAAAAAAAGTGAAAAAAGTAAAGGCTTAAGCCTGGAGAAGGTCGATGTTCAGAAGCCTGCCAGTTCAGGGAAGGTAGAGGTAAGAGGTTTGTGAGATGACTGAATTCTTTTTCTTTGAGTTTATGGTTATGACAGCATCCTTGTTGTACTCTTGTTCTTTTGATGCTCTTTTAGTCTATCATTAGCAGATGACTCAATTTACAGATGTTTATGAACATCATATTAGATCCTTGCTTATGTCATAAGGTTTGATTCTTAGAAGCATGCCACTTCGATGTAATTAGTTCTGAAACCATTGTAATGCTCACTTGTGGAGCTTGCCAAAAGTTTTTCTTTCTCTTCAGTTCATGTGTTCCTAACTACTTAGCTGTTTTTCCTGATTACACAGTACAAGTTAATGTGGGATTGTAATTATTAGGTTTTACAATACTGGTTACTCAGGGCTTTCTGTATCACTCAGTTTTTTGAGATGCATCATGTCTATGGTGCTGCAGGGAGAGAAGGAGAATGACAAAAGTACACCCCAGAAACCAAAGAAACCTCCACAACCATGGATGGCAGCAGAGGAGTTAGCTTTATCCAACCTATTGCTGAGGGATACAAATAAAGGGATTGAGATTCCACACAGTAGGCAAGATAACTACTGGGACAGAAGTATAAAGGAGCTTCCTTTCATGGAGAAATATGATAAGGATGCACGGACAAGAATTTATGACAAGGTCCGGCGCATGCGAGAACGGTATGAGGTTCTTGTGAAACGAATCAAAGAGGACAAAAATGTGTGGAAAAATTCCAAAGAAGAGTCCCTTTTTAAGATCTGGTGTGGTATCTGGGCTCCTGACAAGGTCTGAGTCACTGACAAACATCTTCACATTTAGTTTGTGTGGCACTCAATTTTCCCTTTTTACCAAGAAAGGCATTGTTGGAGCTTTGTGACTGGAAGGTTCTGCAATTGAAATCTGGCTGTTGTGACTTGTGAGGAAATATCTATTTCACATCCCCTACAGTCACATATCACACATAAGGAAGAGAGTTTCGGTATACTTCTACAACAAACCTGAATATGCTCCCCAAGCACTAGAATCAATGTAGATGAGTCCTGTTGTGTCTTTCTGATGTTCTTTCTTGTTTGATGAGCCAAAGTCTTTACTGTCCTATTTGCTTGTACCTTGCTGGATTCATACAGGAGGATGCTGAAGACAAAGAAGATGAATCTGATGAGTCAGATGAAGAGCTGGAGAAGCCACAGGAACCTGCATTGAATGGCAACTTGGTGGTTGCCCTTGGATCAGAGCCTGAAGTCATTGAGAAAGTGGACAGGGTGAAGCAGGATGCAGATGCCCAGAAGAAAATAGAGGTGAACCCACCAGGGGCAGTGGCTGTGAGGGAAGTGTCAGAATCAAGTTCAGAGGATGAGGAATCAGATAAAGAAGAGACCACACCAGTTGTGAAGGGCAAGCCACCCAGTAGTTTAGTAACTCAGCCGCAGCCTTCATCAATAAAACCCATTCAAGAAGCGACACCTCTTGAGTCCTTGCAGGTAGAGCTGCACCAGGAAGGAAAAAATGTTAATGGGGACATTCTGACGCTTAATCGTGCATCACCAGAGAAAGCAGGGGAGAGACAAGAAGAGGGCTTAAGCAAACAAATGCACTTCAAGGGTTTGGCACTCCTAGGAGAAATAAGGAGCAACTGTTTGACAATGGTCAATGAAGCCAGGACCCAAAGCAATCTCATGGTTGAGGAAGCCCAAGCAAAGTGCATTCAAATGGTGGATGAGGCCCATGCAAGGAGTATACAGATCATGGAGGATCTTCATGCTATTGGTGAAAAGCTTAGAATGGTTGCAGGTATTGGTGCTGGACAAATTGGCAATGGGTACATGCCAGGCGTAGGTGTATGGGGAGGGGTTTTGGATGTGGCCTTTCCTCTCAATGGCCATGGATTTGTCAGCAATGGAGCCTCAAGTGAAGAGAACTCTTTGCAGCAGCAATGGCATGAGCAATATATAGCAGAGCAGGGACTTGTACTTCAAAGACTGCAGTTAGTGCAGGAGCAAGCCCGGATCCAACAAGAAGGAATCCGACTGCAGAGCCAATCATTAGAACTTCGAAGGAAGCAGTCTGAGTCTAAGCAAAGCTTAGAGTAAGGGTTTATTTTCATGAGGGGAGTCTACAGTCCAAACACAGGTTTCGAATCAGCTAGCTTCTCATGTGAGGCATTTTCCACTTCAAAGAATCATGTCTCATTTGGCTATGGTAACAAAAGAGTTGGATCACTCTCCATTCTCAAAGGGTTCTCTTTTGGTTCTTTATTCAGCACGGGAGTATTATACTGACAACACTCAAGCTTTCCAATTAAGGGGTGAAAAGACCAAGCACACTTTTTTCCTGTACTGATCAGCTGATTCTTACTGTGTTGTGCCTATGAAATGTTCAAACTTGCTAGATTTTGGTATTTTGAAAATCTTTGGAATCAAAGAACCTTCACTTTCTGTTTTTTGAAAATTTTCAGAGTTGAAGGACATTGGTTCCATTTTTTCTTCAAAGCCCCTCAAAGAATGAGCGGTTTTCATGAAATAACCAACAAAGAACTGACACACTTCTAGAAGGTTATTTTATTTGTTTGAAAAGGTTTTGAGTACTGCAACTAGATATGACAGTTGATGCTTTTAGATTTCTTTAGAACTGCTGTCAAATATTAGAAATCACGTCTTTGATTTTTTGATAACCATGGTTATATGTTAATGAGCTACTCTGAGAGCCCCGGGTTATTTGGTGCTGTTTTTTAACTGCCCAACACTGGAATAGACCCTGGGCACTAGACATGGTTTCAACAAGTCTTTTGAAGATTACTGTTGAGGTGGCAAGGAATGTAGATAGGGGCTGTGTAAGAAACGAAGATTTATATGGAGATGGGGATGTTATGTTTAAGTTGAATTGATTTCTGTACAGTAAACTGCACCTATGTCATCATCACTTGGTGAAGAGGTTTGGATCACAGCCATCACAGAGTGCAGACAATTGAAACCGATTGTCAAGTGACACATCGCAAACTCTCAAATTGCTCTTCCGTGTATTAAGGTCATACATGGAAGCGCCAGTAATATCTTAATTCCCTTAATGTCAAGCTCTGTTCCAAAAGAGTAGATAATCTATGACCGATCTTGGACAGAGCCCTTTCGTCCATAGAAGAATGTGCCTACTTTGTTGCATTTTAAACCTCAACAAATGTGCACCTGGTGGTGATAAGCTGCATTACTCTTAATGATCAGGCCTAACTACAAAACCTGGTATTAGGGGAGGGTTACATCTTAGGAAGACACTAACTGCACGAAATGAAAGGAACCTACAGAGGTACTGACAATTAACGCTATTGAAGGGTCACATTTAAGAAATTATCCTCAACCCAAAGCAGATCACATCTGTTAGATTCAACCCTCCCATCAGATCCCTACCACATAGTCTGCAGCCCCAAACAAAACTCTGGCAAAGATCCTCTGTCTGATTCCAGGTTCTCACAGAGGCCATCAACCATATACAGATGTAACAGGTACATTATCATCCCTCTTCTAAACAAGGATTCAGTCCTCCTAAGTCAGGATTCCAATCTGCAACTCAGTCAAAACACAGCTGGGACATGCTTTGATCTCCTCAGAGACAGTAAAGGTCTTTCACTTGGATGCTTTAGGTCCATCCAGCTTTTCTTGTACATTGTGCACATCACTGGGCATAGAGAGGGTTTGCAAACTTGTTACACCTCAAGACACATGCTACAGGTGTTTGTAAACTTGTTACAATGAGTACCAGCCAAGCAGAGAAGAGGAAGCAACCCCCTTTAACAAATCTCACATGCATTCACATACACACATGTCAACATTCCACACAGAAGTGAATAGAACATACTCCAAAAACAATTCATCCTATTATGTACCATCATTAGAGGGCTACAGAAGTACCAACAGTGATCTGATTTGTATAACACCTCTCTCAAGGGTGCAGAATACAATGGTCTATCATTCTGGCAACAGAGGACTCCAGCTCTGAGTAAAGTGATTGTCCTCTTTCATTGGAAAAATGATCTTGGTGTTTTTATTAAAGACGAGATGGTATAGAGGTGTTGAGAGGAGATGTCTCTTATCAGCCTTAACCCCGCAATGAATAACTTTTACCAGTAAAAGGTTGAAACTTTGGCCCCTCCTGTTTCTTTTCTTCCTCTTTCACCTCTTCCTTGGGTACTGGAGCCTGTACCTAATTCAGTAATAGAAATTCGTTAGTGAGAACATGAAGGATGTTATTGAAATGCACACACAGCCCACAAACTCCAAAACTGCATCTCTAAAAACCAAGCAGTGACAAATCACCAAGAGCGGGTTTTCAAATTGCACAAAATGCAATGTGAGAAATCAAATCCTTCCAAATGGAACTACAACAAATTGAACACGTTTCAACTCTGGCAGGGATGAAACAAATCAGGGACATTTGAACTAAACAGATTGGACAGTCTGACAGAAGTGAACATGGAACAGACATAAATTTTAACATGAAGACTCTAAACTCTTGTATTTTCAAAGCACAGAATTGGACTAGGAGTACAAACACCCATCCAAGACACAACTTCAGAAGTATTGAGAACTTAATGATCCAAATATAAACCAACCTGAACAGAACCAAGAGATGACCTGATAATATAGGTTACAAATACCAGATCTGACAACATATCAGCAAACTGGAAAAAGAGAAGACCCAACCCTAACAATAACACAGAGAATACTGAGGGGTGGCTTGCAGAATAGTGACAGTCATGCACATGCTCTGTGTCTCACTCCAGATGGTTAGAGCAACAACAAATAGAACAAAGAAGGTGAGGCACTCCTGTCATCAATCACCATGCAATCAACATAAGAAACTAACCCACCAACTCAGATGCAGAATTGTCCATTTACAGGATCAAAATTTCATCACACAAGTTTTCCCTTTTGGGCCTTGTAATCCTTTTGCAGACGCACCTTGGGTGTTGAACTGTCTCCATTCCCACTGCCAGAGCCAAACACAAGCTTGCCTGCAGGCCTTTGTGAGGTAGTGGCTGGCACAGGTGTGCTTGCAGGGCCCCTTGGTGCTGTACTACTGGTTACTGCTGGTGAGGGTGTTGAGCTAGTCACACTGGGAACAGAGGGAGTGGAGTGTTTGGCAGGCTTTCCATCCAACCTTCTCCCTGTCCCACTGAAAAAATTGAACTTCGGCTCTTCAACCTGAGGAGCAGCAGCTGGAATTCATCAAACCAAACACACTTGTGAGTATGGAAGTATGCCAATATCCTTCTACAAAGGAAAAATGTGTAAAATCTGCTTAGGTGGCATGCATTGGACTATCCAAGAGTAGACAGACCCTGTGATGAGGATGCAGCAACAGGGGCAGGTGGTGGTGGTAAACGCTCGGGCTCTTTGTAGTCAAGTGGGGGTGCAAAGTCCACCTCACAGTCAGTCTCAATAATAGAAATGGCTGCAGCAGGCTTTGACTCAATAATGTCAATGTAGTACTTCTTGTTGTTGTAGGCCACCATGATGTTGTCACCCATTGTTAGGCAAGAAAAGTTCCGTAAAGTTGTCTCCAGGCTGTTATCCACAGACCATCCAGGTTAGAAAGTCATATGCAAGATATAACTTTATGGTTCGCAGGTGAGCAAGAAAACTCCCTCTGGACTGCATCCTCTGCTAACTTGTTAGAGCAGGTATGGCATTCACAGGGATTGAGCAGCCAGCAATGTCTATCTGTCCAGACTCCTCCCAGATCCCCCAACAGGTTGTGGACCAAATAAAGCAATGATCTGAATCAGAGATGAACTCCAAATGAATAACTTCCATTGGATCAAGTGCAAACAGATCCGAGTCTATTTCAGTGATCAATATAGGAGTCTATTGGTGGTTTAATATTCAATCATCACTAGTATCAAGCTGAAAGAGAAAGAGCCTGAATGCAGGCAGTTCTTTCACAAAACACCAGCTGCCATTAGTGTTGAAAATGAAATGCTAACATACATTTGGATGATATGGCACTAAACTCAATTGTTACAGGTTATTGCACACCTACACAGCCTTTGGATTTGAGATATCAAGGAAGTCCTTGGTGTGAGGTTGCAGTTTCACAAAGGTGCCTTTGGGAAGTGTGGCACTCTTGACCCGTACAATGTCCCCTTCCTGCAACAAAAGGTTTTGCATCATCTGCAAAACCACATTCATCCCAATTTCAATAGAGATGTCCCCTTCTCATCTTGTCAGAACAGCCTCATTCCTCTCTCCCTCTCTTGTTCATCTTCATCTCTCGTCTGTGATCATGATTCACAGGAAAATCAATCTGTATTTGCTGACAGACAACAGTTACATCTGCTGGAAATCATAAAACACTCTTCTTTTCCTGTTCACTTAGTAGCCTCTTGTAGAAAAGGGACTTCATGGAGCACACATCAAGTAAGATACACAACTTTGTGGGCAAAAGGAAACACACCCAATATGGCATGTAGATCATGCCTTCTTCAGCAACAAACTCCAGCACCCCACAGTGACTGGTTCTGGAAGTCGAAGAATTGTGTACCTCAAACAGCATTGGGTAATCAATCCGTAATGATGCTGCACTCCAAACAAATATCAATCCAGACCCAACTTTCTGTCTATCCTGGCAGACTTCATAACAGCTTTGCAATAGCTTAAAGCAGCTATACCCTTCACACAACACTCATGTCTCATAGACCACCAGAGCTCAGTTTATGAGGGAATTGATAGGAAATCTCTGCCAAAAATCCACAAGGTTAACAAGTTGTGCAAACACACCCTATGCCATTTCCTCAAAGAGAAGAAGTGCTCACCTTGCACTTCAAGATCCAATCAGAGAAACCCTAGTTCCAAATTTTCATACAAAATCATCAATCTCCTCAAGTCTTAGCAATCAAGGGCAAGTAGATTAGCAACTTGAAAACAGATTGGAGATGTGTACCCAAACGATCAAGAGCTGAAGGAGGCATGACCACTGAAGTCCATCCATTGCCACCAATCACCAAACAGAACATACACATCCATTAGCTTCCTCTGTTGTAAAGAGGAGATGCAACTCCAGACAAATCCAGACATCTTTCCTTCCATTGACTTCAATGAAATGCAAAAGGTCTTATATGGCTGTGCATCTCATACCTTTATCACCATTTTCCAGATGTGGCTGCCACCCACAATCCAACAACAAATGTTATGCTTCTCCAACAAATAATTGGAAGGGATAAGATAAACAGATGTCTTTCCAAGAGATAAATCAATGACACACAAGAAATGAAACTGGGAACAGTTCAGGGTCCATGGATCACCTTGTCTATGAATGAAGCTGAGTAACATCGGTAGTTCTGCTCAAACGGTGCCGAGGAATACGGCAGTCCATACCCTCCATAGAACTGCACATCAAGCAATCCACAAAAGTGCAAAAAGTTCAGATCTTCTTTGTCCCCAAATTTGCATTGTCATTTCTCAATCCAAGAAACAGAAATTGTAGACACTGTTTTTTCAGACCAGTTCTACAGCACCAAGAAAGTGTCATTATACATTTATGAAAAGATCAGCTGGCTGCCTCTCGCCCCAACTCTAAAGAGAACCATGACACTTTCAGTCATATAAATCCTAAAGCAAAAGGATGAGTATCTTTCCATCTTTTATACCTCAGATCTTGTTCAAGCACAGTCATCGCTAACATCAACCTGCTTTTGAACAAGCACATAGAAGCAAAACCACTGAAACAGAGCTTTGTCTGAAAAGTGCCATTTGGTGCAATCTTCTTAGCAGAACTCCCACTTCCATAATTATGCTTCCCATTGAACAAAGTCAACAATTCAAAACATAGAATACTTCTGCTTCAAGTGATTGGAGAGCTCGAAACCCTATATTGGATGAACTTTCTTCTCTGAAGAAGGACAAGCCAAAACCTTAAAACACAGTCTCTACAAATATTCCTCCATGTTCAATTATCACCAACCACACCTCGGATCCTCCCAGCAACAATCAATCAAGAGACAGAGGGAAGGTGTGCCTGTGATTTCTATAATGAAAAATGCTTCCCGTGAACCTCGTTCAACGGCAACAAGAGAAACTGCAAGGGAAAACCCTAGAACCTGTAAGATGCTTGCACACTCTTTCACATGCCCGATGCACATAAAGCGGCACACGGTAGTACCACATGCTTCCGATCACGACTTCCACATCCCCTAAAGAAGAAGACCTCCTTCATACCGAGCAGAAGCCAAAAATCTCTAGGTTTTGACGAGACATCAATTTCCAGGCAAAGGAAACCTCTCACGATAACAAAAAATCGGGGCACGGAAGAGACGGAGCCACAAACTAAGACATTGCCACGGCCATCGGCTTCGTTAACTCTACCTCCCTGTGCACATCGGCAAGAGCAATGTCTTTCTAACGGAACTACAATACCAAACATAAAAAGTACAGACATGTATTTTTTTAAAAAGTGCTTTGCAGTGGGAGCAACTGCAAACGATCTGAGCACAAATCACAGCACTGCAAGAGGATCGCACTCCGCGAGTATCATCCGGTTCGTCCTCTTCTTCACCATAGTTCTTTCTTTGCTCAACAAAAATACATCACAAAATTGAAAAATATTTAAAACACAAATTCAAGTAACAGGTAAGATAGAGATCAAGATGATGCGGTCGTTACCATCTTTGGGCAGAAAATTTGTGCAAAAGTCTTCGGATCCAGAGAACGTTCCTGAAATACAACGGGAGCAAAACTTGTGCACGCTGCGAAGAGGAGCTCTTCAACTCCCTTCATGACGTAAATGACCTAGAAGGCGACCGACCATTCAGCGGCTCGCCCGCCCGATCACCGGGCAGTTGATACACCGGGTGAAGTTGGGCCCGGTAACACGCCTGTACCACCTACGGCAGTGTTATTCGGGCCCGGTAGGGCTCCTGTTCAACCTACGACCTCGTCGTGTCGGCCCCGGTAGGGGCCAGAGTGAACCAGCCCCCATGACTGCACCAGTTGGCCGTTCTGTTCATAGGATGGGCCGGATGATTCGCCTCTTTTTCATTCACCTCTTTACCTTACGTTAACCGACATTTACCACAGTCAATCTTTTTTGGCTGCTGACCTTTGACCATTTTTTTTTTCATTGCCAATTTTTTCTCAACCGTGAACTCCATACTACCCACCCATCTAGCTACTATATTGACCTAAATCTTAGCTCTACCTACCAATTAACAATTAATCTTTTACTTACCTTGGCAAAACTTATATATTTTATTGATTAAATTTTTATTTCTTGGTTAAACCTATATATTTTATTGGCTAACTTTTATTTTTTCGCTAAACTTATATTTTTTCTTGACTAAACTTCTATCTCTTGGCTAAACCTATATTTCGTTTTGGTTAAACTTATAATTATTGACTAAACTTCGATCTCTTGGTTAAACTTCTATTTTTTATTGGTTAAACTTATATTTCTTGGTTAAACTACTTTTTTTGGTTAAATTTATATATTTATTGGCTAAACTTCTCTCTTTTGGCAAAACTTATATCTTTTGGCTAAGCCTATATATTTTTTGGTTAAACTTGTATTTTTTGATTGAACATATATCCCTTGGCAAAACTTATATATCTTCTTAGTTAAAATTATTTCTTTTAATTAAACCTATATTTCTTCTTGGTTAAATTTGTATATTTTGGTTAAACCTATATTTCTTCTTAGCTAAACTTCTATTTCTTGGCAAAATTTATATATCTTATTAGTTAAACTTCTACCTAATTCTTATTCCAGAAATTAACCAAAAAAATTAATACATTTTTCAATAATGCCATTTTAATTATTTGCAAAACATCTACTTATTGGCAAAACCTACCTACCCACACATCATTATACCTACCTATAATCAATCCTAGGTTGGATTTTGGGGGGAAATTTTGCCAAATTTTCACATACAAATATTTGCAACAAGATGCATTTTATCTTTTTTGAAGGTGAATGGAGAAAGTCTCCAATTGAAGTGACCACACTAAAGGTAAGAGAATAAACTCTTATTTCAATCATTTAATTTTTTCTTTTCATAGTGTTTCAATTTTAATTCATCACTCACTCCTAAAAGATTATTGTGTATGGCATTTGTATATGTTTATATAATTATTAATTTCTATGATATTTACCATTAAAATTGTTTAGGTTTATATAAAAACAATTTGGGTAATTAGTTTTAAACTCTAAGGCTAATGCTTCCATTCATTATAATTTTAATTGATTAATTTTAAAATTCAAAACATAGTTGTTATAAATGTTTTTTGTATTTCATTTGTAGTTTTGTTTATATAACCATTAGGTTGAGAGCATTTATCATTAGGATTATTTAGGGTTTTAAGTTTAAGGCTTAATGAAATGTGTGTTGATTTATTTAAGTTGTGTTTTCAAATCAAGATACAACTCCTTTGAATGTGATATCATCCTTTAACATCAACAGTATGTTATTTTTTCTCAATCATTTTTTTTATAAAATTGTTTTGTTCCTAATTTAAGGAAATCAATTTCCTTGGATGGTTTTAATACGGTCATCAAATTCCACTAAGAATGTTCCATGTTTGATATATGGATTTAGCATTTTGGCCTCCCGTAGATAGTGTGGATTTAGGGTCATAATGTCAATATTACATTTTGCCACCCATATATAGTGTGCATATTTAAATTGTTATGTAAGTATTGCATTTCCCTCTCCCATATATAATGTGGATTATGGTCATAATGTGGGTATTACATTTTGCCCCCACATATAGTGTGCATCTTTAAATTATCATGTAGGTATTGCATTTAGGGCTTCCACATATAGTGTGGACTAAGGTCATAATGTGGGTATTGAATTTTTCCCTCATATACAATGTGCATCTTTAAAAAGTCATGTAAGTATTGCATTTAAAGCTCTCACATATAGTGTGGATTAGGGTCATAATGTGGATATTGTAATTTTCCCCCATATATAGTGTGCATCTTTAAATTGTCATAGAGGTATTACATTTATTTTTTCCATAAGTAGTGTAGTTTGTTAACTATCATGTGGGTATTACATTTATATTATCCATAGATAACATGGATTAAAAATTTACAATTATGGCCATAGACCATATCATATGTTCTCCATACTTAACATTTAGGGTATTATGTGCATGATTATATAAGGTTTAGATGACGAATACAAATTAAATACTTAAAACATGTACATTTGCATTAGTATTGAATATGATAATTAACATGTAATTCAACATATTGTAGATATAAAATTTTAGACATTAATATCAATTTATTGTTTTTTCTTGTACAATCAGCTCAAGGCATAGTTTCAAACATGGGTCGTGCTTCAAAATCTCAATATATTGAGATTCAAAACTCAAAGAAGTCACTTTTTAACAACATGGACTTGGTGTGGAAAAAAGATGTTCGACATGGAGGGGCACATATAATCAAGGTTGAGTGTGCATACATCCCACATGCACGAATCTCAAATTTTTAAAATGGTGAACAAAGCCATGAAAATTCCCCAATGGAGTGGAACATTTATAAGTCAGTACCCTCACAAAAAAATGTAAAAATGTCAAGAATCCAAAACCACCTTGGCCATATTTGGTATGATGTTCTATTATTCATTTTTGTTATATGGAACTTGTTTTTTAACCTCATATTGTACCAAACTTTAGGTCCTAAATTGACTTCACATTTTGTAGGTATGCATGTGGGTATGGGCTAGAAGATAATCATGGAGACCCAAATCACCATCGATCCATTAAATGGGGTTGTTTAGCTCAATTTTTGATTAGGTAATTATACACATGACCTGAGGTGGCAGAGATAATCTTCTACCATCGACCTCATATGTGGATCAATGGTGAGCTTGCACATGGCAAACATGACTTTGATTCCATTACATGACCATCTTTTTTTGTTCCACAAATGTCACAAGCCCTCAAGGACTAAATTTGGACCCAATTGGATTTAGGTTACACTGCCAAACAAATATATGATAAACATAAAGCAATATGGTGGGCTAAAATCAATGTAGGAGAAGCAATGATAAGGGATGATTTCATTAAACAACAAAACATTGCTTACTTGGATCGCAAACACAAAAAAAGGAGTTGGTGTTTACACCAAAATCTAGCCATTTCCCTTCACACATGGGCATTTAGTCGTTCAGATAGTATTCTCTGTAGCTCTCCACCGCACTTGCATCCAAATGATTCTTTTTCTCGGGACTCCCAAAGTGGAGTCTCGAAACTGTCCTGGTTTGGACTCCTAGGACTTTGGGCATTCATAACTTTTCGCCTTGAGCTTGGATCGGGACAAGGTTTAAACCAAAGTTGTAGCTCTCCTTGAGAGCTTTCCAACGATGTGTCGCACTTTATCTGCACCCACTAAAATCGGGTCGATTCCTAACTTTTAGTGGTCGGGAGTCAAACTGGTAGTTTGACTCCTGGCCCTTCTTTTGACCATAACTTGTGCTGCAAATGTTCGAATGGTTCATTCGAGGCTATTTTGGACATCTACACTTCAAGACCTTTTCAACGGTATAAAGAACACCTCAATGTGAGGTGTTTTGACCCCTGCAATTGCACTCTGAGTTTTTGGGAGTCCTAAAGGACTCCCAAGTCCCATTTTCGGGAATGTGAGTGGCGACCTCACACTTCCCTCAAAGTGGGGTTGCGACAGAGTTTCTAATTGATTCATAGGCATTTTGCCAACTTGAATGAATGAAGCCAATTTGTGGATTATTTCTTCATGGGGAAAATACTAAAATGAAAACTCTTCAGAAAGTTTGTGTTGAGCACTTGAAATCCCCAAGCTTGATTTCACTTGAAATCCTCAGAAGTGCCATTTCTAAACTATTGCAAAATTCAAAAAAGAACCCAACCTTGTAACTAAAAGGCACAATTATCCACATATGTTTTTAATAGCTTTTAACAACTACATTTTTTGTATGGCTACATAGAACTGTCTCCACTCATAATCTATCTAATTCAATGTTTGTTAATTTTTAAAAATAGGTTATTAGCATCAACAATACTTCAAGCATCATTAATTTCCTAATACTAACTTTTGAGAAAAGCCAATAGGAACACATATATGCATCACATTCGGCCCAACATTTAACTTGGAAAACACATATCAAAATCAAATGATGAGAGTTGTGTATTTGACTTTATAGCCACTTGAGCTTAATGATCTCTTGTTGATGAGCCTAATGACCCTCTTGATTTTTAGAAGCAAATCATTTGGATTCTTTCAAAAGTGAACACACAAATCAAAATTCAACAACCCATCAATTCTACACTTGGAAGTTCTAGAATCAAATGAACTTGCACAATGTATAATTAAACATGAATAGCGAACATCAAAATTGCTTGGAATTTCTAGAATTAGAGGAGCTTGCATACAAACCTAATATAAACTATGCTTGAATTCCTATTCAAGCTACATGTCCACACTGAAATTCACCAAACTAAAACTAGAGGCACTGCTAACTTTTGGTTTCCTATAACACATTCTTTGAACTAGAAAATCTGGCAAGTGATTCGTTGAAGGACACTACATTAAATCACTAGAGTACACTGACCAAAGTAGTTCAACTATAGTAGCATGAGAGATAGAATTAACTTCTAAATGAGTAGAAGCCTTAGTACTCTCTACTAATACTTTAGGGTTTTGAACTCCTTCAAGTTCAACTAATTCACCTCTTTCTAGACTTTGTGGGGGGAGTGTAGAACATTTCATGCTCTTCACTCACACTAGAATCTCCCCATGCTAATAACTTGTTTCCATATCATGTTATACTCAACGTCGCCCACACTATGTTAATAATATGCTTGAAATCGCGTTCACATTTTTGCTAGGTGAACCCACAAACATAAAATGTTAACAGTTTCAATGGAGTGTAGTTACATTCTTCAATGAATTTCAATATTTTAATTCTTCCATACTTGTGCATACGACCTTAGATTTATGATTACACACAAAATTGCTCGACACTAACTTACTTTCAATTCAATAACCTTTTGGAGGTCAAGAACCCTCCATTGCAACTTCATTAACTTTAGGCTTGCACAATGAACAAACTTGTTTGCAACCTTAAACCCAAAGACATATGACTTGGTGTAGTTGACGCTTAACAATGTCAAAGGCATTCATGAACGTTGAACAACAAGTTGTAGTTTTACAAAACTCTGTAACTCTATAACAAGAGTTGAAGATCTTTAGAAATAATAGTCGCCAAAAAAATCCTTGACAATGACGGATCTTTTAAAGCCCTAATTACCTTAACCTATCAAAACCAATTTCGATCTTTCAAACTTTTTGGATGTATCTTTCCATGGCCAGCAAGTTGTTGCATGTGATTGAAAGAAAACTACAATATCAAGCTTTTTTCAAAGCTCAAGTTTGTTTGTAACATCGAGCAGTGTTTAGGGTTTACATAAAGGTTTTGTGACTAATCAGAGAAGACGACCATCACATGTGATGTAAATCATGTCCGTGCCTTGGCACAACAAAAAAAACCATCAAGAAGTTTGAATTTTCTTGCAAAAATTTAACGAACTTTGAAATTTTCATCAACCTTATTTCATTACACTATTGATTTTGTCTTCCACCCTTTTCCTACCACGTGATCTAGTAAAAATAAATTTTTAGTAATCATTCCTTCCAAAGTGCAGGAACCTTATACTTGTTGGTTCCTTTGTCTGAGTTTTTACCCTTTAGTCAAATTGAACCTTTTGAAAAACCATGATTTTTTGTAGTGAACCCATTTGAGCACATTTGGTTCAAACATGTTTTTGACCCCAAAAATTATGGTTATTGAAAATGTGACCTTAACAAAAGTTGTTCATATTTATATGATAGAAGGCATGAATGCATAATATATATATGATATAAAATTAATTTTTAATCAAAATGTATCATAGTTATGAAATTCTTGGTGCGGGAATGTTATGGAAGCCCAAAGAAGCACGAATTTTATAAATCAACCGGTGAACATTCGGTAAACATTCGCGAGCATGTTAGGCTTACATTATTAGGCTTATATCCTGGATGGACAAATCAGCCTGTCCTAACTTTACCATCAAGCAGATTCAGCAGGACAGCAGATACCAATGAAGTCACTCTCTAACAAATGCTGAACAAATCTTCCTCAAGTTTTTATATTGTTGATCAACTTTAAAACATTATCAGACTTCTATCCTGGATGGATAAATCAGCCTGTCCTCACTTAACCACCAAGCATATTCGGCATCATACCACCCAAAAAGATTCAAGAAACAAATGCATGCAGTCAAGCCCTGCATCAAAACTAGTTGAGCTGCATACTAGATCTGATTGGACTACACAAACCAGAAAAAGTTTTGACCTGATTGCAAAATCTAATAGCTTTAAAACTTTCTTGAGCTCCAGCACACCAAATTCACAAAAAAAAGGACACAATCCAATATTTTGCCAAGTTCACCCGTGCCTCACTCTTCCTCCAATTCCTCCTCTCTGCTATCCCATGCCACCATCTGCTCCTCATACTCAATGTTGTTCACCTTGCTGATCAGATGCAGGTTAGAGAACACCTCCACCAGATCGTTTGCCCTGTTTGATCGCAGACGATTGCGCTTTTTGTTGTGGATAAAGTCGTAGGTGTTCCAGTTTCTCTCGCACATAGACGCGCATGAGATCTGGCTTAGCACCTTTTGCGTCACGCTCTGCAGCTCGGGGCACTCTGAGCCAAATTCCACCCACCACTTCCAGCCTAGCAACTTCTTAGCACTTGCCTTGACAAACGGGCGGCCAAACTTTCCTTCCGAGTTCCTGTACTTAGCTAGCTATTCGATTGCCTTGACCTAATCCTCAACGTCAGGCAGAAGCTTCTCAACAATGTTGTGAAACCCTCGCATCACTTCTACGTTGCTATGCTGCCCGTTATCTGGAGACTGATACTCCGGGTCAAGAACATACCCAGCGGCATGCATGTCGATGTGTAGCATCTCCCAGCGCTTCTCCCAGATTGCATGCACCTGTGCATACTTCTGAGCAGAGACCTTGATCCTAGGACAGTACTCCGAGGTGCCGTCCCTCAGGGCCTCCAGTTCCTATCCATAATTGAACATTGCCACATAAACCTTTCCTGCGATTGGCACCCCCCGATCGCACTCCCGCAACAAAGCCACCGTCCCCTTTGTCAATGCTAGCACCTCTTCCACGTTCTTCCAGAATCCACTTCGTAAGACACGGTCCCTCACTTCGTCCCCGTCATCCGAATGATTGGACTTCCCGTTCCACTCCTTCCACTCCTGGCCGACAACCAGCTCTTGCAACGCCTCTCTCACCTCCAGCATGCGGTCTAGCATGATGAAGTTGGTGGCAAAGCGCATGTCCCCTGGGTTCAGCAAATCCAGCGTAGACTTCCCGCGAAATAGCACCTGACTCCGGTGGTGATTTGTGATGAATTTCACCACCGCCTTTGCCTTTGCAACCACCTTTGCGGCCCATGGCAGCTTCCCCACATCTTCAAGGAGCAAGTCCAGACAATGTGGGGTGCATGGCGTCCACGTTATCCAAGAGAACTTTTGCTCAACCAACCTACCAGCAGCTTTGCAGACTACCGCACTGTCTGTAACAACTTGGATGACGTTGTCTGCACCAACCTCCCGGATGCAATCAATTAGTTGTCCACCAATATAAGCAGCGTCCTTTGTCTCACCCCCTGTATCAACCACCTTGAAGAACATTTCCCCCTTCGAAAAGACAATGAGCAACTTTAACAGAGGGCGCCTACGCACATCAGACCACCTGTCACTGGTAATCGTTGCCCCTATCAGCTGAAGAGACTCTTGGAAGGAGGCCAAGCCATCCCGATAGAGCTGCTTCTCACGCTCCAGAATGGTTGTTCGTAGCCTGTCCACAGAAGGAGGCCCTGGATATGACTCCCCAAAGCTTGCTGTTACTGCCACAACTGCCTTGAAGTGAAGATCCTTTGCTAAACGGAAAGAGAGCCCATTGGCATAAAATGCTTGACCCCAAAGCTAGTCAACCTTCGAGCAATCCTACTTGGAGAAAGCAACCTTCAGGGTGCTTTGCTTCTTAGGTTTGACAACCTCCCCACTGGACAGCTTGTCAAGCTGCTCAACCTTCCACTTCTTGAACTCCTTTTCCTTCTTTTCCTTCTCCAGCTCCTCAAACTGGTGTGTAACCACCGGGGGGACTTTGTCACAAGCTCGCACACCAGATCCAGTCCACCTTAGAAGATGTGCACGAATCCTGGTTGCTGTGGCGGTGAAAACAAGTTCACAGTACTTGCATTTGACCTTAGTGTTTTCCCCAGGGGTCTTGGGTTCCTCTTGCTGGACAACGTGGGCATGCTCTGGTCCCTTTTCCTTGACCATGGCGGCTGTCAGATTCCTTATCCTTATCCTCAGATCTTCAACTATGTTGCTGCATAGAGACATATGGAACTTGGAAGTTGGCAACTTCAAGCTAGATCAAACTAGAACGAAGCATTGGCATGCAAAACGTTAGGCTACCATACAGACTCAGTCAAGCCTAGCGGCCTAGCCGCACTGTACTGCACTAGTGGCACGACCGGCAAGTATTGGCGGCAGCCTAATTCCAAGTGGTAATGGTCTGGCAGTAACTGTTACTGTTCAGCATAGGCTATCGCCACGTGCGATGTCCATGTTGGCAAATGTTTTACGAATGTATGCCGAATGTTTTGACAAGGTGCTTTACCACGTAAATTCGCGAATTTTAAAGTGCAAAATGACGAATGTCATTACTATGAAATGTATTTATATCTAACATGTAATGTTAAAATGTGTATCCAAAATATAAAATTTTAAGTTATAGACCAACACAAAAATGACACGTGTCATGTGTAGTCCTTGGAAAAGGAGTTTACCTTGGCACCCTTGGTGTTTTTTACCATGTTTTCACCCATGAATTCCATGTGGAAGAAGTCCAAAAGTTGAATTGGTATTTTACAAACAAAAACATAGATATCAATACTTTATGCATGAGGTTGATGGGAGCAATGTTAGAGACAACAATGATTTAGATTTAGATGATCATGCACATCAACATGGTTGTATTTTTGTTCTAATAGGTCAAGAAGGAAACCAACAATATGGAATTGGTCATTTTCTAAATCTAAAGGTTCCCACATCAAGGAGCAAAACGAATGAACAATTCATTGATTATTCAAAATCAATTATCATTAGATTATATGAGTACATAGTAGCTATGAAGGAAAAAATAAAGAAAAAGGAAAACTTGGCAAAGGAGAAAACGAGGAAAAAGGCAAAAATGTTAAGCAAAAAGGAAAAGTTGGTTTGAGAAAAATTGATCAAGGAAGCACAAAGGAAGGAGAAGGAAACATACCAAGCCTAAAAAATAACATTTGACCGAGAATGGTTAGCTGCAACATTAACGATTGTAGGAAACAAATTACATGCAATGTCAAAATCTCCCACTGGTTTCAATAGGAGGGGTCACAAAACCCCATTTTGTGGAACAACACCCCCTATTTGCAAATACAACATGTAGTTAACCTTGAAACAAGGAAAAAAAGGAAAAGAAGGAAAAAAATAGAAAAGTTATTTACATTTCCTATGCATGTTGAACCACCATGGGTCTATAGACATGCATTCCATCACATATCTCCATAAACATGTGATTTTCTCCACTTTACAAACTTTGTATATGTTCATTGTTTTTGTTTTGTTAATGCTTGTGTAGTCATCATGAACACCATTGTAAAAAAATAATGACCTTGAATGACTTTTTGCACATGTTTTGTTTGTAACAAAAAAATAGAAAGCAATATTAGCATTAAACAAACATGCACATGGAGAAATTGGAGAGTCACACATTGAGGACAAAAGTCAAAACTTAAAAGTGACACAATTTACTTACAAGCTTCAAGAGATGAAAAAACAAGAATTTGAAATCTTCTTCGGACATTTTCAACGCATATCATTTAAAAGTTGATGAGATCAAGTCTTTGATATGGGGGCACAATAGAACTTTAAGTTTCGATGTGAAGGCACAATATAACTTATAGAAATTTACATTGACATCATAGTTTCAAATATTGCTCTAAACTTACGTTGACCATGTATGACCATTTTGAGTATTATGACATGATTTATCATAAAAAAAGTCTAATTCTTGCCATGCATGAATGACCAATTCACTTGAACATTATGCCCTATATATTAAGAATTTCTGTGCATTCCTATTCATTTGAAAGAAAATCACAAAACTAATAAAATGTTGAAAGCATTGGTCAAGTAAGCACTCAAAGGCTTTGAACTTGGAAATAGATCCACCACCATTAGGGTTTCTATCATTTCCTTTCTCACAATGATTATTGCAACAACTAATGTGGTCATCAACATTAGAAATCTTTCATTTCTTTCCCTACTTATAATTGCTAACATTATTTCTTTCATAATTTCCTCTCCTTAGAATAGTAACAATTGTTGTCACAAGTGTTGTTGTCATTTCTATCATTTGTTCTTCTCCCCACACAACTATTGATGCATCTCCCTTTCCTCTTTCTATCCAATAACAACTTCTCTTAATACCTCCTCTCCCTATAATAACTATTATTAACACAAGTTTTCTCATAGTTGATACTTCCAAAAAACATGATTTTTTTGAAAAAAGAGAAAAAAAAGTTTTCCTTACAACTCTTATTGTTGCAGCAAGCTTTCCCACTCTTATTATTGCAACAATTACTGTTCCACACAATAATAATTTTTTTTTAAAAAAGAAAAAAAGAATTTTTTTTAAAGTTGATGTTTAATATTATCACAAGTTTCCCGACAACTATTGCAATAGTTGCTACCCCCACAATATTGTCACTACAAGCTTTCCCATAGTTGCTGCTATGATAATTGCTACTCCCACAAGTAAAATTTGTTTTTAAAAAAAATGATTTCTCATTTGAAGTAAGAAAAAAAAAACCAAAAATTTCACAAAGCAATGTAACTATAGTTGCTAGTAAAGGTGACTTACTTTAACTACTAGGGTAAATAGGCCAATGACCGAACATTTAAGTGCTTAAGGTAGGCCAGATCCAAGGGGAGGGCTTTGTTGTTTCTTGTGTCCAAACAAACTTGAACCCTCCTATTGGTGCGTGTGGAACACTAAAAATCAATCAAAACGAAATAGAATTGAAAAAGTTATGGCCCCCCGAAATAGAGAGGATGAAAAACTCAAAAAAACAAATCATCAAACACTAGAAAGGCCGGTTCCTGAACACCCCAAAAAATTCCTTGTATGTTGTATGTTGCTATTAGTGTCGCAAGATTATTTGTAGAACTTCAGGTGGTGCTCCTATAGCACTTCAAATTGTTTAAAATGATTAAGAAATAAAAAAAGTTACGAGGATTGAAAGTAGGAGGGGTCAAAATGAAGAAAAATGAAAAAAACACATTTTGTAATTCCAAAAAACGTATTTTCTTTACTGTTCTTTTTTGGTTGGTCTTTTGTCTTTCCACTTCAAAGATGATTTGTAGAGCTTGAGAAGGCACTCCTATAACATTTTAAATGACTCAAAATGGAGAAGAATTGAGAAAGATCTGCCAAAGTGTTCAGTCATACTCAGGCGATCAGTGATTAGCCGGTTTACCCTAGTGGTACTTAAGCTGCAACAACTGTCGATTAGTGCACGCAGCAAGCAAGCAGCACAACTTCATCTCTCCTTCAACTCACTGACTTTGAAGCTCCTTCAATGATGATGCACCTGGACAAAGCCTTATTTTTCATCATTAAAAAATAAACTTTAAAGAAAAAGTAAAGAGGCGAGATTGAAAGGTTGGAATTTTGTTTTTACACTCACATTTGCACGCTTTAGGGTTCCCATCTCATTGCATTTGAAATTTTCTGTGGCAAGCATCCAATGTCCATTTGAATACTTTGGCATTGACTTGCACATAGGATAACAATATATTAATGATGATGTCAAGGTTTAAAGATGACAAAATAGAATCCCTATGCATGGGTCTCTAAACAACTCATAAATGTGAATAGACTATTGATGTATTGTTTTCAACTACTAATTTAAAAACAGTTGTCACACATGTTCACTTTGAAAATGGGTTGAAAACTTTCTTATTAAAGCACTTTTTATTCCTTGAACATAGGGTAAGTTGACATGTAAGAGTACATAGACCAATGTCCTAAAATAGGTTATCCTATTTTTTGGATTGCCTATAAATATTTTATTCCTTATCCGAAAATTATGGCATTTTTTTCCAGATTATTATTGTAATTACCCATCTCCAAAAAAATGATTTCACACACCCTCACCAATGTTTTTTTTTTCAATTTCCTGATGTAGCCAGCGTGGCGAGCACCCCTAGGCAGATTTCGACTTAACTGGCGAATTTATTTCAAGAAACTCCGAAAACTGTAGCCAGTAGGCATAAAGGTGGCGACACCGTCCCCAAAAGACCATTTTTCTGTCGCTTTTTGGCGAATTTTTTTCTGAAAAACAGGGAATTTTCCACAGAATATTCCGTTTTCAGAAAACTGTGTCACCATTTGGCGATTTCTCGCCAAAAAAAAATCACTGCCCCTCACCCCCCCCCGGCAAATGCCATGTGTACATGCCTATTAAGCTTAAGATCGTGATTTTAGGGTAGGATACCTTACCTGTCGTGTCCCTCACCCAACGTCTCGCACCTCCCACCACGTCGCCTCCCATTGTCCCTGTCTTCTTCTTCGTCTTCTCCGATTGTTTCTCAGTAGTCCCGTAATCAATCGAGAGGAACTTTGTGGCAATTCGTCTGTGTGCATTTTACATTTTAAAACAAAATTTGGATTAATTTGTAGCGGGCTTCTTCTGCTGCGGCATCATATGTAGCCTGTACATTTTGTTTCATTTTTGTTTTGTGAGTGCTTTTTTGGTTCTGGGTGGGTTATTGCTTTGCTGCGATTTCGTGATTGATTTTTGTTGCTGTGATCGACTGACTCCCCACTGTGGAAGTTCCAAAGGAAAGCGACGCCATATTCCGTTTTACAAACGGTGTTTTTTTTCTTTTTGCGTTTTCAGATTTTTGGAGGCGTGGTTGGGTTGACGGGATTCTGGAGGAGATTTCATTTCTTGGCGGTTTGATTTTCGGTTTTACAGGCAACAGTTTCTTCTCAACTTTTGTAGCAATCAGCACACAAGGATTGAAACCCACAATTTGTCTCGTAAGAAAAAGCTCGTGGTGGTTTTGCACCAAGAAACAACCGAGAGAGAGAGAGAGAGAGAGAGAGACACACACACACACACACACACAATTGCGAAGAAAACAATCCAGAAGCTCAGGCGAGACTGGTGTCCAGACGATTGCATTCAGGGCATGGAAAACATGTTGAAGAGTGCAGAGCAAATGAAACTGCAATTGCAGAGCGAGAATTTGGAGGGAGTCCCAAGTCTAGAGCAAACTTCTGTTGCTGCTGCTGGCACCTCCGGTACTACTGAAGCAGCTGCTCCCACCAGCAGCAAGTCGACGAGCACCCAGTTGTCTGATCTGCCAGATATATGCATTGCGATGATGTTGGCCTGCCTGAGTCCCATAGAAGTCGCCAAACTCGCTTGTGTTTGCCGTTCCTTTTACGATGCATCTCACTCCGATCTCGTGTGGGAGAGTTTTCTGCCCCCATCATATCACAACCTGCTGGCACTGCAGCCAAATCCTCCTCCAGAATTCGCCAGCAAGAAGGAGGTTTTCGACCATCTCTGCAAACCATTTGTAACATCCAACCGAATACAGGTTTTCGCGAGTCTTGGACCCAAGTGTTTTCTGTCTGTCTGTCTGTCTCTCCCTCTGCAGCATTTCAATAGAGAACTTGCTGAATTCTTTTGCAATCCTCCTCCAGTTCCGGCTCCAGAACTTCAGATTGTCAAGAAAAAAGTTCGTTCTCACGAAGAAGAAATTGTTGAAAATCTGTTGTTGTGGGTCATTGGGGATCACTGCACAGGGCTACTGGTTGGATCGACGCACGGGTGGACTCAGCATGAGTCTATCAGCTAGTGGTCTTGTTATCGTCTGGAGTGACAACGATCGCTACTGGGAGTGGCTTGAAGATCGTGCCTCCATGTATGTCCTCATGACTCCCTAACAAGGAAGACTTCTCCCTGGACTCTTGATCTTCTTCTTCTTCTTCTTCTATGATTCAATCTGCGAATGCTCAATGCAGCAACTGATCTTCACTGCCAGGCTTTAGATTTTGCAGTTCGAGGACCAAACTTTGCTGAAACAATCTGGTGATCATCATGGGTCCGAGCGATATCAAAACTGTAGATACTTCTGACCAGTGATGATGGATGGGTCGGAGCTTCACAGTTCTTGAAAACTGATAAGATCCAGATCGACGTTCTGAACTGTGGGTTGTTTTATTTTGGATTTCTGGTGACTGTTGTGAAAGCAACTCCACCTGTGCTCAGTATGTGACCCTGCAAATTAAAATTGGATGACTTGAAAAGTCAAAACAGGCCAGTTTGGCTCAGCAAAATGGTTTTGGTCCAGCATTTTTGCAGAGTTTGCTAAGGCTGGTATAAGGCACAGCAAAGCCTAGAACACTTGCTGTTGATTGGCTAGATAACTTGATTGGTCCAGGTGAGTTGCTATTAGTAGTCTCCCACCTATTTGCAGTCACAGTTTAGTTTTATGGGTGGGATTGAAAAAAAGTAAGTAACTAAACTTGGATGTGAGAAATATTTTTCCAGGGTCACATACTGAGCACTGCTGGAGTGCTATGAGTCTACTAGTTACTGATGATATATTGTTGTTGTTGTTGTTTTGCATTTGGGCACATGATGAACAAGTGCAGGTTTCCATTAGTAGCAGAGCTGAGGAATGTGTGCTGGTTTGAAGGAAGAGGAGAGATAGAATGCACGCTCCCACCAGGAGCTTACACACTCTCATGGCGGATACGGTTCTTGGACACTTTTGTAGGATGGGCTGATGAGCCTGCACACTTCAAATTCTCCAAAAACAATGGTACAGAGATGGAGTTCAAGTGCTACCTTCAGCAGCAATTGCCTCCAGTGCAGGTGCCAGGCTACAGCTCCCCAACAATCCGTCAGGTGGAAGATGAGTGGAGAGAGTTGGACGCAGGTGAGTTCGTTGTGGAGAGAGGAGAGGAGATGACTTTGTTGCAGTTTTGTATGTTGGAAATAACTGGCGGGCGATGGAAACGTGGGTTGCGCTTGGATGGGGTGCTTGTTCGTCCCACCAACACACTTGCACCATCCTTACCTTCTTCACCTGCAACAAATGCTGCACAACTCACCAGATTGTTACCCAGGCATCTGCCACACAACAGGAGGTTCCCAATGGATTTGCCAGGGACTTTTCAGCTGGCAAGAACATGATCTGGAACTCCTCCTCCTCCTCCTACAACAACCCTAGCTGATTGCCCAATGAATGGCTCTTCCCCTGATGGCAAGTTCAAACCAGCACCAACAAATAGTTTCTCATTGCAGAGTAATGGCTCTGAAGTCCCTTATGGCAAGTTCAAACTCCAAATCATTGTCGACAAGTTTTCTGGCTGGTTCTAGGTCAGGTTCTAGTGTTCACAGTTTTGCAAAAGTAAATTTGAATCCGGTGTTGGGCGGGTATCATATTTTTGATACCCGCTGCATTCGGTTTTCACAAAATAGATTACAAAAGGTTCCGATTCTCACTTTTTAAAAAAAAACCTTATACACCAGGTCAGAATATCAATATTTTTATTTTAAAAATTTATCTGTCCTCATGATGTGAGTTCTCATAAATTTGAGAATAGTTGGTTATCAATTGGTTCCTACCAATTATTACTTTTGGTTTCAAATAAAAAATAATAACCAAAATTACAAACAAAGTATTGATTTTTTTTTCTTAAAAATAAAAAAATCATAGTCATTTGTAAACACAGCACCCAAACCCTAAGTTTGGTCATCATGGGGTAGGATTCAAACAAAAAAAACTTGCAAAAAGGGTACATCAGCATTAATGGGGAGGGGGTAAAACTCAGAACACAATCTATTTTTGTGGTAAACTGAGTTTCATCCTGTCTTTCCCTATTCCTGAGCGCCTCCACTGCTGCTACAGATATTTTCACTACTCCTAGCAGTACAACTACTATAATTAGTTCAAACCTGTGCAATAAACCCTGTACATTATACCATGAAAACCTGACCGGGTAAGGGGTTTTATCTCACCTGGGTTTTAATATTTTATTTTATTTTTTCTTGATCCGGTTCTTCCCGTCAGGTTTTCAATCAAAGTATCACGATAATCTGAGAGGTTCAGATGAGAATACTCGAATGATACCCTAACATCACTGGTTCAAACCAACAACAATAGCAATGGCTCAGCCCCTTGTGATAAGTTCAAATCAGACTTTGCAAGTCCTTTGTTTTGAAGTGTTAAACCTGGAGTTCAGGTTCAAATTCTTGTGACTTAAACCTGAACGGGATCTAACCTTTTGCTAAAACTGAAATTGCAACCTTGAAAAGCAAATCTTGAACATAATTTCAGCTTCTTTAGGTAAGCACGTTGAACATTTGTGAAAATTTCAACCTTTTTTGATAGACAATTTGAACATTTTTGAAAATTTGACAAGTAGGTTGAACTTTATAAATGAGTTTTAATTAGTTTCCTAGAACAAATAAGTAATCTGAATTTCATAAATTATTGATTGATTTTAATTAGTTGTAACAACTCTGAACTTAATACAATCCCCTGTAATTATAGGATAACATAGTTATGAAGCACAGGGATGTTAAAGACCATATTATGTTCAATATGTGACCCTGCACACTAAAATCAGAGGAAGAAAAGTCAAAATATGCCGGTTTAGCTCAGGTTTTGCTCCTCCAAATGTGCTCAGTATGCTGAGGCTAGTAAAACTGTGTACCTGATAGAGAAGAGTATAATAAATATGATGTGACTGCTGTCCCTGTTGTTGATTGCCAAACATAATGATTGGTCTGGGTGGTTTGCTATGAGGAGTTCCCACATATTTGCACTCCCAGTTTTATAGTTGGGGTTGCAAAAAAGTAAATAACTAAACTTCGATGTGAGAAGTATTTGTGCAGGGTCACATACTAAGCTCTGGTGGAGATGCTCTTAACTCCCCTCACTCAAACCCACACAGTAGGGTAAAGGGACCTATCATTGCTTATTATTGCACACCTATATATTCTCCTATTGCTGTGCTATAACATAATGTGACACTGGCTCATGACACATCTCAGGTATACCTATCCATTTCAATGTAAAAAATAATGTGGTATATATGCCAGTGTTGGGTGGTTATTTGGTTTTTAACAAGCTCCAGCTTTGATTTTTTGAAGTTTTTGAAAAACCAAAGAGTTCATGGTTTTCACTAAAAAAATGGTTAAAAAATTGATAGTTTTATAGAAGGTTATTTGACCAGTTCTTTGATTTTGTGAGAATCACAATTATGAAAGTTCAAAACCAGACCGGAGACAATGAGGATTTGGTGCCATTTCTAATTCCTGCCCCAACATTGGTATAGACCAGTGTTAGGCAATTCTCACTTTTTTGTGAGAACGGATCAATTCTGGTTCTTACATATGATATGAGAACCTGATCAATTTTTTAATATATATATTTTTGAGATGGTGAGAATTAATTAGGGTATAAGATTTTAAATTTTTTCAAACTCACTCAATTCTCAGATAAGGTGGTTCTCACATATACAATAATAGTCGATCTTCACATTTGATTTTCACAACCTGATTATTAAAATTTTCATTAATTCAAATCAAATTTAATAATTAATTAATTAATACATTAATTACTTCACCATGCAAGAAAGGCAGTAGCAAGGGGAGAAAAGCAGCAACACCATGTGAGAAGAGCAGTCACAAAATTTCTGTTTTTTTAGAAATATTTAGAGATGCTTTGAAAGGATTTCATCATTTTGAGTTTCATCACAATTGGACAGTTCTGAAAAAAAGAATTCTAATTAATGCAAGAATTTCTTTGGAATGCTCAGAATGGATGCTAAATCATAAAACTGAAAAGAAAAAAAAAATTATAAAAAATTGCAAGTAATAATGCATAAAAAATGTAAAAAATGAAGAACAGCAGCTACAACAACTGTCTCAGGGACGCTGAGAACCGGATGTAAATTCTATGAGAGAACTTTTATATATATAATAAAACCGGCTCTCATGATCGGTTCTCATTCATCAGGTTCTCACATATAAACATGTCAACCAATTCTCATTGAGAGAATCAGGTCGAGAATGGGGTGGGCATTGAAGAATCACCCAACACTGGTATATACTATATATTGTAATTTGATGTTATAGTGTAAATAATACGTAATGTACCATTCATCCCTTTTCATCCACAAGCTAGGGTTCCAATCTTCATCCATTTAGGTTAATGGCTGTTCTAGAACCTCACTATTCGTATGAGATTATTTTGATCTTAGCTGTCCTTTCTCATGTATATACTCAGGGCCAACTTCTCACACTTTCATCCAACTACTTTACATTCATTAGGGTATGTGACATTCTGTTTCATCTAACAAGTCAAAGTTTCAGTCTTCATCCCTTTAGGTTAATGACTGTTCTACAACCTCACTAGTAGTTAGAGACTAGGTAATCTTGACCCTCTTTTCTCATGCCCATTCCTGTATGTAACTCAGTTGACAGGGATATTATTCTGGAACATTGGATCTCCATGCTGACATCTGAGCCATTGATTGGAGGGAATGCATCATTACAAGAAAATAATCTGGCAACTCAGGCCATTCTGGGATTTAATCTGCTTAGGGAGGCAGAAGAATAATCCGTGATAAGTGGTTATAAAATAGTAAGCATGAACCTGACAGAGTCATCACTCACATTGCCATTTCCTGCATGCGATTATTACAAAGATCTGCCATTTCGGCCAAACAATTATGCAAAAGTCTGAATCCTTAGTTTCTAACAGATTTCAAAGAAGCAAAATTTGTTTGTGGAACCAACTAGACATTACACAAATGATCAAAGATTGAGTGATTTAGCTTCTAGAAATCCTTTACAAGTCTTTAAAAAAAATTATACACCAACACACACACTCAGTTTGCTTGGTTAGAATGTTCAAGGAGTGTGAGCTTGACAATCAAATCCTCTTAACATATTTACACATTAATAAGTTGCCAACTTGTTTCACATTGTGTTCTCCAGTAGAAACAAAAAAGTGTCAACTCCAAGCAAATACATCAATGGCGTGAAAGGGATTTCCTTCCTACAACAGAAAAGAGACATCACATCACTGCTACCAGGTTATCTTAGTAAGGTATGTCTGCTTCATTTTACCTTGAGTTCTGTCAGTGACAGAAAGGAAGTCTCCAGAAGACTACACTTTGCAATTTATCAATCAGCCTCCCGGTTGTTGTTCAGAGCAGCTTTCATCCTCAAATCACCCAAGTGGATGAGTCTCATTCCATGCATTCCTGGTGGTGCTTGCGCTCCTGCCAGAACTATAAGGATCCTCCTTTTCTTCAGTAATTTGATAGCTGTGCATCAAACAGGCCACAGAAAAATCTTGTACACTGTGTACTTATTGAATCTTTGACAATAATCTCCAACTGGTAAACCCATGCTGAATCAATCATATTGATTTCCTACTGACTGCCACAAGCAACCAACTCCGGAGTCATCTCAGCCAGTACTACAGCTTGTTCACCATCTGTTTTTCTTGAATCCTTTCCATCTTCCATGAAGCTTCTACTTGTAGATCGTGCATCAAGCCAGGTTATAATGTCGGCCATAACTTTCTTCACCATATAGTCAGGCTCCCCTTCCAGTAGACAATGCCAGGCTTCTTCATACAGTCTTAACACTTTGTCAGTACTCTTTGCCTTCTCATGGAGGAGTTTGCTGATTGATGGATCAGTTACAACATCAGATCCACCATGTATTATAAGCATTGGGAGTGTCACCTGCAGACAAAAATGTCTCTGGCAACCAATCAAGATTGATTCCTGGGATATATATATATATATATATATATCTATCACTTTAGGCACATCCTAGTGCCCATTCCCCTTATCCTACTTAGCGTCCAAAATCTCATAATTGTGCATTAATTTTCATGGCATCAAATCTCAGAAGTCTGAGAAATCAGTACATAGATGAGACAAACTTCAAAACTCAAGATGATAAGCTACTACATGCTCCCATCAATTTCCAGCATTTTGATGCTTTAATTCAGTAGGACTGTATAATTTCATTGTGGATGACTGTAAAACAGTGGCCAAACATTGACTGTGATGGGAATGTTCACCCATGCTAATGCTCAATCAGCTCCAGAGAGAAACTGAAAGATAACTTGACAAGGCAGCTTCTCAGACACATCAAATTGATGGAAATGAATGGAATTTTAAAATCTCTGTTTGTCACACACCTCTCCCATTCTCCTCTCAATCTCGTCTGTGGTTTGGAGAAGAGACAATGCAGTCCCAAGTCGAGGATTCCCAACATATGCAACAGGGTTCATCTCAGCCTGTCAAGATAAAGGTTGTCAGTGCATGTACAATTGCGACAATGTACATCAGACCACGCCAAAAAAGTGTTCTAGACCTGGTATTTACACATTCAAAGAAGTATTCCAGACCTGCTTTCAAAGGGCCAGTAGCATCCTACAATGAATCAACAACACAAATGAACTCCAGAAAAAGAAATGAGCAAAGAATCTCAAACCATCTTGTTGTGTGCCAAATCATAAAACATATGTGAAAGTATTTTAGACTTCATATCTATACAATTCTAGGAATACAAGGAAGTGTTCCAACATCACCCACCAATTCAACTAGTGTCCTACACCAATCAATAACAACAAACTGCAAACAAAGAAATGGGTTGTGCACCAATTAAATCTCAAATCACCTACCCTCTTTCTCTTCACCAAATCTCTGAAGCCAATTTCCGCAATATCTCTATTGGTAACAAGCTTGGCCTTGGGAATAATATGGGCAAGAGCTATCATGATTTGCACCAAATACCATGGAGGATACATAGAATCTGCAATCTGAGAGTGCAACAGACACCAAATTACAACACTGATGTCAGCACCACCCTTTACAGCATAACACACATACTTTGATGCAAAGACATTCATGATGCACCACATTCCTTCTGCAAAACTCCTCTAGTCAGGAACTGCAAATGGGGCTTGTTTCTCAGGAGAACACACAAAACCATATACCTTGCACATTGGAGCAACAAGAATAGCTCCATCCCACATATCAGGATACCTCAAATGTGCTTTCAAAGCAACAGCTCCACCCATAGACTCTCCAAAGAGAAAGCATGGCAATCCCTCCATCTCTGGGTACCCTGAAGAGGCATAGAAACAGAATCAGTATAATCTGTATATACTACAGAGGGTTCAAGCTTAAGACACCAAAATACATAAGCACATAGGAAGGTTTTCAATGGGGTTAGCATTAAATTCCCATGCATGTGAGCCCAAAACAAGTCTCCCATCTCCCCTCATCAATGAATGCATATGCAGTACAAATGGCTCACTACATGCACTGGACATGGAACTTGGAAGACACAAGAGATGAGATCATTTACACCAGATGAGAAGAGAAATAGTCTTGAAGATAAATGTATTGATATTGAGTACCTTTGACAGCTCTATACTGCTCAACAACATCATCAACAAGATTGTCAAATTTTGGCACATAGCCATGCAGGCCTTCTGATAATCCAAATCCAGGGTAATCCATTCCAAAAACAGCATAACCTGCTGCAGCCCATATCCGAGCAAGACCTGTTCCAAAAACACAAGTTACCAGATGTTACAAATCTAGGGCACATCTGCAGGGTCTATAATCCCAAGCATATGTGCAACAAAGGACACTGCAACTTGACAATTTAAGCAAAAAAAAATTCTTTTTCAAATGTAGAAACCAATGCAGTACATGCTGCTGCATTTACCTTCAAAGAAAAATGTAACAGTATCGCCATAACCATGGCAAAGGAAGAGGATTCCCTTTGGACGACCTTCCTCAGGCATCCAGCTTTTGACAAATATCTCCATACCTCTCGAGTTTGTAACATATTTCTGCAATCCATCACCACCAATAAGAATACTTATTAAATTCTGAACCTCAATTGCCATCACCCAAGCAATATACAAATAAAAAATCAACAGGGAACACATGACATATGGCCTGCAAACAAGCAGACTGTCCTCTCCCCACATACAGGAACCCAAGCATCGTCTTCAGAAGCTTCACTTTCTTTACTGCTACTGGGAAAGTGGCAGAAGGTGTGTCTTAGCAGCAGGATTCACTCATTTCATACCTCTGTGACTTTCAGGCCCAACTCCTTGTCCTTCACCTGTACATCATGAATGAAAAAGCTGAGAATTCAGGGGAAAAAAAACACCCATTGAAATCATGGATCTTGACTCCCACATCCAGAAGAGAAAGTGGACAGAGAACAAAAGGTTCATAAGAAGACATAGGGGTGACAACAGAGAGAATTTGCAACTGTTATCAGAGAAACAGGAAACTGTACAATAACCATCTCAGCTCCAACAAATGTTTGCAGCTCGGGTTTCAAGGACGATGGCTCACAATTGACATGCCATAGTCGAAATCCTTGTGCTCCTGCAAGAATTCAGCACGAGACAAGCGCCTTGATTCAGCAGAGTGGAGGGAGAGGCGCTTATTCACCGTCACGAGGTTCTGAACTGCTGCTGGATCTGCCGCCGGAGCCGGCGGTCTCGTGAGCAACCACGTGCTGGCAGTCACACTATACACAGTGGATCTCCATTGCAATAAGAGTGTCCTGTAGTACAGCACGAGTATAGTCGCCAGAAGAAGTAGAACAACTTGTGCCGCGCGCGCGAACGTCACAGAGCTCAGCATGATCCCACTTTGCGATGCGGTCCAGCCTCCTAACTCTATCAGCATGTTCTCCGTAATGTCTAGTGCGCTTGCCGCATCCAAAACCTCCGCCAGAAAAACAAAATCGGATTCTCTCTCCTTCAAAGATTTTTTTCTTCCCGGCTCTGAAACAAAAGTCGCTCTCAAACTTCAGCAAAATCTCCACCTCCAGACGGCGTGTTTTCTTTGCAAAATTTCTAGATCCCGGGCGACAATTCCTGTCTCCAGACACTACAATCGCGAAGTTTCTACAGCAGACTCCACAATCCAACCACGATACAAGAATTCCCGTCCCCTTGCACCGATTTTTCTTCAGCCGAGAACGCGATCAAACACGATACCACGACTGCTATTACTATTACTTGCGAAAGTTTGTTTTTGCTGCACACAAAAGCAATTCCTGCAAGCGATATGAACAATTCCTCAAACAGAGAGAGAAAATCTCAACGCAAAATTGGAAATCGGAGTATCTATTATCCGCGGCAGGCTCCGAACAAGAGAGAAAGAAAAAGTCAGAACACACGAAAGATCGAAAACCGGCTGCAAATGATTCAACTGCATAAACAAATTCAAGCCGTCCACAACGAAATCTTCCTTGCCTTACAACAAAGGAGCCAAATCCTTACATCAGATAATCGAAACTACACGAGGAGTTCCGGAGATACACAAAAACCACAAAACCGTCAAATGTTCAGAGAGCGGAGTGCCGAGCGGAGGAATTAGCAGTCACAAATCTGAACAAAGAAAGAGAGAACCACGTGCTGTCGACTTTTTTTACGCCAAAATCCGCAAGCAATCCGGCAATCAAACAACCCCCCAAAAAAACCGACAAAACAAAATCGGCGCACTCATCAAAGAGCGGAGAGGAGTACGAATTACTTACCGAGTGCAAATCTCCACAAAAACTTTGCTCCGAACTAAACAATCCTCGCAAACGCCGGGATCTTCTTCTTCTTCTTCACTGCAACAAGAAACAACAATCTTGCACACACGGAAACTCACTAGACACCCAAAAACCAACCCCAGAAAATTAAATACATAAATCAATATTTATTTATTTATTTATTTATTTATGTATTTATTTGTTTTATTTTGTGCTGAACTATTCTGTTTTATATTGTTTTGATTTTGATTTTTTTTATTCTTTTTTTTTCTCGTTCTTTGGGTACCTACTGACACCTATATTGCTTTTTGTGGTTTTGTGTTTATTCCCGGGTGTGTCTCTTTTTGTTTTTTCTCCCTTTTTGTTTGGGTTGTTTCTTTGAGTGTATTTCTTTTGTGATGATTTTTTGTGTTTTTTTGGGTGTTTCTCTTTTTGTTTCATTTGGTAATAACTTGCTCCTTTTGGACTAGGGAGGGGGCAGGGTTTGGCTGAGTCTCGGCCCTAGGATTCTGGTCCCTAGGTCGTCACCACCCTCGCCCTGGCAAGCTAGGGGCCAAAATTAGCCAAACCCCACCCACTCCTTGTGCGAATGGCAGGTGCCCCACTATTGGAACAGAGTGGGGGAGCGTGTGAGAAGCGGAAGGAACATGGGAGAAGCACAGCATAATAGGCTACCTGCATAATCAACAAGGCTGTTTGATTTCGCCCTATTAATTAGCCTCAAAATCTGCATACTTATTAAACCCTAGGGTCACTTTTGTCTTTAAATAATAATCTTTAAAATATTGAAATGAATTTTCATGAAAATATGAAGCTGAGGCGTTGAAAATCATCATAATTATTGTAAGCTACAATCTAAATAATTTCACTCCTCCAATGACAATGTCATAGTAGATTGACATGAAATAAAAATTATTTTATATTTATAAAAATTAATTATTCCATTTGTCCATGTGGAAACTGACCCTAGGCTACAGTACTAACTCTCACTTGACACTACCATAAAGGAGACGTGTAGCCGTAGGGGTCGGCCAAGATTTTCAGGGCCCAACATTTTGGGCACTGAAAATTATGGAAGTGCTCTACGTTTACCCTTCCTTTCCCAACAGGTTTTTTTTGCCTTTTTTAAAAAACTCCAGTAGGGTGTATCCCCAACTCCCTTCCTATCAATTGTTTTCTCTCATTTCCTAGCATAATTTTTTCTCTCCTTTCTCTAACAAGTTGCACTACATGTACATTGTGATGACGATATTGTTAAAGGATAAAGAAACTTTTGGAAAATAAGGAAATGCTGAAAAGGGAAAAATCGGAGCATTTATTTCTTTTTCAATAATTTTTTTGGAAAACTTGGGATTTTGTTTCTAGTGTAAATTCCATTAGTTTTGCTATTTGAGAAAAATCCCCCATATAGAAAAACTGAAAAAAAATAAAATTCTGATCCCTTAATGGTAGTTACCTTTATTTATATATATATATATTTATTTATTTATTTATTTATTTATTTGGTTTCATTGTCTGGGTGTGAATATCCTTTTTTTGTTTTTTTTGGGGGGTGTGCTTCTTTTCGTTTCGTTTTTGTTTTTTTTGGTAACCTGACATATAAACTTGTCACCATCGGCGCTTTGCCTACGTCACTGACGGCCGGACGAAAAGGAGCTGGAAGGGAAAATGCCGCTGCAATACATCGTGTGTAGCAACGTGGATACCTACCGGACGTTAACGGATTTTTTTGGGGGTGGAAGAGCCAATCGGCGACAACTGGTGTTATTATCTACCTACCTAGTCAATTCTGGCTGTGTTCTGGAAGAACAAGACCCTGAACTACTTGTGGGGGATTCACAGTGATTTTTTTTGTGGCCAAAATTCGCCATGTTGCTATAATAATAATAAAAAGGAGGTCCCAAGCAACATGGTAAAGGGAACTTTTTGGGAAATTACACCCAAAAAATCGCAACATTTCAAGGAAAAAATTTATGAAATCACCAAGATTTTTTTGGAGGATTTGGGCAGATTTCTAGCTTGCCTTTTTTTAAATTGCCATATTTAGCTAAACCCATGATTGGTCAACATGTAATTGGATTCCTGGATTTTCTACTTCTTTCTTTGTCTTGTAGGCTACATTTGGCTAAATCCCCTTGTGACTAATTGCCACTTTTGGAGCAACATGCCGCAACCGGAAAAAAAAAAAAAAAAAAAATTTATGG
>Ga0116229_10000114_pt1 | contig 78193 bp, 56 predicted proteins | sample S1TSphgellanicum_3_FD_87313 | JGI IMG/M metagenome (GOLD analysis project Ga0116229, IMG submission 87313) | Host-associated microbial communities from peat moss isolated from Minnesota, USA - S1T2_Fc - Sphagnum magellanicum MG | ecosystem: Host-associated > Plants > Peat moss > Unclassified...
AAGGTTAAAAATTTTTTTTTTTTTGTTTATGGAAAGCCCAATTATTCTTTCATCACCCCACCCCTAAGTCTAGAAGCTTCTTAAAAACATCCCCCCCCCCCCCCCTCTTATTTGTACCTCTTTATCCAACAATTTAACAAGTTTCGAACAAGGATAAAATAACCCAACCTTATCCTAATCCAACCAACCAACTTCCCCCCTTATCTTAATCTAGCCAACCTATTTCCCCCTTTATCCTAACTAGGCCACCCACCCCTCAAATCCTACTAGGATAAAGTCACATGCCCTAATCTACCCCCTTCGACTTAAGGTTAACCCCAAAACTTCCTTAACTGGCCTACTTAAACTTAACTAAAACTGAGTTAGGCTAATTAAGGCCAACACCAACAAGACTATCTTTGTTGTAAATGATATTCCCAAGATCTTTGAAATTTCACATCTTGTTTCTTGCCGAATTATCTTCTTCATAACATTTTTTGCCCATGTTTTTTGAACGTGCCACAAACATACAAAAATGTGAGACCCTAGCCACACAATATTATAACAAAAGCAAGTTATCACATCACAAAGTAAAAGATAATTTTCATATCAAATGAACATAATGTCTTATGAATAATGAATTGATGTAATACTTAATTGCATTAAGTTCTACTTGTGCATTATAAAAAATAATTGCATTTGGGTACCAATTAGGTGCATGTTTGAATAGCCTTTTATTAAACCTTTGCAACGATGATGTGATGTCTTCCTCCTTGCCATGACCTATGATGATGAATGTTATTGGGATCCCATTTTGCCATTCATCAAAGACCATGAATGTGTAGAAGGGATACTACCTAAGGCAAACCTTATAAGAAGTTAGAATGTCATACAAAGAAGCATGCACCAAAACATTGCCACACAAAATAACACACTAACGAAGCAAATTTTTAAAACATTGTCATACAACTACTTAACATTGTCTCAATAGTTATGTAGGATGTTGTGATGTAAGTACATCATTGTTTGAACAATTTTACATACCATAATGTCATAAAAAGTTCTATAGGACAATATCATGCAAAATAGTGCATTTTTATGCACAAGAAACATGGATTAAGCAAAACATAGAAGATATTTTGTGATTGATGAATGTAATACCTTTTGTGTATTTGTCCGAAAAGTTGCATAAAATGATACTACTCTTTTATTACCATGTATGATCATCATTTGCATTTGCCATTTTGTTTGGATTCCAATTATGAATGGCATGTCCCCATTAGGTATGGAATTCAAATCCAACATTCCATATTGAATGTAATAGAACACACATCTTTCACTTTCATTTACCCACATAGGAACATTCATGGGATCTTTCTTGTGTTTTTGCCATAATTCTTTGTTTATAAAATAACTTTCACACTTCAGCTCGAAGTATAAATGTGTCCCTTGTTGGCTTGTCATTCCTCAATGCCAGTTTCCACACATGTGTCTTGTGTTGTTGCATTACTTTTGCAAGAGAAAGGCCCATCCTTAACCACTACATAATATATTGTTTTGTCCTTGTCGATAGCCTAGTAATCAATGCGTGATGAAAACCTCCAATTGTAGCTTGATGACATGCTTGTCTTGCAACCTTATTGTGTTCCATGTTGTGATATTACATGACACATAAACTATTATCTAGGTATGGTTGTTTTGCATTGAAAAAACATAAACATCCCCTTTTCATGCTTGACCTTTTTGACCTCCTTGATGTTTATGGAGGAAAAATCAAAGTTTCAACAACCTTTTTTTTTCTTTTTTCTCCTTTCGTTGTTTTACGGTGGAAAGTAATAGAAGTTTTAAGTGATTATGTACGGTAAGAATGTTGTCTAATAGACCGTATGCAAAATCAAAATCTACATGATTGCTGGCATAAAAATAAAATCAATTACAAAATTACTTTGGAAATTGGACATAACAATGGTGGAACATGACATTAGTAATGGAGTTGGTGGTACCTAAGGACAAGGTTATCACTATCAGCTTTTGGAACACTCAAAGATCTCAGCTTGCTTTTTTTCACTATCGCTTTAATGAATTCACATGGGAATTTTGGTCTTGATTACTTGCCCTTCACAAAATCCATCAAACATTCCCAAGGAATAATAGCAACATGAGTTTCATCCACCATTTCTTTGCCTGTTGTTCTATATGGATTCCACACAATATTCGTCTTATCAAACAACCCTTCATGAGGTACTTGCATTTTGCTCCTAACTCTCTAAATTGCAATAATTTGTACCCTTGGAGCAGACTTGGGGAAACTTGCAAGAAGGTTGACCACAAACCCATTACCTACTTCCATTGCATGAAAAGAGTATGTTTTCTGCTAGTAATGGAAAGAAAAATTATGAGTGAAAATTGACCTGCGTAAACTAGCCATTGTTCCTATTCTACTACTAAACAACTTACACCAATCAACTTTTCTTCAATGTTTCCTAAATCTTGAAGAAACAATGCCAATCTCCAACTTGAAAGACGATGATGCCAATGTTCTCTCCAAGTTTGTTTGAAGTTCTTCATGTAATCTGAACAACACACCAAGATTAAATATCTAAACTTACCTTACTCATACACATAGGAATCTGGAATCCCATTCCAAAACATCAGTAGATTTTGTGTACATGTTCGTGATATGTCTTGTAACCACGTCCTGCTAAAATGTCTTCAAATCCTATTTTCATGGGGAGAGCACGACAAAGAGTAAATGGTGATGGAAGGAAAAATAGCAAATGACCATGGAGAAAAACTATGCTAGGAAGAGAAAAACAACAATCCTTGACTAAAGGAATTCAATCGGGTTTGGAAAGCCTAAACTTGGAGAATTTTTGCTGATTGAGGTGACGATTCCATTGCTAGTGTGTTGGATGGGCCCCACTTATTGACTCTCGCATAGTTCATATGGGGGTGTATGATGTCTTCCGTTTCGCATTATACAGCCAAGAAAAAAAAAATTGGGACTCCAACGTAGGCAAGAACCAAAAAAATTCAAGCAACAATAAGAATAGCCTATAATTTGCAGAAAGTTTCCAAAATTTCATGATGGTGGTTGTGTCACCAAAAGAAAGGGGAAATACTTTCTCCATTTTATAAATCCCAATTGTTGAACATACAAAGATTGGTGTATATTACAGTGGTTTTATAGAGACGGACAAATCTGCTTCAAGTATTACTTCTCCATCAAAAACCCTTGTAGACATCTACGTCTTATTTCTATGGACCACAAAGGATTAGTTTCACTCTTGATTTCCTTCTTGAAGTCAACAGGTTATTTCATAGGAGTGGCAGCTCATACCCAACAACAAAAACCCCATAGAGACCAACTCAACAATTTCACACGATTCCTTTAAGAGACTGGACATAAATTGAGGGCATGATTAGTCAAGGTAATATATTCTATTCTCCAATATCCCCTTCCCAAAAGCCCCGAAGCTCCCACAAATGCAACAAGTATTCTCTCCATAGGATGGAACAGATTGCGCATTCATCATCTCAAGATCCCCAAAGTTATCACACTTGACCTGCCACACAACCATTCCAGAAATCCTTGACACAATCATCATCTCCCTTGTGTTGGTCCCTACAGAAAAACATACTAAACCTCTAGACCTTTTCTTGACTCTTAACGTAACAGAAATTCAATCGTCATGTTCTTTCAATCTAGCAATCCTAATGAAGTTTTATTCTTAACAAATTACCACTCCCAAAATCCAAATCCTACACACACTTCTAGTCTTCAAAAAGTCTAACCATTTAACTTTTCTTCATCTCCAAAAAGCCCCAGAGCTCCTCCTCAGCTTGCCTCAAATATACTCCTCCTAACCTCATCCCTTCGCTCCCCAGAAATCTTCCTGCCAATCTCCTTTCAGAACCGTGATTCACAAAGCTCATGAAGAGTTTTCATTGAGCAGTTGGGATTGTGTTCCATCACAGAAACTAATTCACCAAGCTCCCTTCGTCATAACTTGCAAAACAACAAAACACACAAAAAACAGAAACACATCGTAAGCAAATTTTTCGAAGCTGTTGAATCACCGCGCTGCCAATAGTTCAGCCACCAGGCTGAATCAGGGTTTGTAGCCTTCATCCATAGAAAACATCTAACATTGTTTTTAGGTTACAGTTGTTCTAAATAGATGACAAACAGCTATCATGGTTTGAAACCACTGAAGTAATTCCAAAGAGACAATGGCCAGTTACTTTGGCCAATGAAAACACATTTTGGATTGCAAATGTTGGGGATTTTGAACTAAAGGGTCTTGTAGATGGAAAATGGAAATATGAAATGATCACAAATTCATTGTATTTTCCTTTTACCCCCTAAAGTCAGGGATTCTGAAATCCCATGGGAAAGGTTTTGGTCTACCCTAGCATTTAAGGGTTAACAACAATCTGAATTCAATTGCACAAGATTAGTAATAAGGGTTTGAATACCACTTACTCTAGTAGCTATGATTTAACCATCTATGCAAATGCAAGGTATGATCAGAGGTATCAAGGACAAGAAATTGTATCAAGGCTGTCGTACTACAAGTGCATGCAAATTTGGCAATTTCTTGGGAAGAAAATTGAGAAAGAACATGAAGTTTATAAATGTGAATGATTTATAAGTTTGGCATTGCAAACATGGTTACATGAGCAATGGCATGATAATGAACGGTGAAACTATGAAGGTGGTTGAAGGTTTGAAAATCTCATGGAATGCAGCTAAAAGAATTTCTTTTTGGTGAAGGTTGTTGTGTTCATGGAAAGTTGCATTATCTACCTTCCTGAGGTCAAGACAAATGTGGAAACGCAAACAAGTCTAAATATTTTTCCATGTTGACATTTGTGGTTAGAGAAGTGTGAACTCTCCTGGGAAAATACTATTCAAGTATGATTAAAGTAGGTACTGTTCCATTTATTATATATAGAGAAATCCTGGTGGCATCAACATGTTTCGAGAAATTTGAACACTACAAATGATAATGTATATCAATTTCTGCCACTAAAGATATCTCAAAATAGTAGAAAAAGACAATTATTTGATTTTGAAAACTAGTGCACTCCAACAATGTACCTTGATGTGAAGAACTATCATTTCATAAGAGAGGAACTTAGAAACAGAGGTGAATTACATGAGTGCTAAATGTTAGCTTGCAGATTTTCTTACCATGCTCATTTGACAATTTTGCAAGATTTCAAAAGATTGAGCAACATAGCAACTACCCAGAGATCAGTCTTAGTGGGAGTATAATAGTGAATGACTTGATTGTTAGCAATCCTTGCTGGTTCTACACTTTTTTGATAGAAGACATATCTTTGTTGTCACCACATACAATTCCCCAAACCCTTTGGCATAACATAATAGAAGCAAGGGTGGCAGTAGAAACCACCTAAACCATCTCTATGGTCAAATGCTCAAACACCAACAAACCTGCACCAATGTTTTTCATGAGTTACAACTCTTACCAGGTTTACATTGAAGACAAACGATACAATTATTTGAGTGCATAAGCAAATCACTTGCAGATGCACAGAATTTGATTTCTCCACATCCCAGATTCATAACTTGGCAGATCTACATAATTGACACAACATTAGCTGAATCTTGATTTCCTCACAAGTATTCACAGAATCAACAATTGTGTTATACAGATCCAATATGATACCCAGAGAGCTGTAACACTGTTCACCAAATGCACAAATGTTCACCCATTCTACAGGTTCATGTTAACTAAAGCTTGCAATACTACTGTGCATGAAGGTTTCCTGTCGAATACTAAACCACACTGGACAGAAGAGCATATTGGTTTGATAATGAATTGTTAGGATAATGAATACAGACTGGCATCTGATGTCTTTGCCTCCTGACACTTTCTGTACTTGTTGACAAAGGAACAGCTCTTTGTCTCTGTCTCTGACAAAACAAACAAACTTCAAGGAATCAGGAAGAACAATTGAAGCTCTAGCTGGCCTGTAGCTCAACAGTTATATGCATTTCATTACCCATACATACCATGACTTCAGAATGCTATGATTGAATCATTATGTACAGCAGTACTTTGATAGTTTTCTTCACACTTTTCCAAACCTCTTCTTGGGTAATACTTGTGACTTTGCTTGGAAATTCATTAGGGTGTGGGGTTGGGGAAGTGTTCATGAACGGCATCTATTTCTGCCAATATTTCGTCACCAATGTCAACACCAGTTGCCTTGATTATCTCCTGCAGTTGCCATGTCTTTGTTGCACCAATGACCACACTTGCAACAAGTGGCCTCCTGAGCACAAAACCTGCACCCACTGTCTTAAGTGCATCATTCAACAAAACAACAATCTTCTCCTAGAACCAATATGATAAGTTGGTATAACCACAGCATATTGGACTTAAAACTCTTGGTCACACAAAATGATTGCACAAACCATGATGAGAAAGTCACTTACCAATTGCCAGAGCTATGGGGCTTATCCCATGCCGCTGTGCAATCTCCATATATGCCTGTGATTTCATTACCAAGACAAAATATTTTATATAATGTATTCTCTTCATGTGTGGCTGTGCAACTAAAGAGTTAACACAAAAAAAGGCTACATACTTCTTTATCTGATATAAATAAAAGGGGTGAGACAATACAGAGATGGCTGGTATGACGTTTGGCTTTGATAATGAGTATCGACACTCTGCCTCAGCATAACACCCTGCCACCAAGACAAACAGAAACCTTAAAATTCTGAGCCACACAGCAACCGTGACTAATGAACAAGTGCCCCGAAATTGATTGGTAGCACTCCTTGGACATTGTGACACCTCTTTGTAGAGATTGTGTGGAAAGGGGAGAAACACCAGAGTTGTACCTCGATAGAGGTTGAGACGAGCATCAGGTGGTCCACCATCAGGGGTGAGATATTTGCCAGATAGAAGCCCCATTGCCAGAGGACTGTATGCCAGCAAGCTCACTCTGTTTGAGTCAACAACCAGACAAACACAGGCTTTGAACATAGAATTTAACTTGGAGCCTGTCCTGTGATCAGTGGGATTGACAGCTGTGTTCTCCTAATTTAGTCTAATTCTTGGTAACACATGCAAAACTTTGCTTTACTACCATCAGACAGTAGAATGGGCAATAGAAAACAAGACTCCATAAAAGGGCCTCACAAGTGTTGAGATTTCATCATTTGATAAACAAAATTTTGTCTCCAAATATGCACAATGCAGACTATTCAAACCTGTGATGGTGGCAACATTCAGCAAGGGTAGTGTCAAAAGTGCGGCACAGCAGATTATAGGCATTCTGTTGCAAGGATCCAGAAATGTTTATAGGTCAAAGAAAAATTGATTAAGCATGAAAATCAAGAGATGTCATGCTGTAAGGAGTTGTGAACTATCCTAAACAGATTTGGAGTTCCCAAAATTTCTATGGATCTATGAACACTCATAAGAACATGAATGGAATGGTATCAACCCTTCACATGAATAACACAAACCTGACCTTCACAGGAGTCAAGACCAAGGAAAGGGGACTCTCTTAGAAAGGAAAATAGTTGATCTCAACAGTTGTGCCCTAAAAAGCACTCTTGTTCAAGTTCCAGTTTTGAGCAGTCTCTACATCTCCATCATATACTCCATGAAGAGTCTGACTCATAAGAACTCATGTCAGAGACAAAGTATGTCAAAAAATTGACCTGAATGGAGACAATTTGAGGCAGTTGCTTATCATACTTGGCAAGGCGACAAAACTCCATTATCCCAAATGCTGTCTCATTGCTCACACCCACATGCCTGATCTACAACACCATGGCTTAAAAACAATCAGCAACATGATGATTAGACTCAAAATTGTGAATTCCAAAATAGACATAAAACAATACAACTCTGTGTATAAGCAGATAGAAAACATCAAAACTGTATAAAATGATACCATGACTATATGGTTGTAAACCTGGCAACCAGTTATGCTGCAAAAGAGCAAATAGGGTGCAAAAAGAAGAGCAACCTTGCCTGCATCTATAGCAGCAGCAAGAACTTGAAGTTGCTCCTCAATTGGGACAGATTTGTAGCTGCTAGAAGGATTGTAATCAACGTCCCCAAACATTGGTACATATCTTCCATGAACAATCCCCAACAGCCACGAAATAAGCTTCCAGTAAAACTGAGTAGGGTTTTGAAAGATGCAATGCAATTTTTTTGAATAAAGCAGGGTGGATGATCTTCAAAACAAAGATCAGCAGAGGCAAACCTGTCAGGCCAATGCAGCTGGTATATATCAATGTAGTCAGTACCCAACCGCTTTAAGCTGCAGTGATAGAAACAATCAATTTGAGAATTGGTGAGAATGGCACACAATTGAAATAGAATAGAAAACACCACAGCCTTGGACATCCAAAACAATGTTTGAAAATTGGTTTTAACTAAAAGGGAATGTTCTCTCAAGAAGAAAGCAATGCTAGAAATGAGTCAATATTCTATATCCTGGTATGACCTGCTGTCAAGGGCATCTCGAATGTTCTGAGCATCTAATGACGGTGGTCCCCCACGTATCCAAGTCATTTGCCCTGATGGTCCAGTAACCTATACAATGGCAGCATCAGGTTAACTGGTAGTCATTCTTTGTGGAGAGATTTTCAACACCTACAAGTGAACCCAGGAAAGTCTTTGAGAAATGGCTAAAGAATACCACAGTTGCCATCTTTAATCTAAAACATCCAGGCATCATCATGGTTTCAACATCAAACTAGACCTTTGCTTCAATAGTATATCTCTCCTAAGAATTGAGAAATCTTCATTCTCATGATTAAGAAACAGCGAAGCAAGGTTAACACTTCTTCAACAAGCCACAAAGAATTCCAAAGAAGGAAGGACAAAACAGAGAACAAAGGACCAAGAAACAAAAACCAAAAAAGAACAAAAATCAAATAAAAGATGAAAGCAGTCCCACACCTGTTCAGGGACCATCAACAGTAGCATGTATGATAGTGACTTCTCTATCACAACTTACCCACTGACTTTATCAGCTCCCTACAGTGGGTAAAGGCCAGTGAAAACACTAACCTGCATACCAAGTTTCTGCTGCAAATCTGGAAGCAACAGGAAGACTCAGCTGTGCTACTGGCTAGCAACAAACAACAACACAAGGAGATAACAAAAAACAGAAAGACACAACAGGATACATAAAACACACAGAAAAGGACAGCAGGGAAGAACGAAGATCAAATGGGCTAACAAGAAGCTCCTCACTTACAAGACTCTATACAGAATAATTTGGAAAACTCCAAATGCTGAAATTCCAAAAAAGGAGTTTTTCTTTATTGAGCAACCCTCTAGTCCTCTATAACAGAATCTTTAGAGGGTAGCCTTTATTCTTCAGAAGGACAATAAGACTGATCATCTGAGAGACAACAACTCTTTACAACTACAAAGCCTCAAAAACCAGTAAAATTGACTATTGATAACTCCCAACTTAGCAGTAATTGAGATACTGGAATGAACATGAGGCTTATAATCATTTCAATATCTGCATACTCTGGTTGAGAATGTTTGTCAAAGAAATCACAGGATAAACCTTGAGGACTTTGTTTCACAGCTAGATCCAAGAAGCTACAAGAGAAGCCTTTAGTACAATTCAACTCACTGAAGCTGCAACAAGTCTAGCCTTGCAGGCCATGGATCATCTCCTGTTGCAACAAAAAGGTATAAAATATATATTAAGATTCTAATCTTTAGTGACATCAGTTTCTGCTTCAAAATATGTCACATGCATACCTAAAGAAAGAAAATTTCTGCTATCAACTAGAAGTGGTACCTTGGTGGCCAGCACAACATGGTCACGAGAATACTTTGATTGCTTCAGCCATCGCCCCACATACTCTTCAGTCCTTCCTTGTGTCTCTGCCCGCTGTGGTACAGGATACCTGCACAGCACACCCCATTGCTTCTTGATTGAGCTCAAAACCAACACTAATGGCTCAACAGTTAGTGAAGAGGAAAACTGTCAAACCTCCAGCTAAGATCTGGAGTGCAAGGAACAGTAGATTTATGGAAACCTTTCTACATCATATGAATCTCCAATCCCCCATGAGGATGGAAAATTGAGGAAAAACCCATACAAAATGTGCTATCATTGCGTTGGTTATGAATTGAGATCGCAGGACACAAGAATCTGAACAATGTAGATAGCAAGCTCGCAGAATTTCTTTGAAATATATACCAAAGAATACCATCAGGTTTTGAGAAACGGCCACTTTAAACGTCTTCATCTTTTGTATTTGGAGGAACAGAACCTCAGAGCGAACGTAGTTCACTTACATTTCTGCAGTGTCGAAGAAGTTAATCCCTGTCTCGGTGGCCATGTTCAGCTGGTCGCAGGCATCCTCAAACGTGTTCTGCTCCCCGTACGTCATTGTTCCTGCGGAAAATTAAGAAGATAACAGTCATGCAAACATGTGGTGCGCCCTTCGCAACAAGGGCTATTCTTCACAGCACGAGGCGCTCGCAATGTGTAACGAAGACAAATTAGGAGAAACGAAGACGTAGGAAATGTACAGACTACAGACCGAGGCAGAGTCTGGAGACTTGCAAACCAGGTGCTAGCGCGGTACACGGCATGGCCATTTTTCCTCCCTTTTCGTGTGCAGACAGCGATAAATTAGACTTCAGCGACTAAGATTGGAGAGAGCGTCACAATTAAGACAACGTCGCATCCTATCAAACAGCGCTGAAGAAGAACAAAGCGTCAAACCCTAGCCCTAAGGTACGTCCTCGTGTTTCATCGACAGCCGAGGTCGACGAAGTTGACACAGGAAGGGATCGACTCAACGACGCTCGCATTTCCTCTAGTTGCTGTTCACCGTTGCTCGGCAGCTCGTCGGAGAAAGTCGTGGACAGCAAGACAGAAGAAAAATCGTGGTGAGAGGACAAATCGGTGGAGGATTCGAGGAGACATGCAACACAGCACTTGCCACTCAATGAAGAGGCCTTGAAGGCCCTGTGAGGAAGAGAAAGAAGAAGAAGAAAAAGTGGCAAAGGTGGACAGAATCACAAGGATTCTGTCCACCTTTTCCTAAAGAATGAGTTCGTTGCTTTCTTTCCGTGTATATATATGTCCAGTAGGTTCTTGTCAGTTAATTTGTTGAGGGTTTCTGTTTTTTCAGAAATGAATATGCCAGCAATCCCTTTCAATACAGAGCTTGTTAGTTGGGACAGAGGCACACTATCCGCACCTTGTGCAGCTTTCACTACTTGGTGGAGCTGCAAGATTGCAGAATTGTGACCACAGAATTTTATGACCTTCAATTCAGGGTCAAGTTTATGAGTGTGAGCCGTCTCGCCTATCCTCACAAGATTGACAGTAGAACTGTCTTCATTCTTCTCCAGATGCTTGGATGAGCTGAATGTAGCAACCACTGCAAGTAGTGCCTGGGTTTGTGAAGATTGTGTAGCAGCGCTGTTTTACCATCAGTGGAAGACTTGACTTGAGGAAATTTGATTGGTTATCTAGATATATTCTTACATCACACAATGAGAATTGAATTCACAGAACAAGAAAAATGTCAAGTTCCTCTTGAAAAATCTTCAAGTCAGTCAGAATTATTTCCGCATTAACAATACATGGAAGACCTTGAAATCATGATGTAACATCGATAACATCACCAAGAAGTAGCTCCACTGTCGGAGGTACTGCGTTTCCCCCTCGAGCGAAAATGTGCCACAGCGACACATATCCTTGAGGTTTAGCACAACACTAAATTGGGATTCATGGTCCTGTTTTCAGTCTTATATCATTCTACTTGTTAATTAGGTCAATTGAATCTCCACTGCAATCCTGTTTCCTCCTGAAACCCAAATTTCTCTTCCTTACTGCTTGCCATGGCAATAAATGGCAAGTCTAGTTTCCAGCTCAATCTTGGACTGTGCCCAACACTGAGGGGTAGAATCTAGAGGCCTTCTGCATACAGTGGTACCATGTAAAGGGCAAAAGGCCTAAATCAGGAGTGTGCCAACCATATCCTGTGGATCAAGATTATTTGAGCATTCCAAAGAGTCAAAAGCTGCTCCTTTAGGTACTTCCAATATAAATTGATTCCATCATATTTTTCTTCACTCTCTGTGCCAGACAAGAATGATTCATCATGCCTGTGATCATGACTTCACATTCACAAAACAATGACCAAGAAAAAAGTCATCTGACAATATGCGAAAACAGCTATGGAAATGAACATTTTGATAAAACTATGAAGGGGTTGCTCAAGTGAGGAGAAATTTAACTGCTCTCCTACACTTTGAAATGCTTTGAGAGGTCAGAAAAATGGTAACATTTCCTCACCATGTTGTCAAGTTTAAAAATTCATATACTGTAGATGCAAACAGTTTTTTGCTTTAATCATGCAAACTACTGCTGGAGGGCAACAGGATTTTAAACAAGTTTACACAGTACCAATAAACTATACCTATCTGTAATTCAATCACAAGATTAAAAAGAAAAAGGAGTTGGTGTGGAACCTCAAGAAGTTTGTCACTTGACCAAGCAAGTGATGGAACATTGTAAGAACGAAGCACAGGCCAAATCATAAGCAATGAATTGTTGAATACTCTGATATATTTTTTGAAGTTCCTCTCCTTCATGCACTGCACTCCTCATCTCCACTGACCAACCAAATCAAACTTCTGGTGCTTGGCATCATTGACAAGAGCATGCAACAGTGGCCTCAAGATCTTGTGTGCAGCCACAGAAATTGCCTGGGTTTGCACCTTGTTTCAGGTGTTCCACATCAGAATGAACAAGAACACACTCTCTGAGTTCTGATGGCATATCATATGCAAAACTTCACACATTCAGGCACACACAAGACTCTGGTTTTAAAATAAGGCTTACCCTGATATCAGGGGGCCACTCTAACTTCTTTGCAAGCCATCTTTCTTTGAATGCCCCCTGTACACATCTGCTTCGGTCATTCAGCGTCCATGGATATAATTTTAGCAGTGGTGAAAATAATGCACCTTCAAATAACAGGTTTTTCTCATTTTGAAGAGTTTCTAACAGGGTCCTCTGATATAGAACTAGAAACAGGACTTCCTCGTTGGACATGAGTATTATTCTTGGAAGCAGCCTGCAGTTTGTGAGAATATGTGAGACAGATTTTTTCCTCCATCTGCAGTAAGATTGTGGTCTCATTGTTCAATCAATGAAGCAGGTCATTTCTGCAAGTCTCTGAAGGAGCTGAAGACTCTGGATTCTAGATTCAAATTTGAGTTGACATTTGGACTCTGGATCAGAAGATAAGGAGGATGGTGAAGAGATGTAAGCTAAAAATAGGGGCATTTTTTTCTTGTGCAAAAGTATATAAGCTTCATTGCATGAGACTCTATGGCTGAGGGTCAAGGTCTATGAGGCTCCAAAAGCTTCTCTGTTTGCAAAATTCCAAGCTATAAACTGTTGCAAAATTTCACATGCTGCATTTCCTTTTTCAGTTCCAGTTATTGGAAAATGTGAAACATTCTTCATCACCAAACATAACCAGTTTTAAGAGGACTTTCAGAGCAAGTCTCACTAACCTGGAATACCTTCTCTGAAATTCTGGAAGCTTATAAAAGTGAATCTGTAACAAACATGTTCCCTGTCCTTTTGGCTTTGCTGACCCTTGATAAACCCCTGCAATTACCACTTCTTCAGGTTGATGCTAGAATCTTGAAACTTCATCTTTTATTCAAAAATGATGCTATTAGCTTGCAACCAAAGAAAACTCTGTTTTTTCCCTTGAGCTGGAGAACACAAATATATTCTGTTTGCATCAACGTAGAGAGATCCAAGTAGCAAGGTCAAACTATCAGAACAAGAAGGACATAGTCTCTGAGTTCAAGGATCTGGGTTGGGGCTCAGGGTTGAAGGTCAGATTTTATGGTTGGACTTTCAGCTTTCACTTTATGGTCTACAAATACAGAATTTCAGTTTGAGAAAATTAGTGAAAGAGAAGGGTCAACCTGGGACCATATGCAAGTCGGCGAGTTCTAGGGGACCTCCAATATAGCCAACATAGAGGGGCAAGTCAATGCTTCTTTGCTCCAGAAGCTCCTCCAATTCTTGTGCTGTATTAGGAAGGTCAAGCATTGCCCATGCACATGTAATCTCCCTCACCTCATTCCACTCATAAGAAGAGGCCACAGATCCACTCTCTGCCATGTTTTAAAAAGCAAGAATGAAGTTATATGGCTTTTTGGTCATGTCATTGATCAATACATCAGTAACTTTCTGTGCCCATAAATTGAATTCATTTTCCCATGCAGTTATGACACTCTAATGGGTATGAACCTACAAAGGGTAAAAGAAACCCCGGATTTTGAATACTGGTCTTTGATAGGATATAAGTCTTGAATCCAAATCTGATCAAGTCTAAACGTTCTACACTCACTTCTCTAATGTTCATCTCTGTTGAGGTGAGTCTGGAGTCTTTGATTTTTCCTTCTGCTTTCTTTGCTATCGAGTGAGAGTTCAAGAGAACAAAATTTCCTACCAGAAAAAGTGTCAAATGCAATGTTGACTTCAAAATAAAGGCAGAGTCCAATCTGGTTATACTGTAATAAGCATCGACTTCCTCCCTGGAGAAGACAAACCACCATGCATTAGTATTTCCTAGAATACTATATATCTTGCTAATCCACTAGTGGCAAAATCAAGGACATTTTCAGTTGTGTGCAAAGTAGCCCACTAAAACCAGTGATCACAAAGTAACAGTACACAAGAACATGTGTATGAAAATCTCAAGGCCAGATTTAGTTTTGATATGACCACATTAGGTTGGTTGGCTTTAGACACATAAACAAACAAGGGGAGAGGTCCTATGTACAAGTGAGGTCAGTTCAGATAGGTCATAATGAGGAGAATATCTTCTTGAAGCTACAAAACCATAGTTCAGTGCCCAGTGAGGAAACCTTGTTAACAAACACCCTGGGGTCTTCCTCATTGATGGCCTTGGCTCCCAAAAATGCATGTGCATTGCCCACAAAGTTCAGTCCATCAAATAAACACACACGGACAATTCTATTGAATGGAGAACACTTCTTCAACCCTGCAATAACATTTATACGTAATTGCTGTGTAAGTTTTTGCACATCTTGTTCCTTCACATCTTAAAAATGAGTTGAAGATGGGGACTCTAAAAACAACTGGGTATGTGGACATACCAGTAACAGGAACATTCCAGACAGCAGTCACAGCAACATCAAAACTCATGACCAATTCCTGCAAGTGAATGTATGCCACCTCAGAATACTATCTTGTTGGTTAATGAGTGGATTCACACTTGTAATCACAAAATTATTGCAATGTATCTCTGACTTATTTTTCCAAAAACTGGCCCACCCAAAGCTGAAACACTAAATTGTACAAACACCATCCCTTGTCCTCTTCATGTGGTCTTGTCTCCTTTACTCCACTAAATCCCTTAGGAAGGACTTTTCCCTTTCACGAGTTCCAAACAGTAGTTTTAGGATTAATGTGAAAAAGGTAAAGGATTCAGAGGGTGGAATAAGAGTAAGGTTGACCTGTAGAGGTGCATTTTGAGAATCACCAGGTTTTGAGTTGGACACTAAATCCTTGAAGCCTGGATCATTGAGTGTGGGGTCTGGTTGTAGAGATGATGATAGTAGTAGCTCCCCTACTTCCCAAATGCCCCTAATCATACTATGAATGGTTCACTATGTATGACACATCAAGAATTGTTCGAATAGACCATGACAAGTCAGAGACACATTTAGTGTAAATTGCAGCATAAACAGGAAATGAGATCTTCATAATGACCATAATCTTTATGACCTAATAATTTTGGTATAATTTCAAACATGCTATTTCTGCCACTAGTGTTAAGCATTGACAAAGTGCAGATGCTAAACAGAATAGAAGGACGTATGTTCCCTGTAACCTAAGGACACAGAAAAAACTGAACATCTAATCTTGGCTTTAATGAGAAGTTAACATGATCAATGCTCCGTAACCTAAGAAAACGAACAATGATATCACCCAGAAAGGAATATATAATTTGTAAGATAGACCTTTCACAATAAGGAGCTCCAGCACAGAGGGCCGGCAGGTGGGTGACATGCCACCCAGGCTGTGAAAGAGCCTCATTGCTGCTGTCTCATAGTTGATTTCCACACACGTTTGAGATTGTGGTCTCTTCCTATGCAAGCCTGTACACATAATTGTCAATAGTTTATCAACCCACAGACACAGAAACTTAAACACATCCAGATACAACATCCCATGAACTAAAAGCCTGCCAACTAAACAGATTGTCCTTCAAGGTTTAGTAAAAAATATTATGGAATTATAACTGTCATTGTTCGATCACTTCTCTTACTTTCTAATTGAGGTCTCCAGCAATAATTTGATGTGTCAGGAACCAAAACAACTGAGGCTTGAGAAACAAATTACTTGAATGTTTGGACATCCTTGAGCTTCCACAACAAGATCCAATGTGCAAAAAGTCTAACAGCCTTGGTGAATTCTACTTTCTTGCTCACCCCATTCAACCTTTCACTTGGTGTCAATTGGCTTTGACTTGGCCAGTTGTCTTTACTAAAACTCTGGCACTGTGTTCTTGGCTTTTGCCAGATATTGCTCAAATTTCAGAGTAGCAGGAGGTCTGCCTGTTGAATTTCTTTCATTTTCATGCTGAAAACATCCTGTTGGGATGTTGTCATCACCCACCAGAGAAGGTGTTGCTGTTTCCCTCTTGCTTTTAGAACTACCAATTTCAAAGGCCTACCTGTACATGAAAGGCATCCTCATCTGGTTATGTCAAATTGGTTATTGACATGGCACAAGCTTCAACTGTGTATATCTTGTGTAATTCTGATCATGGGTTGAGGATTTTTCACAAGGAGTGGCACTTGGCTGCTCTTTCTCCATGATCATTTCTTGTTCCACCTTTACTCCTGTTACCTCATTACAAATGAGGTAAAATTTCCTGGTTGCCTCACTTCAACATCCTTATGATCAGAATATTTGCCAGGAGATAAGGTACATTGAGCAATCGGTTGACATGATTTGTAACAAAGATTGGAATGTACATTGCAGCCATCATTCATTGAAAGAGATTTAGGTTTTTGGGTATGCAGAAACATCATCTGTCTGACTGAACAACATGTGGAAGTGATATTTGATACTAGAAACCAATCTTCTATAACCAGTTGTTTGACAGTGTTCTTCATTGGCACACTGGAAAAATCTGGAGTGAAGAATATTCTCTTTACAACATCTAATATTTTTCCCATTTCTCCATCTTCTCATTGTTCTAAACAACCATCAACATGACAGACCCTAAAAGTTAGGGTGATACCATACCAGAGAATTGAAAAACAAATGGACTCAGTATCCATGCCACAGAAACCTCCACAGAATCAGGCAGACATTTTTCTTTAGACTCATCAATATAGAGACCTGAAATGGAATACTTTAAGCCACAATTTTCTGCTCTTTGCCACAAATCAGTCAGAGAAACATAAAGTAGCAATGGCCACAACCTTCAATTTTCCAACATGACAATTTTTTTCAAAATCAAAATATGGTTATGGTGCAATGTAAGAACAGAGTGTAAAGACCAAATTTTTGAAGTAAAAGACTTTGAAAAACACATACATTGACATCTTCTTGGCAAAATGGATCCCAGACCTGTGATAGCAAATCATTTAATCAAACCAACAATTTTTGAATATCCAACCAAGAGCTTAAAGATGCATGAAATGAGGAAAAAAGCCAGGTTGAGTTTCTAAGAAAGAAGGTGGAAAACTGGACAGAAAAAGAAACCTGTCCTGTCAACCTGAAGATCTGACACACTCTGGCACAACTGGACCCACCTGGGATAAAAAAAAACCTGCAGAAAGCCACCAGAAGATGGAAGGCTTGAACAAAGATCACCTAAGGACAATTCCAAGGGCACCCCCAACAAAAGACCCAAGGAATGGTGCTGAGAAGAAGGCCTTAGCCTTCTTCTGCTGCACAACATTGGACATGGGTCCCAGGGAGGAATCTAATTCCTGTGTTTTGCAGTTTCTTCTGTTCTTGCAACACTCTATCTAGAGATAGTTCTTGCCTTCCTCTCCACTGATTTATGACCTCTGCTAAACCATCTGCTAATCTTGCTTGTAGATGGCATAAGTATTCATTCCAGGTTTTCTATGCTGAAGCCCAATTTGATTTCCAGTAAACCATGTGTGGGGATAGTAAGAAATCTGTCATGAATTCAAATGAGGAGGTTGGAACCATGTTCTGCTGAGAAGCCTACTTCTGAGACAGTGCTGCTGGCTGTTGATTGCTCCATGATGTACATTGCTGCAAATAACTTGTGTTCCCTACAGCCAGCCCAGGGCTTTGTCCTTTCTTTTTGTAATTGGCCGTTGGAGCAGGTTCTAACAATATTTACAGAGACAGATTGGATTATGGCTTCCCTTCCTCTTGTTGCTCTTTCTGCCCCGCCCCCCATCCTTGCCAATGACCATGTATCTATGCATTGCTTCCCATCCCAAATATCAGCTTATCAGCTGGGAGTCTGTAAATGCCAAGTCCTTCCTATTTTGCCCACTTCTATTTTTTGCCTCTCTTGAATACATTGCACCATAATCAAAATACAGGTCCTGATATTGTTATAAATTTGAAAACACAGAACTTCTGCTTGGTTGTAGGCTTTTCAAATGGAATACTTCAACTTGGAATCTACACCAAGCTGCCCAAATTGATGCTGATACCACTGATTCAATTGCTATATTGTTGGCACTGTGAATGATCTATCTCTTTTTTTGCCTTCATTGTGTTGCTGAATGCAGGTATGAGTTTTTAATGTCTCATGATCAAGTACTTCCCCCATCTCTAGTGAGGTTTAAAGTCATGAGGGAAAATTTGGCTAGGAGAGTTCTTATTTGGAGGTTGATGTTGATGTTCCTGGTCCTCCTTCAGTTTTTTGATTTGGTGACTATTTCACATGCTGAACTGGGTCCCTTGCCTCTTGTGTACTTGATTGGAACCACCACAAGAAGTTTCTTACCAGGTTCTTTACTTGTTTCAGGATATTACTTCATGGTCCCCACACTGCTGCCACATATGACCAGCAGGAAGCTAGTTGTTGAGGTTTGCTACTAATCCTCTGCCAGTTAAAGACAGTTTCTTGGAGCTTTGGTGTTTCAGTTTTCTATCTAGGATTGACATTGTATCCAAAGGGATACCCTGATGGCATTGCGACTTCTCCTTTTTTGAGCCAATCAAGGCCCAAAGTGTCACCCCAAGATGGATTGCTGCCCAGATCTAAGGTACTGTTCCAAGGATGTCACATCCATTTTCTCTGAACCGGTTTCCAATCCAGAAGCAATGCAGAAAGTGTTCAGTGCCTGAATTCCTTCATCCATATTTCTTTGGTATGCTTGCAGGATCATGCACATGTTATCAACTCTAAGTTTTTGGAGGCTTACTTAAAATCTGAAAACATTGAATTCAAGTGAGAAGTTTCGGATCACTTCTAAGTTTTTTGAGGCTTATATTAGATCTAAAAACATGGCAGATGGGTGATCTCATTGGGCTAAGTCTGCCAGGTGCTCAGGCTTGCCTAGTCACTGCTTGTCTGGCAGCCAGGAGGCCATTCTCTCAGTACATAAAGGTCAATGTACCTCCAATTTGGCAAGTTTTCAGGTACTCTTAAATAGCAGATGGTGAGATTCAGGTTCAGATTCAACACAGAATTGTTATCTCTTTAAATTTTCATTGTCAGGAAGATGTAGAGATAATTAATGCAAACAGAGACAATCATGTAAAAACCAAGCAAACATTGCAAAGCAACTGCTTCCAATAGGACAATCTGAATCTCCAAAAAAAACTGCAAACCAAAGGCAGTGAAGTTTGAAGCTTGATCTGTGAAAAAGAATTATGCCAAACATACTGTCTTTCAACAAAATAAAGCTGAAGATTAAGCTGTGAAGAAATATTCTACAGGTCTTTGTGTGATTCCATCCCATCTGTTCCCATGAGGACACCATCTGAGATTAGAGTGTGTCCACCCAGATAGAATGTATATGAAAGCACACATTTAAAGAACCTTCAGACTAAGGCCATAGGATCATCCCTTTGCTGGCACATTCAAGTGTGTCTTCAGAGATAAAAGGCTTGTCATCCAGTTCAGGGACCTCCTGTCTGGTGCAAGTTAATCCAGATTATAAGACCGAAGGCAGGCTGTGCTGCACCATGGCCGCCATTGGAATCTCTCGTAGAGATCTCAGTTTCGACCACCAAAAAGATAGCCCAAGGATGAACCTCCACCAGGAGCAGCGTGCACCTTAGTTGATGGACGATCCTGCGGCAAGGAAACACAAAAATTGCAATAGGCGCATTTAGAACCATGCACAGAGGACCAATCTCGGCGCTCAGACCAGGCACAGTGTCTACCCGCGCAGTTTCACTACACGAAAGGTATATCCTGCAGGCCGTTCATCTATCAAACGTGTGATATTCTGGTGTGCACTTGGTAATATCAGTCTCATACCACTGAGGAAATCTCTTGAGGAAGACACTCTCGACATCAGGAAGGAGAATGCAAGTGTTTTCAGAGTTGCAAACAACCTGACAGCGCTGAGAATTACGAAAAGTAGAGTTTGTTACTAGTGAGATCCACTGAACGCGAGAACTGCCTCGCATCCTGGCATAGCCTGCACCTATTGGTCTCCGGCACCTAAGCTTCGAAACTTAGGCATTGCACAGAGGTTTCTTCAGAACGATCACGATAGAATTCCTAAACTCTGCGAACAAACCTTTCTCGATGTGGATTATAAGAACTATGTGCCTACATCCGAGGTGCTCCACCGTTAGGCGCTCGTAAGTGCAAGCTTCCAAGGAGAATATCCTCCAAAAGATGGATACATACTTCACGATTCAACGTAATTTGAAGCTCCATAATCTCCAAGAGGTGGATATGCATCCGCACACATGACGATGGACGACAACAGAAAATTTGCGAAGTTTTGTTAAAAGTGTAAAAAAGATCCCGTATTGTTCCCAGAGGAGTTAGTTGGTCGAGACACTGCTGACCGTGATGAAATTGCCGGTGTTTTGGCCATCTGCGCGATGGTAGTTGTTGAAGTTCCTTCCTAACTTGTGTGTCAAAGCAGCTGCGCTCTCCTCAGCCTTCCCGTTCTGACGCGACACAGAAGCCACTGTCACGACTGCCGGCCCCGCTTTCTCCGCATGCGCATTCTTCACCAACCCGGCAGGTGACTGCAATTCCGGCTGCAACGGCCGTGGAGCCGCCACCGCGGATTTGTTGCCGCTTGCTTTGGGCCACGGCGTATTCTCCGATCCGAACAGATATCCCAACTGGCTCTCCCCTCCTCCACTGCTTCTCACTCCTCTCCCCATTCTCTGCGAATTTGTGCTGGCCACCAAAGACACAGTTTAGCTTCATTTCTCTTCAGACGTGAATGCTATATATTTCATCTATCTTTTAATGAGATGAGATCGTGTGTTGAATCTAATTGGATGATGATGGACGACGATAAGAAGCTATCGATGATATCTATGAGAACTTAGAAGGATGTTGTTCAATTGCTGTCCGTGGCTATTGTATGGATGGATGAATTACTGGGTGATGTAAATACTTGAAGCCCCTACCCCCTATCTTGTAGTGTGATGATTGCTTTTGGTGTTTAGATGGACAAAGCTACTAGCACATGAATGACAGTATTTCTTTCAGCCTTTAGCGGGTTCTTGGATGTACAAATGATGAGAGACCTTTTAAGTAATAAGTGTACCTACTTTTCATACTATACACTAGTATTGAAGGGCCCATGTACCTAAAGTTTCAGAATTTCTATTATTGATCACACCATGCAGGATGAATGGTTTGTGGACAGGAAACACTTTTTCATCACATTCTTGTCACATAGCTGGCCATGGGTTACATAGTCTGGAGAAAGATCCTCTGTGTCTTTGCAGGACACCTTTATTTCCCTGAAAATCTCCTGGAAAAGAGCCCTTGATCTTACCAGTACAAGTTAGGAGTGGCAGTGACCTTACACCTAGGTATAACCCAAAGCCCTTACACCTAGAAGTAGGCATAAAGCACTCAAAGAAAATTTCTAGTCTATTTGGAAGGCACCTTGTATGCATGAATATCCTCCTAGAAAAGATGAGGGATATTACAATCACTAGTTAAGAGTGCGACAGATCTCACACCTGTGAGGTGTTTAGGCATAAGATCATTCTCTCTTAAAGAGTTGGTGGAAAAACGCTCCCCCTCCTATGCCCCTTGACCTTCCTAATTTTAGGTTAATGATAACCTTTACCTTGTGCTTTATGATGGATAAAGCCTGAAGTGGGAAACATTTTCAAAATGTGAGGCCAAAGTCACTACCTGCTCATGCTAGGTCCCTTATTTTGAGAATGCCTGCACCATGGGGCCTTTACTTTACACATAACTTCCCTCCCTATCCTTAATAGTAGTCGAAAGATCCTGCTCCTATGGCCTTGTGATTTACATATGTTTAGACCTATGGTAAGGTTTGCCTTGTGTTTATGATATGGTAAGCGTTCCAAATGCAGAGTTGGACTTCACTACAGCTTTGTCCTAGGCCCCCACATTTTGGGAATGTGTCCACCCTAACCCGGGGCTTTACCCTACATGAACTATCCAGATGCATCTACCTACATTATAGTGACCAAGTGCTAAACCTACATACACAATCATCAGGCACATTCTCACAGATGTTCATCAATCCATCTTTTGCACACCCAAATGAAATGATGATGAAACCCTGCCAATCATAAATAAACCAAAGCACCCCAAAAAAGGGGAATACAAGGAACAAAATGGAAGGACCCACATCCTAGAAGATGAAAGAACCACCCAAGAGGGCAAACCACAAAGGGAACATCAAGTTCCTGAACCCCCTTTGGTCGCAAGAAGAATAACAAGCAAGAAGAATAACAATTAAGGGAAGGGGAGGACCTCCTGAAAGGACACCTAGACTAGAAGAACCCTCACTTACTGTGCAACAGCAAGTCTCAAAATAGAGACTGTCTATACATCCTGTAACACCACTGACACCCTTGATCTATAAAATGTCCATTAAACTGAGAGAAGAGGGCCTCTAGTGCCCTTTGCTCCCTATGTCATCCATCCACTTGCTAGAGAGAGAAACATGTCTGCTGGGAATTAAAAACATTGTATTTACATTATGTTTCTAGGTGTGATGTTTTTAGGGGTAGTGAGCCATATGATGGGCATTTCATAAAATGAATGGTCTTTTGTGCAGCAGGAGAGCACTCACTCAATGTTATTACATAATTTAACAAACCTTCAAGACTCCCATAATATTTTATTAAAAGCATTTATTTGTTTGAAATATGAATTAGAAGCAGTTTAGCAGGTCTTCCTTCAAAACATGAAGTGATGAGTTATTTTTTCATAAGGAACACATGACCTAATTTTTCTTTGTATTTTGATATACCTTACAAAGCATAATCTTCCTTGTGCACTCTGAGGCACATTGAAAATTTAAAAGGGGCAAATTCAAATTAGGTCAGGTTTGTACATGGGGGAAGGTCAGCTCACATCAGGTTTATATTGTTCTCAGGCTTGGGAACTTGGGCTACATTCGTCACGGCCATGCACTGAACCTCTGGACTCTGGACCTTCCCTTTCACTTGCACATAAGCAACCAACCAAAATAAATAAATAATACTCCATAAATAATACCAACCAAAATACACCATTGACATTACATTAAAGTCAGAGGAGGCCGAATAGGGCTTTTTCCAGATCTACTATATGTGCGAAATCTCCAGCAATGGCAGATTCAGCCTATTAAAAGCCATTTTTGTCATTTCCCAAAAAAAAGAACCGATTCAAGATTCATATTTCATGTTTGTACTTTTACTTTTTTGTGTAACTTATCTTTTAGATGCACTTTTGGTTGCAGCCATGAAAAATTGCACCCAAGGAGAAGTACCCCGATGGCAAGAACAAAATCAAATATATAATTGGATGATATCCTCCCAGACTCCTTCCATACTTCCAAACCTTTTGATGATCATGTTTTGCTACAATACTTCAAACCATAGTCCCATATACACAACCACAGCTTCAAGCATCCTTCTCCTTGTAACTGTGCAAATAGGTATCCATCTACCTTCTCTCTTTAGTGCCAATTTCATCAAAATGCGAAAAAAAAAAAAACTTGGGGCTGCAACCCCTACAAGGTTTTTTTGGCGAAAAATATTTGAAAAAAAATTCCAAAAAAGCAAGGTTTTTGAACCAGATTTAGGTCGTCAAAATGTAGCAGGATTACAAAAATGCCTACCAGTCCTGTAGCCAAATCTGGCTAGATTTCTTGTGGATGGTTGCCAGTGCGCCTACACCACAAAAGTAAAATAATAGTAATAATATTAATATTAATTAATTAATTAATAAACCCTGATCTAAACATGTGTTGCTTCCACCTCATCCTTTTGTTGGATTAGTTAAAACTAACTAACCAGAGAGAAATTGCATTTTCAGTCATTGGTAAATGAGTACATTAATGCTTATGATTCCCACATCTTTCAAGACCTTTACATCATGGCACACATCCCTTTATGAAGTCCAATCCAATGATATAGTTCCTTGCATTGGATCTAATTACCTACTTGGAACTTGAAACTTGAATTTGCACAAAATATCCATTGATGATATCAGACGTAGGAAATACATGTTGCACATTAAAATTCAGTAGTTGTTGGGCAGATTGATGAACCCTTGTCAAAATTGCGCAATAATGTTAGTGAAATATAAGTATTATTATTATTATTATTGCAAATGCATTGGAACAATATATGAATGTCCTGGGAAATGAATGGTACGATCGTTGAAAACTAATATGAACATGTGCAAGATCCTTTTGAACAGTCCCTCCACACTCCCACTTTTTAGAAATAATGTGCAACCCACATGGAAAAGGAAAGTCATCTTGCAAGCCTTTTGGAAAGATATTCTCAATCACAATGCATAACAAGCGCATCTTGCCAATAATAGATAGATGAAAGGGCAATCTCACCTCATGATTCATGACCTACCCTTAGACATATATACACCCAAACAATGAATCATGGGTCATGTGCATTAAAATGATAGTTGTCGTCATTTGTTTAAAGGCATTTCATCCAATCCATCATAGCATTGAACTTTTCAATAATTTATGTTAGCTGATATGACATGGTTTGGGGTTTGTATTTTACGATGTACATTGTAACATAATTCTATTACTCGTGTTTAAGTGTTTCAACATCCAATATTGTCACCAAGCTTTGAAATTTTACACATGAAAGGTATTTGAAACTTTTTGAATTGAATGTATATTGAGTTTTGAAGCTCAACCTCAATATACCTTCAATTAATAAATCACAGATTTCTCTACTTGTAACTTGATATGCCAAATTGTTTTAACCAATTTCTTTACTATTTGTTCAACAAATTTTCCAATTTTCACTTGAATACCAAATTATGTAGTATTTTAGTTATAGATGAAAGAATTGCAATGCTAGAATGTTGGAAAGAAGACTTTTCATGACAAGGACCGTTTCAAGGCTTGTGTTGCTGCTCCAACATTGTCTTTATAACATGAGTGGAAAGATCACATAAACATGTAACATCATCAATAATATAGGGGAAAAACCAAAAAAAAAAAATTGTTTTTTCAAATATGATAAATTATTTTGTGTAAACATTTTAGAGTGCAATCTTGTTGCAAGTTTGGCAACATCAATGTGAGAGTTGGTCTTTGTTTATGAAAAATTTGTATTTCAAAACTATAAAATTGGTGTTCACATGAGGTTTTGAAAATATTAGTTACCCCTGTGAAAAACATGGGTTGACTTATGTTTTGAACAACTATGTCAAATAGTGCATCTAAATTGTTGTCATTGACAAATAAACTCCCCAAAAATTGAGGATAAAAGCCATGAACACTATTCAACTAACAAGCATTCTTTATATTGTTTTCCTTTATATATGTGGTTGCCAGCATGAATGCTTCCAAGGCTCTCACAATTCCAAATTATTGTATCCAAACAAATGTGAATAACGACTAATAATGAGAGCTTTTGAACATTGGTAGCTATTGGTGAGTCCACATGTGGTAGTAATTAGGTGTCTAAATAATGAGTTTATTTTATCATGCTTCCAAAACATGAATAAAATAGTAAATTAAAACCAAATATAGAAGTAATGCACCCTAAATTTTGGATTTTTCTTATTTAACTTATAAAGTTAGTCAACTACTTGTGTGACTCAAGTGAGTTGGTGAGTCATCAGTTGAAAATAGGTAGGATATTTTGTTAAGAAAATGCTTAATAACATTTCTATTGTTCAAAATATAAAGACTCAATTTGGGCTTGTGTGATTTGCAAGTTTTAACCTAGAATAAAGTTGTTTATTTAACATTGAATTTTATGCCAAGTTTCATGTTCAAAATTCTCATTGTTTGTGATGTTTGGAAGTTTTGCACATATATCATGACAACATAATGCATAACCATGATGTATTTGGATATTGTTAATATGCATTTTTTTAGTAAGGTTGAGTGATAAAATTTGTTAATCATACTCTTAGCATTTTAAACATAGAATTTTTTGAATGTGTAGCAAACTACTTGGTCTTGTCAACCCATTTAAATCTTACATGTCCACATCTACTATTAAAGATCAAATGTAATGTGAAGCAATGTCATTCCCAAGTCCTCTCCAAACATGGCAAATGCTAATGCATGAACCATGAACACTAAACAAAATTTTATGAACTTCAATCAATAATAAATTGTTGTTGAGGGATGAATGGTGATGAATGTTGGATGAATGTCTATGGATGAAATTGATTGTTCTTTCCATTTTTATTCAACTTTTAAAGCATTTTTTAAATGCGGTAAATATATTTGATTTTGTTTAGTATATCATATGCTTGTTTTCAGGCCCAAAAAAATAAGATCAAAATTTCAAACATGCAACATTTAATTTTTAAAAGATGAACATAGAAGAGTAAAGAAAAGTGCTAAGGTTCCAAAAGACAAGAAAAAAGATTTGAAACCAAGTATCATCAAATGAACCAATCATGAGTATGTCTTATTGCTCCTCTTCTGCATTGAATCTCTCACATGATTTGAAAGCCTCTAAGTCTAGAACGACTTCAACTCCATGTAGATTACATATGTGAGAATTTGTTTTTTGCTTCATAAAAACCATAACACTACCATGGGTGGTTTGAAAATCTAGCTCAATGGATTGCATAGCTTCATTTTTTTATCCATGGAAGAAGGTATGGGGAAAATGGTGGGCTCTTTGGTACACTATCAATGATGCAACCTTGGGCTTCATCATGTACAATGAAGAACTAATGTCAACAAACATGCAGTTGGAAGAATAGAAAATTTTCACAAATACATGAACATGAATCATAGAATGTAGGGGCCTTCATATACACATTATGACATTGATGAAAGTTGGAATTTGTGAATTTTTTGAAGAAGAAGATCATCATTATCATCATCTTCATCAACAAATTCATGTGTTTCTATAAGCATAGGCATAGTTTGATTAGACTTCTATAGCCTAGATAAAACACTTTTGCCAAAGCTCCATGTCACCTTCTAATTTTACATGTTGCCTTGGTTCCAAAGCAGCAAGGATTGTAAAACCTACAAATCACAAAATAAAAGGAATGGAAAAAAACAAATAATTAAAATGAGAAGATCAAAATTGAAACATTGATAATTACATGTTTGTTATTTAAAGGAAGATGAAAATCAAACATGTGCCCACAATAAGGCCAAGGATATGTGATTCTAGTGGTGAACATGTCTACAAAAGGATTTGCATAAAGGTAAGACAATATATAATCTTGTGCCCCTTGCCATGATTTGGATAATTTTTGTTTTGGAAGCATATCAAGTTGTTGTAAAGCACATTAGTGTCACATGGGTCTACAAACAAATCAACATGTTTAGCCATCTCAAAGAATTACAAGTTTGATGCCTTTTTAGCATACACAAAATATTAAACACCAAGCTTTAAACACAAGTAAAACAAGAGGTTAGAGTCCAAATATAAAAAACACATTAATGAAATAAATGCGATAGATGAAAAATGGGACCAACATTGTAGTTAGATTCTTACTTTTCTAGTTTTGGTGTATAGTGGAATGGAATTAATGCAATAGTATTTTTTTTCAACTCAAAAGTAGAACTTCGCTTGGCACAATATTTCATTTGCCCCAAAGAATTCACATCAACTCCTTGGATGAAAATTATGCATTCATTGTTTTGAAGGAAGGAATTAGTAAGGCCAAAAGTGTAATTCCAATATTAAAGCTTGAAAATGTTCCACACTGAAATGCTTTGGGCATAAGACAACCAATTACAAGGTTGCCATTGGGGCAATCAATAAGGATCAAGTCGATTACATGGCTTGCTTCTTGCCATTAACAACATTAAGATGTCCATTTAAAACCTAAACACAAAGAAACTTGCAATAGTACATGCATGGTTATATAACAAAATTATAGTGAATGTAAGAAGGAAATGCAAACCATTTTTGAAGGCATGTGATATTACCTTCATGAAGAAAAAACATAGTTCTTTCAAAGGAGGTGACATAACCCTTGTGTCCCCATTAATATCATCAAACATCATGATGAACTAAATTATGAATACCTTCATCTCAAATTTTGAACTTTGGTCATGAAATAGAAGTGGAACAGTAACATATGGGTGTTCTTGTGCTTGTTGGTTAACAGAAGATGATGGAACACCCATTTGAGAAGAGGTCAATGGTGAAAATGGAATGAAAGAAATAAGATCTTTCAAAGGCTTGAAAGAAGCCTTTTGATGTTTTGTTTATTTTTTTCCCACTTTTGGCATTAGGTTTTGTTGCTTGACACACAACAATAACTTGTTTGACATCCACCATGAAAGCCATTTATTTAGAATCATGAAATTCTTCGATGGGCAAATCAACTTGCGTACCTTCTTCCAATTGTAATGCCAAGGCTTGGCAAGTTCAATATAGCACCTCCAATTCTAAATGAAGAATAACCCCTTTAGGAAGGTCCAAGTACAATCCTCCTTCATTTAGGTGGGCATGAGCATAATCCAATATGTTGGTGGGTGTGTGCATGGAAGCATTAGAAGAAAACCTTGAACCATGAAGACAAATTTGATGTATATGTACAAAGAAAACAAAAACCAAAATTACAACAAATGTAAAGAGAAAATTAAAACATGAATATGAAAAAAATTGAAATATGAATATTGAAAAACAATGACATGAAACTATATTAACTTGAAAATGATTTTTTTTGTAGCTTTTACATTTCTTGGTTCATCATCCCATTCATTAACATGATAATGGGGATTTTATTGTCACTTAATTCTTGAAAGAAAACATTTTGAAAATGGGCAAGCCTCCATTTGTTGATGTATTCCCCCATTGTTTTAGATGTTCCATCCGCAACAGCAATGTGATGGTTGTTATCAACTTCATGATAAAGATGAAGTTGTTCCATATGTTTTTCGAAGTTCCATACATTAAAAAGAAAAGTGGCAATTTACAATTGGTCCTTGCAACTAATTCTTAGTCACAAGCAAAATTTACAACTAAAATCTCATTATTTGCATTGAACAAGTTGCATACAACATTAGTCCCAAACAATAATGAGTTTTGGATGAAAGAAAAAATCAATGAAATACATTTTCATCCTATGAATAGTCATATACATATTTTTGCTTACAACTAAAATGCAACTATTTTGGAGGACAATGAGATGTGTTGTCACATTTCCCATCTTTTAATTATTTTAATTATTTTAAGATAATTCTAAAATAATTTAAAACATTCAATTTATATGTTTAGATGGTTTTAGATTATGATGTAGCACATTAAAAATGTGATAAATGAAGTTTCTTCAAGTTTCTTTAATTTTATTTTTAATTCAAGAAGAGTTGATCATTGAAAATTGTAAGCAAGTTTTTGGAGGGTGTCAAAGGTTGCAACAAGATGTGAAGCTTGGAATAGCGAAATGCAATGCTTGCATGAAGGTTGCAATAGCAAGTAATGTTTGTGAAATGGTTTTTAGGCCTGTAAATGAGTGGGAGCAAGGAGTTTTGAATGAAAGGGGTTATGTAATCATCAAAAATATTAACAAGTTATTAACAATGGTCTACTAACTTCATTGGTAGTAGGTAGAATTTTTCAATTTTCAATTTTTTGAAATAACTTAATTTTAATCACTACCACATATTAAATGTGGTCATTAATGAGCCATGTAAAAACTCCACAACAACTACTTATCAATTAGATGCCAAGATATGTGAATTATGCTAGTTTATGTTCATTTTACTAATGACTTTACCTTCATGTGTGAACATACCTTATGTAAGTTAAGTGATTTTAACAACTAACATTTTTTGTTTTGTTAACACTTGGTGTGGAGAAAACTAATAGGTGCAAATTTTATCCTAAATTTTTTTTTGCATATTTAAAACAATATAAATTTCACTTCAATTATTCATTCCAACATTTAAAATTTATGGTTTTAGTTGTTCAAAACAATTTTGGTAGACTATTTCACACAATTTCTTTCTTATAACTATTGTTCATTCTATTCAAATTTTATTTCCTTTTTAAAATAAAATTTGTGGTCAGAATATCGTTCAATTACCAAAAAGCCAAAACACAGCAGATACAAAATATCCATGTTTCTTCATCAAATCCACACTCTTTTTATTTAGAATTGAATCATATCAAAAATTTGTAGTCTTAAAGGTAGAAATAAGAACTAAAAACATGAAAAATCTTTAGTTTCAAATGCCAATAGAACTCTAAAATCATATTGTGTTTCTCTATTTAATTCTAGCAACTCTCTAAATCTCACTTTGTGTGTTAAAAAAAAATCTTCCAACTCCAACAATTTCTAGAATTACATCCTAAATTATTTCCCTCCAAAAGTAATTCAAAATCAAATGTCTAGCAATTTAATCCTATCTAGTTCATTCATTACCTTGTTTAATCTTTACCATTCTCCTAATCTATTCTACCTTGGTTAATCATTGCCACACACCAAGTAACATTACCCTCCCTCCACTTTGGATTTTGTCCTCGAAATTCTTGCTTCAATAAAATAAAAAAATTACTCTTCAAATCACTATTTCAATCATCTATGGCTTGGTCTATTCCTTTTGAATTGTTAGTATTACTACCTACACCTCAATCTATGGTCTTTTATGGCCTTTAGTTGTTGCATTTACTTGAAGAACTAAAATTTCAAGTAATGGTGTTGTTATACCTTCTTGGTCTTGTTCTTGTGTATGATCCACCACCTACTTCACACCTTCAACTAGCTTCCTCTATGTGCTAGTATCATCAGTTATTATTTTTATCTCTTGTTGTGAAGATGTCTATGTTTGCTCCTCAACTACCATAATTGGAATATCTTGTCTTCCTCCCCTAATATTCTATGGTTCTTTTAGTTGTTTCTCCTCGATTGTTCCACTACATTTAACTTCTTCCACCTCTTGTATAGGATTGGATAGTTTTGAACTATTTGGACTATGATAAATAAAAACTAGAAAGGCTTTCTTGAACGCAAATAAATGTTTTCTATAGGCGACCTCATCCCTTCTATGCACAACCAAATTTTTGTGCATCTCTTCCTAAAATTAAAGTTCTACCAACTCCCACCATTCATGATCAAGTTTAACATTGGCATCATCCATTTCTTGTTTAATACACAATATTGAATAATATTATATGAACTCATCATATTCTTCCAATATGTTGTTGACATATGTTGGATCCAAATTGTCGCAACCCCACTTTGAGGGAGTTGTGAGGTCGCAACTCACACTCCCGAAAAATGGGACTTTGGAGTCCTTCGGGACTCCCAAAAATTCAGAGCGTGATTGCAGGGGTCAAAACACCTCGCATTGGAACGTTCTTAGTACCGTTGGAAAGGTCTTGAAGTGTAGATGTCCAAAATGGCCTCGCATGAGTCATTTGGACATTTATAACACAAGTTATGGTCGAAAGAAGGGCCGGGAGTCAAACTGGCAGTTTGACTCCCGAGCACTGAAAGTCAGGAATCGACCCGATTCCGGTGCGTGCAGGTGAAGTGCGACACACTGTTGAAAAGCTCTTGAGGAGAGCTACAACTTTGGTTGAAACCTTGTCCCGATCCGAGTTCGGGGTGAGGAGTTATGAGCGTCCAAAGTCCCAGGAGTCCAAACCGGGACAGTTTCGGAACTTCACTTTGGGAGTCCCAGGAAAAAGAGCCATTTGGATGCAAGTCCCGTGGAGAGCTGCAGAAAATACTATATGGGGGAAGGTGATGGCTTCCCCTGAATCTGGGCTGTGATGAGTCAAGTGAGTCCAAGTTGCCCGTGGCTTGTCCCAACACCAAAAAGGTGCAGAATGAATTCTAACCCATTTGGGGTTGGATTTGGATGCAGGACCATGTAATTGAGTAAGCTTGTCCCTCTTCCTAGTCTATCCCAGAGCTTTCAGCACGCCCTTCTCACCCCCTTTAGTGCTGGAAGCTGGGAGTGGCTTCAAATCCCAAACTACTTCCGTAATTTGACATAGTTGGACCCCTTTTGGGTCTAACAAGGGACTTGGAAGTGCGTCACAAATCCTTGTTCTTCTCCACCAAGTCATCCATCTTTGATTTGGTTTTGATAAACTTGTAATATGGGCACAATATATTTAGTAAATATCTTATATAAAATTTTAATATACTCAAAATATACACTAATTAGTGTAACCATAATATTGAGACCATTTATGTTAATAATAATACTTGAATACACATGTAATATGGGTTTTCATATACATTCAAAATATACATGTATAAATTTTAATACACCCAACTATATTCCTTAAAATTCATAGAATACTCCTTTGTATACTCATAGGGTTGCAACTAAATTGGTCACATTTGCAACTAATGGGACATAAATTGTTCTTCTTGGATGAAAGCCAAACTAAATGTTATTCACATGGAAGTATGAACACCAAAATAGTTGCAAAATAATTGTAGTGTAGTCACAAATTTGACTAACACAAGAAATAGTTGTTAAAATCTCCAAATGTAATTGCAAATAACTAATAGTCGCATGTAGTCACAAATAAAGTGGTTACATTTTGGCCAATTTCTACTAGTGATTGACTTTTCAAACTTCAACTTAACTATGCATTGCCTATGATTCCAATAACCAAAACATCATGTCTATCATTGTACCTATATGAAGCTACATGAAGCTAGTTATGTAATGCATCCCAAGCAAGTTGCCAAAGGAGCAACCTATTACAGATCAACCCCTTCAAGATTAGGATACTAAGAAGATTCAACAGTAGGCTAAGGAATGTTTTTGCATCAAACCATTGTTCAAAAAATGATTATTATTGACCCCTTCAACTTCAACTTAGTTACACATTACCTACATGAATCCAACAACTACAGCATTGTATGTATCACCATACCTATATGAAGTTGCATGAAGTTCCAACATGTTAGTTGTGGAGTGCATCCACATGAAGCTGCCAAAATAGAACAACCTACTTTAGATCAACCCCTTTGAATTAACCCCCTCAGGATCATGATACCACGAAGCTCCAACCCTAGGTTGGGGAATGCTTCTACATCAAGCCTTTGTTCAAGAAATGATTTACATTAACCCTTTCAATTTCAACCTAATTATGCATTGCTTATGATTCCAGCAAACAAAACATTATATGTATCATTATACATGTTAAAGTTACATGAAGCTCTAATGGTAGTTATGTAGTGCATCCATGAAACTACCAAGATGGAGCAACCTAGTTCATATCAACCCTTTCAAATTGACCCTTATCATGATACAAAGAAGCTCCAACCCTAGGCTAAGGAATGCTTTTACATCAAGCCATTTTTCAAGAAATGATTTACATTAACCCCTTCAATTTCAACCTAGCGCTATGCATTGTTTATGAATCCAACAACAAAACATCATATGCATCATTGTACCTGTTTGAAGCTACTTAAAGCTCCAATGCTAGTTGTGTAATGCATCCACATGAAGCTGCCAAAATAAAACAACCTACTTCACATCAACCCCTTCAAATTGACCCTAATCAAGATACCAAAAAGCTCCAACCCTAGGTTGGGGAATGCTTTTACATCAAACCATTATTCAAGAATTGATATACATTAACCCCTTCAATTTCCACCTAACACTATGCATTGCTTATGATTCTAGCAAACAAAACATCATATGAATCATTGTACCTATCTGAAGTTGCTTGAAGCTCCAATGCTAATTGTGCAGTGCATCCATAGCAAGCTCGCCACCAAAATAGAAAAATGTGTTCAATATTTGAACTTTGACATTAGGCTTACACATCAAACCATTGGAAAACAATTAATCAACATCACATGTTCATGTCTAGCATCAATTCATAGCATGCCTTCACATTCGAAAGCATCAAATCAAAAGATCTTCATGTTGATCAATAAACATTCAATAACACGTCTCTACACCACATCAAGCACATAAACATTTTGCAACTTGCTTCTTGAAACTCTCATTGTGTAATGCCTCTGCATAAAATTGTTGAAAGACATTAAGTATCGAACAAAGTTTCAACTCGACCCTTGAACTTTGCAAGAGTGTAGTGAAACACCCACACAATAAAACTTAGTCCTAGGGTGTCGATTTAAACAATCTACATGAGTAGGACCTTTAAACCCTATTAACTAGACACATGTAACTATGACATCATCATCTCCTGCCTAGAAAATATGTGTAAACATTAACAATTTGCATAAAATAATTCATGGTGACCTTGGAGTATCCCCTAGGTTACAATGTTTGTGAAGAAAGTTTTTAAATTTTGCAAAGATGTAGTAATTAGGGACTTTGTTGTTTTCATCAATTTTTGACCTATGTAAAAGTCCATAAAACATAGATATGATATTCAAATGACTTACAAACACTTATTTTGAATTGCTAATCATATTTTTGAGTTTTGGAAAGCAAATGAGGTTATTTTATTATAAACTCAATATATAGTGAGTCCATTCATACCTCCTTTGTGTACTATCACCCTATAACTTGTAAATGGGAAAAAGTCCCCCATTTGGTGTTTAAAAAAAAACTTCAAAAAATTTCAAGATTATATCACACTAGATTATATAAGAATCACATATATGTCCTTTGTCATAGAATTCAATAACAATTTGATTTGGGACAAATTTTAATCCATAGAAGTGCCTTAAAAAATGGACTTACAACACAAAAAGTGATCCACTCTAACTTGCAAATACCCTAGTTCAAATACTCATTAAAGTAATGATAGACATTGGAGAAACCACATAAATCACACAGAAAGAAGTGTAGCCATATGTGAGGTGACTTTGTGTCCTTCTACTCCTGGTTCTATGAGGTGACCATACTTGAAAGTACATGTACTATCGGTGAAGGAAAAAAATACAAGTGTATTTCTAAATGTTATGTTGTGTTTGTAGTTGAAACCAAATACTTGCTTCTCATGCATGATTTATGATTCAGAATTGATAAATTTATCTTCTAAGTTCGAACACTCCAAATCTTAGGATTTTATGTTAAATTGTCGCCCATTCAAACCAACTCCTAAGGATTCAACACTAAGTTCAACTTGGCTACAGATCACCAGTCACTTAAAATATCACTCCTATTACATATGTTGTCCAAATCAAGCTTGCCTTAACTCATTAAAAAGTTAAATACAAGCTGCATCTGCTTACCAAATTACAAGCTCTGCAACCAAACTAATAAGAAGTTATGCTACCAAACTTGAGACAATTTTACGAAGGCAGAAGGTTCAATTTGGCTGCAAACCATTAGTCATTTAAAATATCATTCCTATTGCATATGTTATCCAAATCAAGCTTGTTTTAACTCATTAGAAAGATAATTACAAGGCGCATCTCTTTATCAAATTGTAAGTTATGTAGCCAAACTAGTAAGAAATTATGCTACAAAACCTGAAAGGGCTTGTGAAATTCCTCAAAAATTTCGAGCTCCCAACATTATCCTACTCACTTCTATTTTTTTGAAGTACTACCAACCTCCAATCCACTCCTCTTTGCACCATCTTCTAAGACTCATTCTCGTTCTCCTCCCCTTCCCAAGAAAAATCACACAAGAAAAAGACCCCTTGAACTACTCTCCTCCCAAGCTTTTCATGACCCCTCCTTGAGCTTGTTTTCTTTGTCCAATGGAAGTTGAGGAAATCCTTCCCTCCAATCCATGGCCTTTTCATCCTTGAAGAACCAAAGAAAATTGAGAGTGATTTGCCCTCCAATGGATTTTAGGATGAGAATTATTGTGCCCAATTCTAAGAGGGTTCCATCCTCCAATCAAATAGGATGATAATCCTCATGACCAATGGAATTGGAGGACTCATCCCTTTCCTTATGTTGGATATCTTGACGAGGTCTTAAGCTTGATCTTAATCCATTCCATCCATTTGATTTTCACATCCTATTTCTTAATCCTAATTATCTCGAGCAATTAATTACTAGGATAATTTATTGATAGTAACAAGTAAACATCCTTGAGTTCCTACTTGACTAAATCAACTCAATGGTAGTAGTAACATTCTCACGTACCATTTACTTTTTTTTTATATCCCCTAGTTATTTTTTACCATGTATTAATTAACTTTGTAGTACATAGTAATTAGAATTAAAATTTCCATCGCGAGAACCCCCACGTACTTTTAAATCCACTGTCGAAATTAGGACTTGACAAATCCATTAAAACTAGGATGTCTGGGTTTCCATGAGGTTCTACCGCCACTACCACACGTTACACCTACCTTAATTTGTTAAATAAAAAGCATTGACCCTATAAATGCAAATACCAAATTGTTCCAGCTACCTTTTTGGTTTTTGTTGACGCATGCAAAAATTCAGTCATGGCAGATGATGTAGTTACGCCCTCGAATCCTCCAATTGCGCCAATAGAAGAGGAAGAGTTTGAAGAACCACCATTTGACGTGAATGTTTCCCAACAGTTGCGTGAAAAAAAACCATTCCAAAGAGTGGTGCACACTTGAATTGACCATTCGATGTGAGATCATCAATCATCTCTTAACCCACATGTTTTAGTGATTTACTTAAAGTTTGTTCCCACTCATGGAACTGCGCTAGAAAGGTTTGAAGAATGTCAATGTGAAGATGACAATGTTCATCTTCATTGTTGAACTTGGGTACCGGTGATGGCCATTACCGTTTGCTACGAAACCCAATCAATCCCTTTTTCATGGAGCATCAAGCCGAATACCTCACTCGCACCATCCGTCACATTTTGGATTTTCTATAGTTGTGATTTATACCTTTTAAATCGTTTACTAAATTGTAATTCATTTGAAACTACTCAAGTGGAAATGTTAGGATCTAAATTTGATTTCAATTCTATTTAGGGCCTGATAGAAGTGAAGATTGAATAAAGGTGAACTAGGATTACATCATAGAAATCTTACAAGCACATCATTAGTGCCTAAAGATTATTCTAAAAAATTAATTCAATATTATCATGGCGAAATGTTAATGCTAACCATGGGCTTCAAGATTGTTCTATTTCTATTGGATTTTCCATTGATGCCTTTTCAACTACTTCATGAATCTCAACATCCTTGTTACTCTCTAAATAATTTTTAAAAACCAATGTTTTGTTAAACACCATGAATTTGGTGTCTGCTTCCACCCCCATCCCTCTAAAAATTTCTCACCCCTAATTATGCAAGCAAGGTTCTAAAAATATGGTTATTAACTTTTTTTTGTTGAAGAAAAGAATTAATCCAACACCTTACTCACTAACATCATAATTTGGAAAAGAAATTAACCCTCCCATGCTACCATGTGCATTCATCATTCCTTATTCTATGAAGTTGCTAAAAACCCTTAATAACCTTACAACACTTGAATATCCTTAAAATTTGAGACTACTGCACATGGTTGTGTCGGTATGGCTCACACCATAAATGGCAGAATAACAATTCCTACTTCCATCATCGTCTCAATCAAGTTTGGGAAACTTACCAGTATTTGTGCCAGGAAATAAATAAAACCTTTAGTGGAAAATGGATTAGAAGACTCTAGTAGATAGAGGAATTAAGATCCCAGATGAGAACAAATATTATTTTACTCCAACCAAGCAAAATTATTATAAACAGGTGAAGAGACTTGAGGTGTGGAAAAAATGGGAAAGAAAGAAGAGGCATGGGCTAGTAAGGTTGGTTTGTGTGACGAATGCAAACAATAGACACCATCATTTAACGGATGGAATTCATCCGTAAAATTCATCCATAATTTTTAAATAACTCCTAATTAAGTCTTAGTTAAATCATAATTAACTATAAGTTAAGTCCTAGTTAAATTCTAGTTAATTCTCATTTAACTCCCATTTAACTTCCACTTAAGTCGCAATTAACTCTTAGTTAACTCCTAGTTGATTTTTAATCAACTTCGAGTTAAATTTCAGTTAACTTTCAATTAAGTTTTAGTTAATTCATAGTTGACTCTCAACTAGGAAGGTTTTCAAGAAGCTTTTTTACTTGATGCACACATAGAAGCTTACTTGGAAGTTTTTTTGAGTTAGGTCCCCAAAGAGGTATAAATACAAGTAGGATTGTTAAAGAGGTAGGATGAGTACACGATTTTGGATGAATAAAACATTTAGGATAAGGACTGATTAGGGAACTTTGTTAATTTGTATTTTGGATTCTTATTGGTTTTGAATCATGATGAGGATTACGGACTGCCCAAAGGGGGAGGTTCTAGAAAAGAAAGGGGGAATTTTTAAACACAGAGTTTTGGGAAGAGTAAGAAAAGTTGTAGGTACTTGGAGTAGAAAACCATAGATTCTGTTTTGAGATACCATAGATTTTAATTGTTGTTTTGGGATTTTTTTCAACAAAACATGGGATTCTATTATATTTTGATTCTTGTTTTTAATAATACAGATAAGCACAGACTTATGCAATGAATTCTATGTATGTTGTTGTGTGAATTTTTTATAGTATCAGAATATGATGAAATGAATTATAGTTTTGTATTTGGAGTTTTTTACAATGTATTTTAATGTGCAAATTCTAGTTATATGAAATAACCATGAATTTGGTGTTTTAATGAATGACAGTGTTGAATATGTTGAAAATTAAGGCATGAATAATGAATGTATGCATGTGAAATGCAAATCTGTTGCTATAGTAGTATGAAATATTCTGCAGGAATTAAATTTCATTTCTACCAAGGACCCTTCATTTCCACCAAGGACCCTTCATTTCCTTTAGTTTGTTTAATACCAATCTTAAGCATGATCTTACACCATAGCCTTGTCATATTTTTTTCATGTTCATGTTTGCATATGTTAACATAATAAAGATCTATTTTCACATTTATCTTCCACATATCGTGTTATTGTTTTCAGTTCTTGTGTTTTTTTTTTTTTAATTACATAATCTTATCTTGTTCCTTGTTTGAAAGTTAGACTTAAACCTTTCCCTTAACCTTTGTTCTTGTGATTTTTTGTGTCTTTAACTATTTGGTCATGTTGCTAGCAATTGAATGGAAGGAACTAGATCATGATGCATATTGGTAGAATTCTTGAATATTTTTGTGATCAAAGGATTTGAGATTTATTTTGGTAGGAGAAACATAATGTATGTCATTAGCAAGCACTTGATAGTTGATGCCTTTGGTGTTTGTTAAAATGGTTATGTTGAGGATCCTAAAGGATAGGTGACCAAAATATTAGTAGAAGAATTGTTGTTCAAACATGATATCAAACTTCCATACACCAATGCAAACTAGTGAAACATTAAAAAATGTAAACTACCAATTAATGTTAAATATCCTATAGTTATATTTGTGATCTACCACAAGGAGATGGTGAATTACATGAACAACAAGAATGCATTAACATTCATGAGGGTAAAGGAAGGAATTAAGGTAGATTGGGCATAGATTATGTTCAATAATTTGTGTAGTGAGTTGGATAGATGGACAAAGATGTAGGAGAAAATGCAGATAGGGGGAAACAAGAAGACAAAAAGGAAATATGTCATTTGGCATTGATGAAAGATTGTTTAGGTACATGTTTTACAAGGATTTTAAAGTTACAATGAAAAAACAACAATTTTTTTTTTTAAAAATCCAAAGGGTCCAGGGAGGAATTGTAGCAAGTTTGGACAATAGGAGGGGAGTAACAAGGGGATCTCCAAATTTTCTTTAGAAGAGGAAGAACACATCTGAGGTTGAAGAAGGATCAAAACAACAAAGGAAGTTGAGAGAGGATGTCTAGACCTCAGAATATTATGTGTGGAAGTATTAGACCAACATGAGTTATAGTTCTAGGAATGGCTACCAAACATAATCCATCCAAACCATAGAGGGATCATAGTTCAAAACAAGAGTAAGAAAGGAGGGAGTAGTAGCAGTAGATTAAATTAAAAAAGAACAAATTACCTAAAGTAATAACAACACTACAAGAGTAACACAAATATATGCAATATGATGTAGTGGATGATTTATATGATTTTCATGCTCGGGTGGCAATCCACATGAGGAGGCTCCAATGGAGGTATAGTTTTCATAACCACATATGGAGAAATAATAATCACATCCATCTAAGGAACTACAAATGGCTGTATTAGGACCAACATTTAATGATTTTAAACCACTTGCCATGGTAGCCATAGATTATGATTAACAAAAAAAACAAGGATTGGATATGGATTTGGGCTTATAGATGAGGGATAAGGGAATGTCATTAAAAGATGTTTCTAAGGAAGAAACTCCACATAATTTGAAACCTAAATATGTAGAAGAGATCGCAAAAGAGGTATTGGGAAGTAAAAAAATTGTTGAAATATTTCAAGCAATGGCAATTGTGAGTCAAAGTTGGGTAATTTGGGTTTGGAAGTCAAGTCATTAAAAACAGATTAACCATAGTAGAAGGGGAAAGGTAGGGATTATTAAAACAAATGAAGTAGGAGTAAGAAGAATATGAGGAGTATAGACAATGTATAATAATTTGGAAAAAATAGAAGGAGACAGAAGAAAAAGTCAATGTGAAAATGTTACAACTAACCACAAAAAATAAGGAATTAAAGAGAAGGATGATGGAATGGATAGAGTTATAGATGGAATGCTAGAAGCTGAAGAAAAAAGAGGAGGCACGAAATGATGCAAACCATGCATATGATAAAACATTGATAGAATATAAACATAAGGTTAAGGGCTTGGAAAGATAGAAGGAACCCTGGTTGTAGGAATAGGAGTAAAGAAATCAAACCATGGAGAAGATGACGGTACAAATTTTGCAAATGAAAAACATGATCATAGGAGAGGAACCCCTAGACAAAAGGTAGAAAAGGACAAAGAGCAAACAATCATTGAGGTGAATAAATTAAGATAAGAGATGAACTTCGACGCTCAAACAAATTCATTTCACTATCGTTTGCAACACATTAAAATTATCTTCCACCTTTAGATTTGATGTTTGTATTTTCTAGTTTTGTCGAATGTTGGCTTCTTTTCTTTATTCCCCATAGTCAAACCATCGAGTTCGCACCTGAACATTTGTGAACCCTAGCACTCAAACAAATTGGTGCCGCCATTGTTTGTAATTCATCATTGTATTCCACATTTTGATCCATCATCTTACAGTCTTTTCAAACATCAACTTCTTGACCCTATTCCCCCATCCTCAACCTATTGAAGCTTAGACTTGAACATTCCATTGCATCGTAATGCTATGTAAGGAGCAGATGCATTAGCGACAAAACAAAAGGTTGGATTACGCACATTTAGGCACAACTCTTCAAAATCATACCCTAATAGCCTTAAGGTAGGTTTTAAGAAAGTTTCCTTTTTCCATGTGTCCTAACATTCTTGACCCTAATGGTCAAATGTCATTATAACTACCCAATTCATTTTTTTCCCTTTTTGTCCATTCCAGGCAAAAGGATATGGTTTAAAATGGGCACTGAAACAAAAAAAAAAGGCAATAAATCTCTTATATGTGTTCCTGAGATCAATATATGGCCTTTCCAAACCAGGAAATCCTATCCTAGGAAAATTGGTAAAAAAATATGACTATGTCAATCCATTAACTATTAAACCAATCAAAAGGAACATGATCTCTAGCACTCCTAGAATTAAAAGGCTTCAAAATAAATGAAAAAATGCATTCCTTTTGTGTTCCTAAACTAAGGAACCTCAAATGTGACTTTCCTGAAACTTTTCCTTTGACCACTTGTTGAAGATAATAAAACTAAATAAAATAAAATTTGATTGAAATTTTTAATTCTAAATGACTTAAGCAATCTTTTGACATAAAATTTGAAGTAAAAAGTTTTTCTTGAGTCCTATGTTGTCTTGAAGTTGGATGGGTCAAGAAAATTTGGGGTGTGACGTTCTTAATGGTACCATCCAAGGAAAAGTTTACTTTAGGTTCACTTAGGTTAGGTTAGTAAGTATTATAGGTTGACAAACTAATTCATCTCAAGTCAACTTAAGGAGGTTTAGGTATAGGCTAGGTTGATAGGTAATAGGTAGGTTGACCTAGGTCAACCTAGGGTGACCAAGGTTAATTCAAAGTTAAAATTTTTGAGTTTTATAACTTTGTGTTAAATATAATTAGTATGAAAAAATGTGGTAGTGCAATGGATGAAGACTTGAACCCCAAAGTCAAAGGGAGGAGTTCAAGTTATCACTTTTGCAACCTAAGCCATTTGGTTTAGGTTTAGTAGCCTAGTTTAGGCTTCTTGGGCTAGGAGTTCGACGTTTGTTTTTAATTTAAGCCACCTAGCCTAGGGTTAGGTAGCCTAGGTTGCCTAACATAGGTAGCTAGCTTAACTAAGATAAGTTAAATTGACTTTTAGTTAAAGGAGCTAGGTTAGGCCTAACCTAATTAAGTTAGGTTAAGTTGAATTTTGGCAATGCTTGCTACATGGGCTAAATTAGCTTAACTTTTGGTCATGTGCAATGACTCATAATGTGTTTATAGATTTTTGACACATGACATCCATCCATCAAAAAATCTTTTGTAACACTTAGTTGAATAAAACAACTAAGTTGAAATGGTATGCCTTTTACACATCATACCAAGGTCATCAATGACATGGAATTTCAATATTAAGCCAAAATTAAAAAATCCTAATCGATAAGATGATTGGGCTTTGTGACTAAATGTCCTATGTGACTAGAATGGGTGAACTGACATGGGTTTAGCAACTCATGAGTGACTATAGCAAATGTCCTTTCTAATTAAGACATAGTTGCAAAGCCCAATCACAAAACCCAAGATGTGTTGTTGTGATGCTTTGATAATTTTTTTGAAATGTGCATACAAGAAATGTGATTAATTAGGTTTGTTGAGGGAAAAAGGGTGTAGGGTAAGTTTCATGCAATGGTATGGGTTTTTTTGTTATAGCATGGGAAAAAAAATCGACCTTTTTCTAAGTAGCAATGGCAAATATTAGTCTTTTTTATGACCACATGTTTGTAACTTGTGGATTTGTTTGTTGCAACACATAGAAAGATCAAGCTCGATGATCATTTTTATTGATAGGGCTTATTTGTTATAGTGACTCCACGACCTAGATTTGTTGTTGGTTGATGGCATTTGGTAATAAACTAAATTTTATATGCAAATATGATTTGATTACAATATGTGTTTGTTTTTTCATTTTTATGATGTTGCATGGTTTTAAATCATATACCATAAGAGATATAATGTGAAGATCCTTCACAATTTATTTTAATGGCGACTAGTTTTAGGATATTGTTAAGATAGTAGAAAAATAATATTTCAATATTGCCCATTAGAATTATGGTGAAAAGGCCTTCATGACTAGATGCAAATTGGCACCCTAAACTTCATCTGAAAGTAATGTGTGTGGCAACCTAAAAGTAAAAACTCATTTAATGGTAGTTGTGCCACCCCAATAAAGGGGAAAATTTTGCACCAAATTGCTAAAAAAAAAGGCCCATGATGTCCAGAATGTAATTAGCTAACATGATCATATTTGTTTTGAGCCTCTATAATTTTTTTAAATGTGCAAATTAAATGTTTTGAGATTTGCCAATTGGAAAGGGGTTCAAGGTAAATTTCATGAAAGAAATTCAATGAAATGTTGTTCTTTTTATTTATGATGGCAGGACCACAAGGCATTTGAAGGAGACTTGATGTGAAATTAGCTGCAAACAATTGGAAAAAGGCAGGTGTGTACATATTGGAAATGTGGGAACATATTTTATGTTACCTAATTGTCAATTTTATTTGGCCTATGGAAGTGATATTGAGGTTTCTTGGCCTTGCATCTTTTTAATGTTCAAGTTTTAGAAGCAAGTGGTAGACAGTAATGAGGATTAAGGCTTCTCTAGGATGACCATTTTTTTACATGAATATGAATGATCAAAAAAGTTTGAATGTAGATAGATGTCAACATGGTCCTTGATCTCAACAAAAAAAACATTAAGAAGTTTTTGCAAATCATTTCAACAAGTCTTTTTCATGATTGAAACATAGATCAAATCAACACTCTCTATATCTAAATCTTAAACTTCACATTTCATGTGGTTATGTTGATCTGCATTTTAATGTAAAGAATTCATGACTTTAATATGTAGCTCACAGATTGGTGGCAATTGACACTAAACTAGTGAAGGGAAAGTTGCAAGTTGAGAAATCTTAACAATTTTAACCACAAAAGACAGACTTTGGAACCTAATGTAGTAAGATGATCTGCCATAAGTTAATAACAATTTAGTTATAGAGTTATCATTATCGTGTTTCAAGTATATTAGTTGCATGTTTGGTTGGTCCATGAACCCAAATTATACATATCAAATATTTTATGTCAAGACAATGTTGTTTATGATGAAGAAAAGTTTGAAACCAAGAATAATGTCTAAAACCAATGTTTTCCTCAACATATCATCAAAATTAATCTATGGTCAATTAGAATTTTGATTATTTAAAGTTGAAGATTTAGGTGAACAAAATTACCATTGTAAGAGATCAAATTAGGAAAAGATGTGTCTTGGACATAAAAGTCTTTTGACTTTGCAATATTAAAGATCCATGTATGAAAACATTCACTACTAGAAATTTTGTCTTTTGCAACTTGTCTTATGCAACTAAAAAATCTCAAATGCAACTATTTTGGAGTTGCATGCAACATGTGTAGTTGCATGCGACATTTTTTAGTTGCATAAGACAAGTTGCAAAAGACAAAATTTCTACTAGTGATTGCATGTGGAATTTCTCTTATTTGAATTTAGAAACTAGGGGCTTGTCATATGTTGTACATGGTTCCATAGCTATAAGGGATAAGGACATGTATTACAAAAAAAATAGAGCAAGTCAAGTAGGCAGTAATGGGTGTATTATGTGGGGCCTTGTGTCTCATGTGTCCATCATGAAGAGTAGACCAAGTAAGGATCAACCAGCTGCTAGTGATCAAGATTATACATATGTTATTAAGAGTGATTGAAAAAGAGATTTTACAAGATTTGGACATCAAAATTAGAAAGCTTGTGAGGAACCAACCCCTTATTGCCATTGATTTCCATGCTTTCAAGGATGATATGGATTGTTGACTGAAGGAATCAACCCACATATGATAAAAAACAAAGATATCCAAGAGGTTGAGTTCAAAGAAGTGTTTGGGGTAGCTCAAGAAAAAGTGGTTACTCTTTTGCTGATTATCATAACGCTCAAGTGGTGGATAGAATCAAGGAGATTTATCCAACTATCTATGGTAAGACATATCTCCCTAAAAGTAAACTAATTGGGAAGGAATTTGCTAGGGGGATTGTTGTAAAGACGATGAAAAGGAAGAAAGTTAGTTAGGTAGGTGTGAGGAATTCTTGCACACCTTCATCATTAAGATATGCACTCACAAAAAAAAAACTCGGTTGGAAGTGGAACTACTATGTAATTGTAGTCTAACACGTAAGGCGGTTCAAGGTAAGTAATGAAATTCACTAAAGATCTAATGCGTTGTGTCCAACATCTACACATACCATCTTAATCTAACATGCATTGGATTTTTGAAAAGCTAATCTAAAAGGAGCCATGGTATAAAATCTCATTAGTTTTTTGTTTTATTTTTATTTTTTTGATCAAGAGTTAAACTTTGAACTAGAAACCACTTTGCTTAGATTAAAGGAAAAAACAACAATTCGACCCCTTCTACTTCCAACAAGTGTAACTCCCTTATAGCAACTCCGATGATGCTGAAATTTTGGAAAAACCTTCTACATCTTCCAAATTAAAATTGATTTAATTTTGACACAAATCCAACGATGGATTTGAGAGGAACAATTAATTGAAGTAAAAATCGAGAGGCTTTGTCATGGAATTCCTTTCATGGACTCCACCACAACACCCTCTACTTCCAACCAATGTAGCTCCCTGACATCAACTCCGATAATGCTGAAATTTTGGGAGAACCTTCTACACATTCCAAACTAAAACTGATATCATTTTGACACAAATCCAACGGTGGATTTGGGAGGCATAACTAATTGAACAAAATTTCTAGAGGCTTTGCTACAAGTATTTGTTACACACAACTTCCTTCCATGTTTGATTCTTGCACACTCCTTTTCCATGAACACCTCTCCACACATAAGGACTAAACACATTCTTCCTCACACTTCCTCCTTTTCTTTTTTTCCTTTCCACATACACATAATACCCTCTCCCTTGGTAAGCCTCCATGACCTTCCTTGAGCTTGTTCCCCTTGTCCAATGAAAGCTTTGCAATCCCTTACTCCAATCAATGGCCTCCTCATCCTTCTTGAGCCAATGAGAATAGAGAATAAATTGCCATGCAATTGAGTTTAGGATGAGAATTCTTGGGCCCAATGAGACACAAGGAAAACTCCATCCTCCAATCAAATAGGATGACAATCCTCATGACTAATGAGATTGGAGGATTCATCTCTTATTTTATCTTGGATATCTTAATGAGGTCTTTCTAGCTTGATCCTTATCCTTTCCGTCCTTTGACCTTCACATCCTATTTCTTCATCCTAATTACTTCAAGTAACTAACTATTAGGATAATTTATCGGTAGTAACTAGTAACGTCCTTGAATTCTTACTTGACTAATTCAATAGTTGAATTAACATTCCCTTGTACTATTTACTCTCTTGATATCCCCTACCTATTTATTTTACCATGTACTAATTAACTATGTTGTACATAGTAAATTGGAAGTAAATTTGCACCACAAAAACCCCCACATACTTCTAGATCCGCCATCGAAATTAGGGTTTGATGAATCCCTTAGATTTAGGATGTTCGAGGTTTCGTGAGGTTCTGCCGTCATTCCCGCACCTTACGCCTACCCTAATTTGTTAAATAAAAAGGCCTCAACCCCTTCTGAACGAAAGTACCACATTGTTCCTACTACCTTCTTGGTTTTTTTGTTAATGTAGGTGAAAACTAGTCATGGCGGATGATGTCACTATGCCTTCAAATCCTCCAATTACATCAGTAGAACAGGAAGAGCTTGAAGAAGCATCATTCGACATGATTGTTTCTCAATGGCCGCGTGAAGAAGAACCGCCCAGGCGAGTGGTGCGCACTCGAGTCGATTGTTTGACATGGGATCGTCGACTATCTCCTAACCCACATGCTTTAGCAATTTACTTAGAATTCGTTCTTGCTTGTGGAGCCGCGCTATAAAGGTTTGAAGAATGTCAATGCGAAGATGATGATGTCCGTCTCCATTGTCGAACGTGGGTTCCCGGTGATGGCCATTATCGTTGGCTACGAGGGCCAATCAACCCCCTTCTCATGGAGCACCGAGCCGAATACCTCGCTCGCACCATTCATCGCATTCTAGATTTTTTGCAATTGTGATCTATCCTTTAAGTCGATTATAAAGTTGTAATTCACCTGAGGCTACTCAAGCGGAAATGTTAATAATTAAGTTTGAATTGATTCTATTTAGAAGTCTGATAGAAATGAAATAAATAAAGATGTACTATGACTACATCATAAAAATCTTACAAGTACATCATTAGTGCTTGAAGATTCTTCTATAGACTAACTTAACCTTGTCATGGTGAAATGCTATTGTTAATTATGGGCTTGTATTTCCTATATATCAATAAGTCACATCTAATTCTACATCCCCTTTCCCTTCTCTCTAACATAAAAGGGATAATGTACTTTAAAAGGTTTACTAGGTGTTTAACTAATTAAGCGTTACATCAACTGAAATTAAAAAATATTATATGCCTGGAAATATCACAAAAGCTGATTCAACTATTAATAATCACTACTTGGAGGCTTATAAACATTCAAATCATTAGTACTAAGGAAAATTACGGAACTAAGGCTTAACTAATTGTTGAGCTATAATCCATGGCTCACAGTAGGACTTGGTCACGAGACCAACAGTAACCAAAGGTCCAATTGGGTTTCTAATTGGATGGAGAAATGCATTGAAAAGAAGGCAATTTTGTTGGGCAAAACTATAGCTGAAATGAAAAATCTAAGGAAGGTGTAGAAGATTTGATGAAGGGAGAAAGGAAGGTGAAACAAGAGTTTGAGTCTAGTGTTAGTGTTGTGAAGGTTGGTGAAGATTGCCGTTTTCGTGAAAAAAACAAATTGGAAGTGGCAAAGTTGATGAATATTACTGGGTTGGAATTGGAATCCTCTAAAATTAAAATGGTGAAATTGAAAAAAAAAAAGGAGGAATTGACATATGAAACTGGCTAGGGGAAAGTTGTTCTAAATTCCATGTAGGCTACTATTTTTAAAGTTGTAAATAAGCTAAAGGAAATGCTTGCAACTGAATCAACTACTAATATTTATGACCTTAACAAACAAAAAATAATTCGTGAATTCTACAAATCCACAATGGAAAAGACACAAGCTGACCATGAGGTGCTCATATTGAAGGCAAATAGCTTTCAAGATAGAGTATTTAATGGAGTCAAGAAATGAGAATCTCTTGAGTTTCAATTTGATGCTTTAAATGCCCACTAGTTGCAATCGAAGAAAAAACAAATTACAGCTACTTTATGTAGCCCTCATCCTATGTGTTATGCAAATGATGTATGTGATAAAGTATCTAATTCTATAATCGAAAGCTTTTCACTTTGTGGTTTCAATTTTCCTTTCAGAAACATCATTGTCTATAGTTGTGGCCATTCCTACCATGCTTGGTGTGCTACTACATGGTTCAAAAAGAACACACAATGCAATCTGTGTGGAGGTCTGTGCACCCAAATTGGTACAAGAGCTTTGGATTTGCAAAGTTTGACAACCAGTTGGAAAGCAAGTGTGTGGATTTGGAATGTGAACTTGCATGGCGTATGATAATATAACAAAGGAGAACTACTACTTCCTCAAGCCATCTCCCAACTATCGATTAGTCATATTTCCATCCATATTTGTAGGCGTTGATGAACTTCAATGCATTGACTTGTCTATTCAATTATAGCATTGAAACTTTCAAAGTATTGTAAATTTTTTACACTAATCACACCTATGTGCAAGTGTAGTATAGTAGTTGATTTAGTGGTCTAATGTTGTAGTGTTACTTGACTTGTATTGATTATAGTCAATCTCAAGTGCAGTAGAATATTTAGTGTACATTGAACCTTAATACAAACTTTGAAGACCCATTTTGCATACTTGTGTATGTATCAAGTGGGTATGATGGATGCAAACGAAGTTAAAAGTGCAAGTTTAAGATAGTAGGTGCAACCCACTACATTCAAGATTGTCCATTGTATGTGTTTTACTGTAATGTATGTACTACAATTAACTACACATGTCTTGTACTTGTTGATGTGTATGGTAAGTACTATTTGAATTTTTTTGTGTGGTGGTAATATTATGCATACACAAATGAATACTTTTTATTACATTTGTGTAGCCTTTCAACTCTAGTATGTAATTGTAAGATGCTAATCATATTTGCTTGACTAGAATGTATTATGTATGTTATGTAGTTTAACAATGTATAATTTGGGGTTTTCCATATCTCTTTTAGTTAGCTAGTTGATGAATAATCTTGTTACAACTCATGAACATGTTATTTTGTGTGCATGTAGGATCTTCACTCAAGGTCTTTTGTTAACCATCTGGTGCATGCACATGAATGGGAGTTGTGGTGAAACTAGCCAAGCAATAGGGCCACGAACTTCCCAAGTATCTTTTCCTTAAGTTGTTAGTTCTCTTGGCCCTAAATGTGTGTTAAAAACTCCTAGACCACCTATCAAAAAAATTGCTAAATGTCAATCCATGGAGGTATATAATCAACATGTAGCACCAATATCAAGTGTTCCAAAAAACTTGTTATTGGTTTTGGACCCTATGAAAAAGTTGGCCACTCCACCACATTTACTTCCTACTAGGGCATGCAAATCAAAGGTGTCAGAAATTAATAAAGTCTTTTTAGGCAACAATGTGACAACTTTGAGAGTGAGGATGAAGAAAAGGAGAAAACAAGCTCCCCACCAGGAAGCTGATGTCCACACTATTGTGGAAGATGGTGTAGTGATAGGAGTTAGTGGGCATGACATTATGCCACCTCTTCTTGTCACCAAAATTGTTGATCCTTTTCAGAAAGGGAATGGGAAGGGTGAAGCGAATGCATAGGTCCTAATAGAGAATATTGACCCTCCTGAATTAACCAGTACACAAGAGAGTACAACTTTGGTCCTTATGAACTATCATACAACTAGCACAGGTGAAAAAAAACATTCTCTCCATAAGGGGGTGTCAAATGTAGTTGATCAAATTGTTATAAAACAAATGCATACAACGGCCTTTGTTTTGGAGACCCAAGAGAATGTAAGTGTTGCTGAAACTCAAGAAGTCATTGTTGAAATGCATGACGTAGGGAAAGGAAATTGAATGCAAAAGCATGGTGGGAAATCAAAGGGGAAGGGTGTTATAAATGTTGTGGTGACTAGAAAGGTGAAGACACGTGCTTGAGGTCTAACAAATGATTATGACTTGACATCTATACCAAAAAAGGGGAAAAAGAGGGCCAAAATGGAGCACCAGACATTACAAAAGGGTTTAAAGGTGAAGGATATTATAATATTAGGGTGAAAACACATTAGGGTGGAACAAAAATGACACATTATGACAATCCATAAATAGTCCATTATGAAATAAAATACCCTAGGATGGTATGACAAAAATAGGCAAAAACAAGATACTTTGAATCAAATGGGCTATGTGCCAAGGTGTTATAAGATATTTTTCCATAAGGATTTAAGCATCTTTAACTTATTTTATGATAATCTTATACTTGAAATAAGAGAATCTAAATCATTATTTTCAACAAATGAAGGACTTCCTTTAGAAGCTTCATACTTAATATACATTTCAAAATTTAATCATCAAATCTTTTTAAATTGTCTTATTTAATATCAATTTGCCACAATATTATATTACCATTGAGTCATTTATTCATAAAGGACATTATATGAGGTGTATTGAGTCCATTTAATTTATCCTTGATCAAATAGGTGTTTTTGTACAATTTTAAAAGTCCATTACAAATTGAATACCAAATATTTGACTATGAAATTTTAACATAGTGTTTTGATGTATGAATTCATTTTTAACATGAGTCCCATTTCATCATTTGCACATATCAATTGGAATAAACTACTATTGAAAATTTTTAAACTGTGAAAAATGGACTTTTGGACATCCAAAATGTAACACCTTAATGTGCTTTCACCCATTACATGGTTCTTTAGGTTATATTGATAATGGTCCTTCATACAATACTTATCACATCTCTTAATTGTACCATTTAGTGTGGCAATTTTTTACTATTCTCTTGCCAAAAGTTTCCAATCATGGTTGCTACAATTTTTTGTACATGTAATTTTATAACATATTGCCTAACATATGTGGTTGGATATACTACAAGTAGTATGTAGCACTTCTATTATAGTACTAAAATACTATAATGTGCTATAGTTTATTTACCAGATTGCACATACATTATAACTTTACTCAATAATAATCATTAGAAAATAAATGTTTTTTCAACAAATTACCTTTAAACTAGATGTTTATATGGTATAACATTGGAGTGCTTTTTGTTGTCAAAACTATGATATCTAAAATTTTGGCATTTTTAACATTTGGTTCTTGTGAGAGTTGGGATTGGATGTGTTTAGACATATTTAATTGAACATTGTAATTGTAATTTTCACATTTTATATTATGTTGCATTGTGGGTCTTAGATACAAGTATTTGATGATTATTGCAGAACTTTAAACAATTGCACCTAATCTGATCCTATGAACGAATGTGGTTGTAAAGTTTAAACTCAAATAGCCATGGGTCTTGGTGAAACCACCCTTCGGATTTAGTGGGGGATTAGAATGTATTCCTATTCCTATTTCACCCAATCTAAGAAACATGGCTCTACCTTCTCCTTTCACTTATATAAAAAAGAATGTTGTCAATCATAATATTGCGAATAGGTGTGACATTTCATAATTTTCTGTAAAAGATTCATGTTTTGACTGTCATTCCAAATGTGTCACAATGTTCTCCCATTGTAATTGTGTTCAATATAGTGGTGGGGAATGGGCATACACTCAAAGTGGATTGCTCAAAAAATGCCACATTGATAAGGTAGGAAGTTATTTGCATTTTTTGAATATTAATTGTTAAAAATGTATGTATTGTAACATAAGTGTGTTGGAGAGGTGACCAAGGTGTAAGAACTTATGCATTGGGTGGTTACAAGGTAAGGTGGTTCATTTTTTGCATCACAATCTAGTTTTTTACGGAGTAGTGTGCATTTACATGTTATTAACATGGCATAAAAACAATAATTTTGAAAATTTGTGACCATATCTGCTAACTAAGCATGACATCAGCCAAAAATATAATTAACATTTCAACTAGGTTGCAATTGTGTAAGTTGAACATTTCAACTATGTTGCAATTATGTAAATCAAACATTTGGCCAATGGTTTGGTGACATGTATCACATTCACAATGTTGACATGTGGCACATTCATAAAATGTGCGGTCAATGAAAAGTTAAATGACATGTGGCATGCTCACAAATTTTGGGGTCATAAAAAATTAAATACCACGTGGCACATCCACATCAATAATTTAGGCCACATGGTGCCTAAACAGAAGTTAGGTCTAGATCTAGGTACCTAGGTTAAACCTAAACATAGGCCATTTAATTGAGGTTTAAGTTAGGGTTAGATCTAGGCACCTATGTTAGGCCTAGACTTAAACCACATGGCAATTAATAAATGAAATCCTATTTCATTTGGTTTATTGATTGGCTCATCCTAAATGGCTATTAGATTTTCATATTTATTGTGTTCTCCAACAATCTTAATGCATTTTTTTATATAATTTGGATTCATGGAATGGAAACCAAACAATATGGGATAATTTTTTTTGTTGTGACCTAGGGTAAACACACCTATCATCGAACACTTAACAATATTGGATCATCATAACTATCTTGTCCATAGTTTGTTCCTTTTGAAACTTTAAAAAAATTTGTAATCCTCCACCTAACATATCCAAATCTATAAAAAATGCTACAATCTAATGGAAAATGAACAAGATATGCCCTTTCAAAATGAAAGGGGTTGTGCTTTGGATTTTTTCATAAATGTTTAGTATGATTTTGAAATTTAAGCTCTTCAATTATTTTTATTTATTTATTCATTTTAAACAAGTTTTATAGATTTTGAGATAACGCATTTGTAGCTTTTGAACTCATTCAAAATGAATGAGAAATGAGCAAGATATATTTGTTGGAAGTAAAGGAGGTCTAGAGACAAAATATCATTCTTTCTCTTCTTGCATTCTCGGCTTTGTTCCTTTACTTTTGAAGTTCAAAGAACAGTTGTAGCTCTTTGTTTTGCACTTCCAATGACATAAAAAATGTTCAATTTGGTGTTGAAATGAGGGAAAAACTTGAAAGTGTTCGGTGATAGAATACCATTTGTTGTCTACCTTAGTTGTAACCTAGTTGCAACCTAATTGCAATTCAAATAGTTGTAATCTAGTTGTACAAATTAGTTTAAGCTTAGTTAGGCCTAGACCTAAATTAATAATCTATCTAGCCTAGGTCTAAAAACTTACCTTAATTACTATAATAATTGTTCATTAATTATTTTTAACTATATACTTGTATAATTGAACAATTAAACATATTATCATCATTTATTAAATAATATGGTGATTAGTATTTTTTAATTAGCAATTAAATGTATTTATTTATTAAATAATTAATTATCATTGGATTATTTTTAAAATTTTGAAATTCATTAAAAAATTTATTAACATTTCATAAAACAGAAAATTAACTCAAATATAAATACTCAATAATAAAATTTAGATGATATTTTAATTACAGTAATTATTATAATGTTGTGATAATTAATAATTGACTACAATTACAAGAACAATAATAATAATAATATTGTAGTTAGTAGTTAGGTTAGGCTAGTTATTTAACTATTTTTATTCATATTTTGATCTAACTCGTTGAAACTATTAAATGAACTAATATAATAAATATTAAATAAGAAAAACTATTTTATAATATAATAATGTTAAATAACAATAATTTCTGAAATTATGTGATAATATATTAAGTATCATTACTAATTATTCTAAATTATTATAATTTAATCATAAATAAATACATAAATAGTTTGAATACAATTTTTAAATTATTGGAATTAATAGCGAAAATTACAATAAAAAGTAAAAATTAAAAAATATATCAATTATATATCATTACATGATATGTTGTAAATTAAAATTGAATCTACATGGAAATAATAAATGACACATGTATTGAACATATTCCAAAAAATATTACTTAAATATGTTTACTTGATATGTTGTAAACTAAAATTGATTTTATATAAAAATTATAAGTTATGCATGTATCAAATATACACATTATTAAGTTGATTTTTATTTCAGAAATTTTTAAAAATATATTTTCAAATTAAAGTGTAATATTTATATGCACAAAAAAATTCATCATACATGTTATCATTCATGTATACAAAAAACATTTACATGTACCTTAATAATTAATGAATCTTTATTGTAATTAAAAATATATATTAAGACATGTAATACATATAAAAATGAATAAACATTAAACTTCCAAAAAATTATGAATTATGTATCATTACTTGATTTGTTGTAAATTAGCATTTGATTTACAAATAAATAATAAATTACATATATTGAACTTACATTATTATAAACTCATATTTCAATTTTTTTTTTAAATTTCATTTTGAAATTAAATTTTAATATTTAGATGCATAAAAAAAATGTGCATCATACATAAACATTCATTTGTTCAAATAGAATTTACATGTAGTTTAATGTTTAATGAATTTTTATTGCAATTTAAAGCAAGTATTGAGATATCATGTCTATAAAGATTAATAAACATTAGAATTCTAAAAGAAATATTAATTATGTATCATTATTTGATATGTTGTAAAATAAAATCCATTTTACATATAAATAATAATTAGGTGTATCGAACATGCACATTATTACAATTTTATATTTCAAAATTTCCTTAAATTTCCTTCAATCAAATTTTATTTTTTGTGTGGAAAAAGAATGTTTGCATCATAGATAACCATTCATTTAATACAAAGATAATTTACAAATAATTTAATCTATTAATGAAGGTTTTATTCTATCATGTTGAAATTTCCCAAACCAAATTACTTCATATAATGCTATTGATATCTTTGAAAACCTAACAATGAATAGGGGTACACTAAATTGGGTTGAAATTTTTTGGAGCTACAATGCAAAGGTTATTGATTATTGAACCATTTTCTTAATAAACATTAATAAAATCATAAATAGAAATTTTACTCAAATCCAAAGGTGTACTTGGTGTTGTTGGAAAATAATCGCTGAGTTAGATTTTCATACTTAAGATGTGGACAATATTGAATTTTGAATGAATTTTGTTATTGAATTTTCAAAAAAAGTACAACAAATTGGGTTTAAAAGGGAAAATGAATTGAGTGTGTTCACACTTGGGGCTAACAACACATGTTACGTTATGTATCCATGAAGGAAGATAGTTTGTTTTATTTTTTCATAACGTCATCTCCCAAACCACGGTGTTTTAAGTTATGCTATGGAAATTATCATCAAAAAATTCTCAATGAATAAGGGTGCAATGACTTCGTTTAGAATGTTTAGAATCATAGTTTGAAATCTATTGATTATTGAACCATTTTTTCATTGATTTTTTTGAAAAACTAAGACTACAAACTATATTGGAATTTGGGGGTGTTCTTGGTATTGTTGGAAAGCCCTCACCAAGTTTAATTTAATAAAGTTGATTTCATAATTTTGAAACCGAAAATGTGAACAATATTATTGAATTTTTGGGGGGTATGTATTGTTGTTGGATATTCAAACAAATTGCAAAAAAGGGTTTGGAAGGAAAATTCAATTGAATGCATTCAAACTTAGGCCAATGACATAGGGTACATTAGTGTTTAATGAATTTTTATCATAATTTTAAACAAATATTAAGATATCATGTGTATAAAAATGAATAAACATTATAGTTGCACAATATTATTAATTATGTATCATTATTTGATATGTTGTAATGATCTACATAGAAATAATAAATTACATGTGTATTGAACATAAACATTAGTACTAACATATTTTTAAAAAATTCTTAAACTTTATTTTGAAATTAAAATTTAATATTTATATGCATAAAAAAACCATTCATTTATACAAATAAAATTTACATGTAATTTAATGTTATCATATTTTAAAATAAATATTATAATATTATATGTATAAAATTAAAGTTACCTACTAGTTTTTTAACATAGTTGAAAGAAATAGTTGCAAATAAGATTGTATTTCATCCATTGTCTAGTACATTTTATCATCCATACATTTTATTATCCAAAATAGTTGAACATTAGTCAATGTCTTGATTGTGTGCCAACTAAAGAACCTTAGATGCCAAGAATATTTCAAAAATGACCCCTTAGTTGAAACATGTTTCACATTGTTTACCAACATAGTTGGAAATTCAACTTGGAAACATTATCAATGTCGAGAATATTCGACAAATGACCATGTAGTTGAAAAATGCTTTCATATATACTAATATAGTAAATGAATCAACTTAATTGGTAATTGTCATAATTTTATTTTAAAATTTTAAAAATCCAATTGAAACATAGTTGCAAATGTCATGTAGTTAAAAACTTTTGGTTAAAAAAGGGGGCTTTCTACTAGTGATAGTTGCATGTGACATACATATAAGCAAATTAAATACTTATAATTTATTTTTGTACACAGTCAATGGTGAACATGCCCATTCACCCTCCACTCAAACAATTAAAAAATGGACCTATTTTGTCGAATGACACAAGTCACGCTCCACTTAATTATGTAATCTAGAAGATGACATAATCATGGTGCCTTTCACTAAGTTGATATATTGTATACTGACACAACCCCCACTCCACTTAAGTAGTCAAGAAGGTAGCTTTGTTACAATTGCCTTCCACTATAATCTATGTATGGTGGAATGGCACAAGCCCCACCCACAAGTTGAGGTGACATTGTCATGCCACTTTCATTATAGTTCATGAATAGTGGAATGGGGCAAGTTCCATTCCACTCAAATTAGATTTGAGTGGAAGTCCGTAATGGTGTTAGACCATGGTTTTTAGTAGTGGATTATAAATAAATGGAATTGGATACATGTAAATCACCACATGTAAATGACCATGTGGCTACCTACAGGAGGAACATGTATGTAAATGGATAAATGTAGATGAACATGCATATTCCATTATAATGCATATGCATGTAAATGGATTGGTCATTTAAATGGACTATTCCATTCAGTTCATATGCATATTCATGACTGAAACAAATGGTTTTTTCAAAGGTAGTACCTTGTAAGGAAAGAGGTAATACTAGTGTAGATAAACAATCCTAATAAATTGGAACATCTAAAATATATATATGCATGCAAGTACATGAAGAAATTGAATGGAGTGGCAAGGTCCAATGGGATCCTAGTAAAATCCAACAATGGTGGGATCAAACTAGAAGGCACAATGATGTCTATACAAAATGTGATGAAAAAATGGACATAGTGGCAAAATCCACTAAAATCTAATAGTAAGTGGGATCAAACTACAAGGTGGTCACTTTTATCTAAGTGTAGTGATTTGCGACATGTCCAATTCCACTAAAATTGAATTTGAGTGGAATCCTGTAGTGATTTTGACCACGATTTGTTGTAATGAACTATAGTTACATGTGAGAACTATTTTCAAATTGTTGTAAATGTGCTTTTGACATAACAACTATGTTGCAAAGTTAAGTACAATGTAATACATGTGATCATGCCACATGTATGCACTTCTACTGTTGATTATCATATACATTTGCAACTAGTTTTTTATCATGATTTTTATTGATACAACTAATAACACCATTAGTGTGCACTATTGAACTATTAATGTTCAACTATGTTGTGACTATTGTGCAACAATTTACAACCTAATAATTATACAAATTCATATGCAATATTTTGTAAACAAATATTTTTCGATAGTTTGACTACTAAATATTAATTGCAGTTGATACACTTACCTATTATGAATTTATGAATTATATTAAATTATTAATTATTAATTTGAATAAATAAGTGTAATTCATATAATTAGTTTAAATTAACTACTTAACGAATTATGCTAATTAAACTAAATAATATGCATGTATAGGAACAATATTAATTAATTAATTAATAATTAAATAAATATTTATCTACATTGGGGGTACTTAATAATGAATTAAACCAATTAATTCAAATAATTATATCATAAAATTGTTATATCATTAATTATTCAAATTTACTAACAAACTAATTATCTGGATCCATATAATTAATTTAAATGTGAAATTAAAAATAATGTGTACATTATATTAAAAATTCAATTTGAGTGTACATATGGATATGCCTATTTATACCTTGATGTTTTTTACCCAAATTTATGTTTTAATTTTAATTTTTAATAATGAACTATTTAATTTACTTAGTTATTCTAAATTAATTTCTTAAAATAAATAATTAATTATTAATGTGAATTATAAATTAATTTGATTACAATAACTAATAACATTTTTAAAAAATTTAGATAATAAACAACTAATTACATGAATTTAAATAATTAATCATTTGATAATAAATAATCTGAAATCAAATAATTAATTATTTGAAATACGAGTTAGATGAATTAATTTGATTACTTCAAGTAATTTTTATTTAATTAGATATAATATTTAATTATCTGATATTAATTATCTAATTTTATTGACTAATTAATTATTTAAATTAGAAAAATATTTAGATAATTAATTCATTGAAACATCTATTTTAGATAATTAAATATTAAATACTTATTTTACATATATAAGTATCAAATAATTACTAATTTAATTGTATGACTTACATAATGATAAATAAACATAAAGTATGTGAGAAAATCTTTTTGTAGTTGCAACTCAATTTGTAACTAAAAAACAAGTAAAGGATTTAACCCATATGGTTTGTTTTTGAATCCCATGTCACAAATTATATAAATAAAGTGTTTTCTCTTATGTTTTCACATTAAAATACATGTGTCATTTTGGGATGAGCTCAAAAAAATTTAACCCTAAAAGAAAAACATAAAATAAAAAAAATATTTACATAATTATTATTTAATTCACATAGTCTTGTACTTTCCTATCTATTTGCTTACCTATGAAATAAGTATGTTCTATTTTTTTACCTACCTATGTAGGTAGGTAGGTATGTAAGTATGTAATGTAAATATGTAATGTAAATATATAGGTATTACCAACCTACCTATTTATGTATCGACCTATGTAGCTATTAAAATAAACATTTTTAAAAAAAGATCAATTAATATGCCATGTGGCAATTTTTATTGTGCCACATGTCATAATCTTAGACCATCATCAACAACCATAATAGACAATGGAGATTAATATTATTTTTTTAATCCAAAAATCTTCATAATGCATAAGTTAAATTTTAATGGATGGATGAAAATTAGTAATGTCAACATGATGTTATGGTTGTAGTTGTATTGGATAGTAGTTAAAAATGAGTTGTTTCGACAAAATTGTAATGAATTGCATTGAGTTGCACCATATATATGATGAGTTGTAACTCTTACAACTCATGCGACTTGTCTGATAACACTCAGAACATAGAAATATGGTGAGTTGCAAATGGTCATTGCAATTCAAAAACTAAGTTGCAAGGCTAGTTACAAAACACCCTTTTTTTCATAATGTCTTGATCTTGCACCACAATGTTACATCGGACAACATCATAAACAATAGAATGCATTGACCTTGAAGAAGGAATAATAGTAGTAGAAACTATTGACCTTAAGGAAGCATGAATAACAACAAGAAGACCTTTCAATGTAGGATTAACAACCAAAATAAAAACAATAGCAAAAGTAGATTTGTTGGACTTTAAAGCAAAATCAAAGGTGGTAGTAAAAACAATTGAACCCAAGGCACAAACACTAATAATGATAATTTTTAAATTCTTGTCAATGAAAACATTGGAATCAAAAGGCTCTTAGTAAATGTTAATATTCTAACACTGGTTCATTATTTAGTTATGTGGTTAACATAATATTGTTCAGATGTTTAAAATTTGTAAAATGAACCAACTAAAAAAATCAAAGAGTAAACTCAAACAAAAATCCATTTCAAAATCCATATATGCAATAATACAAAATTTAGAATAATTTGAAAACAAAGTTTAGATAATATGGAATTGAAAATAAAAAATTGAAACAAAATACAATGTAAACACACATGTTCTTCTCCATAAAAAATCTTTTTAGTTCCTATCATGACCTTTTCTTCATCCTCAAAAAACTATTCATAAATCCTTTCTAATTTTTTGTCATCAACATGAATTCAACTTCTCAATCAATTCTAATCACTTAGCCCTATGCTACCATTCTATTCTACAATGACATTTCCTCTTGTCCATTCTATCCAATAATGACAATATAACTCTATCCATTCCATCCAATGGCAATAGAACAATTTTGCCCTTAACAACTCCAAACCAATCTGATCTTCAAAAGGAACCTCCTACAAAAGTTTTTTTTAAAAAAGAATTAGAAAAAACCCCTACAAAAAAAAATGATTAAAGAAAAATCTTGGTCATTATTGCATGAATAGAAAAAAAACAAATAATTAGCAACAAAATTTGATTTTACTAAAAAATCAAATCCATAGAAACCAAATCATTATTTTCAACATGTAAATCCTACATAATAAAGAAACAATTATTTTTATATTATTTTTAATTGTAAGTAAAGAAGGACATAAAAAATCAAAAATATCATAAACAAATACCTTTTTTTTCAAATGTTTGTTTTCTTCGTTGAAACTTCGTAATGAAGGAAACAAATGCCTTTCAATTCACTACTAATAATATGTTGCATAACTTTGTTTTGTAGGTGTTTATAAATTTTATTGCACTTACGAAAAAAACCACAAACCACAAATGAGAAAAAAAAAAACAACAACAATAACAACAAAAACTAAAACTAAGCATAATGCAAAAACTAAAAAAATGCAAGAACTCACTTTTGGATGGCCTATAATTTCCATGCCATACTCTTTTGGCATGAAAGCTTTTCCATGCAAGTAATTCCTACTCCTTTCCTAATTTTGTTGGACATCATTTTCTCTTTCAACAAAGTTAAATCAAAAGTCAGAACATCAATAATCAACCATAGTTGATTACAACCAACAAGAGCCATAATAAACCAAAATCAACTTGGGAGCTACACATGATTCAATAATGCGTTGGTTTTTCCTTAACTTGATCAAACGATTGATATGTTGGATCAACTATTTAATGTTACATTCCAACACAACAAAATTAAACCCTAATAAAAATACTTGAAGATTGTAAACCTTAATACAAAACCTTATTATTAAATCTTACCATAAATTGATGTAGAAAAAATGAATAGAGAAGGATGAAAGGGAGAAAGTTGTGTCAAAACATCTTCTTCATGCCTCTAGACGTCTACTTTGCAAAATGATTGTAGTAAAGATATTTTTAAATTTAAAAAAAAAAAACCGAAAACAATAATAGTACAAAAAAAATTCAAAGTTCATCTTATTCACATATTTGTTCTATTAAAAATTCATGACACACATGATACTTGATTTAGAAGCATAACATAAATTTAGTAATTAAACACTTTTCAAAACCCTATAAACCTTAATCAACATTTTCAAACATCTATAAACCCTATAACACATTTTTATACATTTGTAAAACCTTAATAAACTTTTGTAGACCTCAATAAACCCTAATATAAAAAAATCAACGTAAAATCAAATTGAAAATAAAATAAAATAAAGTACTTACTTGGTGGGAAGGTACAGACTATTAGTTTTCTTCACAACTTGAGGAACAAACATTGACAACATATCAATGAGTGCCATCACAAAACTTTCATCTTCAAACAGATCTATAATCAATCTTTCAATCATAACCCCAAAACTTTTGCCATTCATTCAAAGCATTTAGCTAACACCTAAGCATGCTTGTTGGCTATATGACGACTTTTATTGACATTGTCATACTCAGTTGCATCAACATAAAAAAACTTGTCCATCTATAAACCTCTTCAACAAAATATTTTTTATTGGTGGTGGGAACCACATCATAGTCAATAGTGGCAACAACAACATCAAGATTGGAATAATACATTTGGTTACCAAAAACACCAACTATATGCAAGACCTCAAATTCATCTTGATTTGAAAAAATTGAAGGGTTCTAACATTTCACGAATAATGGAACTTTAATATCTGTTTTAGGACATTGGGATGGAACAATAAATTTTGGTAGTTATAGGTATATATCATTTCCATCATCAAACCACAAAATATCAACACTTATATAAAATTAGAACATGATAATATAAAATGAAAAGAAGGTTCATGAATTGAAATAGAAGGTACAAAATCAGTTAGAGGAGGTTCAAATGTTGTAAACATAGATAAAAAAGCTTTTGAAGTTATGGATGTTGTAAACCTTAATCCATAAATATGTAAAAATACAAAAGGAAGAATCGTTGTTATAGAACTTGTTGGATCATCAAATAACTCACTTCGTTTAGTAGGGGTTAAATGAGATAAACCTTCAAAAAAAACATCATCAACAAAATATAGTTCAAGATTTTTTTTGCAATGATTCTTGGAAGAAGGTTCATCATTATGAATCATTGAAAAACAACAACATTTTAACAGAAAAAGTGAAGAGGGAAAGAAGAAGAAGAAGATGATTACAACCAAAGAAAAAATAGTGAAGAATTTGGGAACAAAGAGCACAAAAGAACAAAGAGAGCACATGCGTTGACAACAAATTCAAACACATAAGAATCTTGCAAAACAAGAACCAAGTAAAACAATAATTATAAATTTTAAAAATACAACTAAGTGAATTCTTTGATGTTCCATTGCAGAAAAACATTGAAACATAGTGTTGTAGATGCAAATCACACAAAAACATACAAACAAAAAGGGAAGAAGGAAGAAGAAAATTGCAGCATGACATTGCAAATGTCACCTTCAACATTTGTAAACACCACTACATCAAAGCCACTTGCAAACACAAAAACAAGATTAAAAATGAAAAATAAAAGAAAATGTAGAATACCAAATGAGGAAGGAGAAAAAGAAATGGAAGAAGAAATAGGAAGGAGGGAAGAAGGAGCCAAGAAAAAAAATGAGAAGAGAAGGAAAGAAGGGGAAGAAAAAAAAAAGAAATGAAGAGAGAAAGAGGGAAGGGAAAAAAAAAAACAAGACGAAATGAAAAGAGAAGCAAAGAAGGGGAGGAAGAAGGAAAGAAAAATAGTTTAATTTTTTTGGTGAAATATATATTTATGGCAAATTTTTAAAAAATTAATTGAAATTTTTGGAGAGCTCCAATTGCCAATCTTTTTTTTGTACTTATAAATTGAAATTTAATGTTTTAGTTTATAGCCACATTTGGCTAGGATTTTAAAAACAATTGCCACTTTAAATGAAATTTCTTATAATAGTAAAATTTTGGCCAAAAAACCCTAAAATAAAGGTGGCCAAAAATGACAATTACAGTGCAACATTACATGTTGTCATTGCGTGCTTGTGAAATACCCTTTAAATCATAATTATGGTAAGGATTAAATCAAGGAATCAGAAAGAGAATAAAACAACCAAAAGCTAATTTTTATTTATTGTTAAAGTTTCTCTTTTTGGAAATATTAAAAATTAAAAAAATTCAAGGTTTATTGAATTGATGCAATAAATTTTTTTTTGGGAGTTATAAATTTTATTTAAATATTTTGGTTTTAGCCAAATTTGGCTACTTCTTTAAGGCAACCATTGCCAATTTTATTGGACCAAAAAACCTAAAATAAAGGCGGCCCCATGCAGCCTGTCATAGTTGTCCTTCTGCTCGGGGAGATTGACATCGCAAGAAGGTGTCTTGGGAGATCAGCTCCTAGCTTTGATTACAATAAGGCATAAAGGTCTCTTTGGAGACATCTGATAAGGACATACAGTAAACTCTCTCTAAACTAATATCCTTGGGACCGGTCGAAAGATATTAGTTTATGGGGGATATTAGTTTACACAAATTATATGGGGGGTAACAAAAATCATTCCGAAACCTGCCAGAGCAACATGGAAGGTCCAAACACAACATTGGTCCAAACAACAACATGACTTATTAGCATACTTCCCATTACGTTTGTATTACTCAACCCTCTACAATTTTCTATAGTTTTAAAATCTCAAAACTACTCGTGATGTTACATCTCAATGTTTGTATCAATCTCATTGAGTTTCTGTATCATAAATATGTATGATGTATTAGTTTATAAAATGCTATGGGACCGGAAAAAGATATTGAATATCAGTTTATGGAGAATTATTAGATTAAGTATGAGGCCCGCCGCAAGCCTGTGCCCGCATATTAGTTTAGAGAGAATATTAGTTTACACAGTATTAGTTTAGAGAGAGTTTACTGTAAAGAAGAAAACAGTGAAAAGATGGCGAAAAGGGCCGAAAAGAAGCGGAAAGAAAAATGGAGCTGGATTTCACACAGGTGAAGGTTTCATAGCCGGTACCTTCCGGATTTTCAGCCCCCCTCTGCCTCCCGAGGCAGTCGGTTACGAAACCTCCTCCTATAGGGAACAAAAAAAACAAACTCCGCTGATTACTTTTTACCCATCACATTCCATTATGCAAACTAGGTGGCCTTAAAAATAATTCCATCAAAACTAGGGTTTCGAAATTTCAAAATGAGGGTTTCGGGATTTCCCGCCATCTCTACATTAGGAGGGAGTTTGTACACAGGATTGTTCAGCACGTCTTTCTTGATTCTTTGTTTGTTGTGGTTGAACTCGAGGATTTTGGAGGATTTTTAGATAAGCAATTCGCAGCTCAGTCGCATTGTTCAGGGTCGCGCAAGTATGAGTAAAAGAAGCAGGAAAGGGGGAGGAGGAGGAGGGGGAGCTGTTGGTTCGGGCTTGGATGGTATGAAGAGCTGCTACAAGGAAGCGAAGAAGAATGGGGACCGTGAAGAAGAGGCTCGTTGGGCGAACCAGATCGGACATGCCTTGAAGGAGCACGGGGATTATGTGGAGGCTTTGACATGGTTTCGTCTGGATTATGACATCTCGCTCAAGCGGAAGCCAGTGGATCAAGAGTCACCCCGCGTCAATCTCATGCCTACTTGCCAGTCGCTGGGCGAAATCTACCTGCGCCTCGAAGATTTTGATGAAGCCCTCATTTACCAGGTACGAGTTTTTCTTTGTCGACCTTCCGATTTCTTGTCCACCTTCTGATTGATGGCAGCTTCAAATATTGGGAATTCTTTGAGTGCATGCACACATCATACTTTTTCGTGTTGTGTATTTACCCTCTCCTCCATGGCCCACCTTTAGCAGGGAGAAGAATTTATAAAATTCAGAGATGATTTGGCGGTAAGAATCTTGGTCAGATCAAGCAATGACAAGCCAAATCTGTGAGCGACCTTGGATAATTCGTATAGTAAAACCTTAAACCCCAAACCTGGCGTGTGACCAAACTGAACATGCAATGAAACAGTATTCTAATAAAGAAAGTAATCTATGACTGTGTTCACTGTCTTGTATAAGGAAAAGTATTGTGGAGCCAAAACTCTTTTAGGATGTATACTTTATCAAGATTCTTCTCATTGCTCTGGTCTAGACAGACCAAAAAGGCTAAGATATAAGGCTCTGTATGAGTCCATCATCCTGTGATCCATACCTCTGGGGGTTTTTGGTCACATGTCACTTATTCCAAACCTGGGTATGCATTGTGATAATATGTTGACAAATCCAACAGCAATGAGCCAGGATCTCTGTTTCTCACCTACCTACTCCTGTCAAGCAAGTCTAGGAACCACAGTTCTTTCCAGGGTACTCTAAACTGCTTTGAACATGCTGTCATACTGAGGAGCACGGTTCTTTCTTCTAAAAATTTGATCATCTTTCTGTCTGTGCATGGCTACTGTAAAATGGATAGCAAGCAGTCCAACGCTCATATAGCCTTTGTGTACTCTTGAGCTAGATCTTCTTACTTGTATGGCTCTTTTGCAAACGGCACCAATGGGGAGTAGGTATTGCCTGGCCCTGCACAACCCTGTCAGGAACCTGACTGTCAGTACCAGAACACACTGCCAAATGTAATCTGTGCACACTAGTTGTACAAACTGGGAAAATGTGCTAGTTTTTGACAATGAGCAGTTCTTGTGGAAGGACATTGCTTATTATGGAATGCTCAAACCTGTGAAAAAGGTTCAGGGAGACCAAGAAACCAAATGTCACACTGGTACAGGATCTGCTAATAACACCATCCACAAAATCTCCTCAGGACAATATCCATCCCAAGACACTTCCTCACATGATATAAGCCCCAGCCATGTCCAATGATGCACACAATAAATAATTCTTCAGAGCTCTAGGGTCTGCAGGGAGAATGGAGAGGGGGCATTATTCCATCTCTTTTAAGTTTCTTTTGAGATTAGATCCATGTGATTCTTGAAAATTTCTGTTGAACTTTTGACTGGCCTAATATTGTGATGTTGGACTTGGTCTGTGTATGGCAGAAGCGGCATTTGGACATGGCCAAGGAATTAAAGGACCTAGTTGAGCAACAGCGAGCTAGCACACAGCTGGGACGGACTTTCATGGACATGTATGAACAAAAGGATTGTGTGACAGCATTGCCAAAGGCCAAAAAATATTTGTCAATGGCCATGGAGCTTGCTCGTGTTCTGAAGGCCAACCCCCCTGTGGACAAAGTATCACCATCTTCATTTGTGGTGGAGCTTGTGGATGCATACAACAACTTAGGGATGTTGAAGATGGTGGTGGAAGAGCCAGATGTGGCCTGTAAACTGTTGCAGCAGGGGCTGGCACTTTGTGAGGAAGAAGAAGTGGGGCAAACTGATGCAGCGCGCACCCGGTTGCACCATAATTTAGGACGTCTCCATTTGGAGCAGCGGCAATGGGATCTTGCTATGAAGCATATTCTCAAAGATATTGAGATTTGCCAAGATCTGCCTCATCCACAGGGGGAGGCCAAAGGTCTGAACAATTTGGGAGAGGTGCACTTCAAGTGTCAACGGTACATGGATGCTCTTCAGTGCTACCACCGGGCACTGAACATTGTACAGAAGCTGCAAGATGAGGATCACCTGCTGAGCATAGTCCAGGCGAACATTGAGGTTGTGCAACAGGCAATGCCCAAGATGAAGGAGTTTCAGGAGGCCTTGAAGCAGCACATTGGTTTGCAGAGGAAAGTGGAGGCTGCTAAAGGATCTGTATCAGAGCGGAGGCTATATCAGCAGGAGTTTAAGGCTCTGCAGAGTCTCCTTGCCCAGGCACATGAGCTACAAGCTTGGGAACAGGTATCAATTGTGGCCTCACCATATCAGCTCTTGCTGACGTTTCCATGTATGGCAGGCCCTCTTGTCAGAAGAATTTCCAGTGACTGATTGAACTCATTGTTATGTCTAGCTCAGGTCTGGGGCCATACTGATGCACTCAAAAGTCTGATTCTGTTCTATGTGCTTGTGATTGTTTCAGCATTTGAAGCTAGGAAAGAGGTTGAAGAAGGTAGTGACCTTCTTGGGAGACATGGAGAAACTAGGTGATGCTCTGGACCTGATAGGTGAATCATACTACAACCTTCGGAAATATCAGAAGGCCCAGAAGTGGCATTTTCAGAGCTGGCAGGTCTGCAAGCGGGTGAAGCACCTTGAGGTGACTGGCCACTTGCAAGAACTGGTTGTGGAAGTTTTTAATGCGCAAATCCTCCCTTGGTGTTGAGTTCCATAAACTGATGGGTATGCTTGGCAGGGTCAAGCTGTTGCCAAGAACAACTATGGCAATGCATTGGATGCAGCTGGGGACTGGTATGGTGCATTGCAGGCCTATCTAGAAGCATATGAGTAAGGGCCCAATCTGTGCATGTCTTGTAGTTGCAATATGCATGTATTTCACTTTATGTGTTTTCTGCTCTAGTGCATGACCAAGGCATAGATGCAGAAAAGTTTTCAACTCCTTGGTTCTGCTCTCAGTGTTTGAGGCCTGCTTTTCACATATATTGAATTCTCCCTGGTCTATAGGTTTTGTTAATCTGTTCATTGCAATTATTGGTTCCACTGTGTAAACATACCAAGATAATAACCTGCATTGCTGAGTTTTGTGACTTCCCTTACAACACCAAGTGTCCTGAAGTTTTTTTTGCTTGAATTGGGCTTTGTTGATCAGTTGTTGCTGCCTACATCAAGCCCAATTACAGTTGCTCTAGAAGTGCTTTGGAAGCCCCTTGATTTTAATCACATAGTAGTTGCTTAGAGGATTATGACATTCTCTTTTGCATGGCAGGATTGCCAAGAGTCAAGGGGATGCCCACTTGATTTCACAGCAGATCAGTGCCATTGAAAACCTTCAGTACTGTTACATTGTACGGCTTGAACATCCAGAGGAAGCAAGGTACACTCTCTCTTGTAAATGACATGAACCGGGCTGCAACAAATCACTTGAGTCAGATGGATGTGCTTTGAGATAATTGAGAAGCAGTAAACATGACCTTGTACTAATGTTATGTTCTAGTTTTGCAGTGAGTTGGATGATGAACTTAAGAAGCTCAAACAACTAAAAGAAGTCCAAGAACTTGATGAGGAGGCAAACAGTCGCTGTTCAGAGACTGACGTTGAAGAAGATGATGTCTCTGCTCAACCCAAAACCTGGCCAGATACTGACAGCTTCTCTCCTGCTTCTTCTGCCCATGGTCAGAGGACGCTATCAATGGAAAGAGCAAATAATGGACAATGGTTTGGAGACAGGCTTCATCACAGTGAGAATCCTGGAAGTATTGTGACAGAACCAGCGACACCAGGCCACAGAAAGCACTCCCGAGTGGTGTTATCTGATGAGCACAACAGTAGTGATGAGCTAAAGCAGCTAAATGAGGTACAAGAAGTTGATGAGGAGGCACATAGTCATCATCCAACACCTGACTGTGAGACTCCTGATATCTCTGCTCAGACTACATCCTGGCCAGGTACCAACAGTCCCTTGCCTTCTTCTGTCCAAAGTCTGAGGATGCCTAGCCTGGAATTAACAGGTGGTGTACAAAGATTTAGAGACAGGCTTCATCTAACTGAGAATCTGAGAACTATGGCTATGCAATCAGAGACACATGCCCACAGGAAACACTTCCAAATTGTGTTATCTGATGAGGAAGAGGGTGATGATTGTGCAATGGCTTTACTGCGGACACATCCTTCAAAGAGCAGAGGATCCAGAACAGCAAAAAATGCTGGTGTGGTGGGTGATCAAGCAGCCATATGTGACCAATCTGCAAACATAATTGCAAGTGAAGGTACTAAGAAGGATCAAACCAAAGTGCAAGTTGAGGGAGGGCAAATGCTGCAGAATTCCTTCAAGAGAAAGGAAGAGGAGTTTCATGACACAGATGCATGGCATCGTGTGGAGTGTTCTCACAACAGTTTCCGGGGGCGCTTCCTTCTGCCTGCAAATCTGAATGTAAAAAAGCTGAAGGTTTCAGTTGAGAACGGTGTTCTCACTGTTACTATCCCAAAACTGCCAAAGTCAAACGGCCATGTTTGTGACAATGAGATAGATTGAGTCAGTTAATTAAGAATTTTTATCAGAGTGTGGAAGATCAAATGTTTGACAGAAATTCTTGTTCACAATCACCTTGATTATTGTTTGCTTCCACTCCCAGCATAATATGGTGAAAACAGTATGTCCCCATTCCAAGAGGGAAGTGAAAGTACCTTTGTGATACAAGAAGAACAAGGATAATTTGGTGACCACACCAAATTGTGAAGTGTTGCTGAGGTTATCTTTTGAGAAATACATCATTACTGTAGTGTTACAGAAGATGATCTCAATGATATTTTGAGAAGTATATCAATTAGAGAAAGGGTGTTTTACTAATGTGATCAATTTGGATACAATCAATTAGATGCTGACATGCTGATTGTGTAATTAAGAGGTAGAGATGGATATTGTTTTCTGAAATGTTGTTATGAGCATTAGTACAAGTGCATACAGGTGCAGACAGAAGCTTTCATTCATGCTGTCTCAAGATAGTTAGACCCATGTCATTGGCGAAATTCATCGACATCTTGCCACTTAAAACAAGCCCCAATGAGTTTGGGGTTTCTTTTCTTCAATTTAGTGAAATAAAAAAAAATTGGCGATTTTTTTAAAAAAAGGAGCAAATTAGTCGAGATATTACTTCAGAAGAACAAAAGTATCCCAATTTTTTTGTCAAAAAAAGATCAAACGTGTCGCGAAAAAACCACTGGGTAATCCCATAATACGACAGATTGTTGGATAATTTGATAGGTAATGATGGCTAAAGTAACCAAAGATTTTCCAATCATGGATTGTGTGTAGTGTATATATAGAACCAGAACAAGATTATTCTTAAATGTCCTTTGGCCTGCGGGGATAGCTCAGTTGGGAGAGCGTCAGACTGAAGATCTGAAGGTCGCGTGTTCGATCCACGCTCACCGCATGTAGAATTTTGTAATTTATATTTTGAATTTGTTTCCGTATCGTGCAGTAGTTTGCCGCTGGATTTGGAGCAAAATAATTGTGACTGAAGGAACTCCGATGTTCCGTTGCAGGCAGATTCAGGAAGGATGGTCTTTTGCTGTTGTTTAAGAGCTTCTGGAGCTCAAATGCTGGGGTACTCTTGGCCATGTGACAACTCTTCTGGGTGTTGAATGCCGGGGTTTGATTGTGCCTTGAGTTAATTAAGGCCGGGCCTTCCCAGCTTCCATAATCGGGCAGGCTTTGGCCCCCGCCCCCTCCCAACTCTGGCCTCATGCTGTATTTTTTTCTGCCCCGGTCAGGTCTTTGAGCTTGAATGCGGGGGTACTATCGATTACATGACATTTCAACAGAGAGGTGTCATTTTATTCCGGTTACTGGTTAAGTAGGTGGCCAGTCCAATGTGAGGCAAGGTCAAGCCAACACCCAAAGACAATCTGCGGGAATGAACAGTGAGGTCGACACTGACATATACACACAAATGCACACATAGGCACAGTACAACAATATGGGGAAAAAAACCAGAAAGTGAATGTGTGGGATAAGGCCCAGGGTGAAGAGTGTTACCAGTATGGGGCCCTCATGTGAGCTGCTTATCTGGTAAGGCCAAACCCCAAGGGCCTGACATAAAAGCCCCCCAGGAAATAAAAGAAAAAAAATTCCAGGCCCAAAGGATCTTTACAAAGGGTAAGGTCCTCAGGCCTTACCAGTACAACAGGCCCATGCAACGCTCCACAAACAGGGGTCACATTTTCAGAACGTTTGGTGTGCATTCCGTTTTTAAAATGTAGCCTGCTTTTGCGTGTTGTTCTATTTGCCATGATACCCAGTGGGTATCACAGAGAATGATACAAAACAAAACAGAAAGTGAATGAGCGCTTGGGGCAGAGGCGCTTGCCAGGGTAAGGGGCCTGCACGACTCTGTGTTTCCATTAGAAAGGGCCCATGCTGTATCTGTGTCACCCAGCCAGCACCACGAGAAACAAAAATGACACACATAAATGCTCTAAAAGTGGAATGCACACTAAACGTTCCAAAAATATATGCCTCCTGTTTGCAGAAGCAAAATCCTTGTTCAGTAGTAGGGAAGAGTGGAGCTCTAAATCAAGTTCCCAGATGGACAATAGAATTTGATAAGTTGTGACGACTTGCCTGGGAACGCTTATAATTCTTTTAAGACAACTCTTGAATGCCTTGAATTGATGTAAGTACATCTCACGTATCCTTTCATCTCAGGTATTGCCTCAGGTATCTGAGGCAATATCTAGTATTACCTAAGGCAATACCTTTCATCTCATGTACAAGGTGATGAAAGGATACGTGAGATACTAAGTGATCCTGCCACTTATAACTCAAGTTAGTTAATGAGACGATGAGTCCTAATCAAGCTCCTGGGAAGACACAAACACACATTACAACTTTTCTAAAACTTCTTGTCAACTACAATGTAGTTATGGTCCATTGGTGAGACCTGTACAAGTGCTAGCTAACCTCTAGGAAAGTTATAAAATTGTAATGCAACTTTATTGACACTTTGATTCAACTGAACTGCAACTCATCTCACATGAACACTAGCAATGATTCATAGCGAATGCAAAAGTTGACGTCAATCACCAAGGCTCAATTGTAACCTCTTCAAATCTAGTACTAAAGCATAACAAACAATGGATGTTGGAACAATTGCATTGCAACATCCTAAATTTTTATAGGGCCTCATTGCATACCTTGAAATAGGGAAAATCCTATAAAATGGACCGTCTTTTCACCCCATGTATTTTTTATGGGTCATTGGAACCTGGCCGGTTCCCATTTTGCATTCAATCTTCATATTCCACTGCTCTTGCTAGCACTTCATTACCACTCCTCAATAGGGGTGGCCCCCTATTTTCTAGACTTCCATCAAATGCAATGTTGAAACGGGCCAGCTGATATGGGTGCCGATGCCTTAGCCACCTACAATGGCCCATATAGACTACCTTCTTCAAGCTTTGTGAGTGTCAAGATGTGGTTTCAGGCCCACACACAGGGCAAACTACATATCCTTGGTGTACACATCTAGATAGAAATCCATATCCCGGGAAGTCATGAATGGTCCATAGGACTAATGCACAAAGGACAAACCCATGACTACTCTCTGACTTGCCATAGTCCAATGTCAGGATCCCTAGACTCCAAAGTCTCATAAGTTCATCCATAAGTGGCTGGAGGTAGATATCTATGTTGTTCATATATACATTTTTTTTGCCGGGATGATCAATGCAACTAGCACAAAAAAACGTTTAATTGTCAACCATGGAGGTAGGTTATAAATTAAAACACACACAAGCCATGTAGACCATTGGCATAATTTCTCAGAAAATGGGTTGAAATCATTGGTGGATCTAGTTAATCTCAGATTTTGAAATTCAGCTGCAAAGACTGGCCATTTTGCATCCACATGCGCCCAAGTTTTACCATCTGCAACATGCCATACAAATCCATCCGAGCTTTTGTTGGTTGCATACCATTGTAATAACTCCAACATTGTGGTTGATCTATACATCCGTTTTAACCGTGGGATTATGGGAAAGTGACATACCACTTTCATGGGCACTTGGGTTCTACCCACTTGTTTGTACCTTGCACTTCCAAATTTTGGGTAGTGAGTGTGCCCAACATATTGACCTTTGTATAAAACACACCCAAAAAACTAGAAATAAAAGCATGGATTTTGTTGTATTCCAAGCCAACTCATTGGCATAAAGTTTTTGCACGATACGTGCTACTGGATAAACAATTGTGTATAGGCAATATGAAATTATGTAGCAATGAAAACAACTCATGTACAAACTTGTTTGAACACCCATGTACCATGCACATATTTACTAGTGTCATTGTAGCTGCAAGTTTACTACACCAAGCCCCTTTGGTACAAAGGTATGCAAGCCCCTTGTAACATTGCCACATTGTCCACATTATTTGGTTCCACATTACTAGGGTGCTCAAGAGCTAGATCCAAATGTGGGTGTTCTATCTCAAGGGGATTTTCATTGGGTTCAACTTCTACCTGTGCCCCTATTTCCTCTACCATTTCACAAGCTCATTGCACCTCTTTGGCTATAATCATACCAGCATTGATTAGCATACTAGGAATTTCCAGTGAATCTTCTAGTCCAACGGGAGGTACCTTTGATGGGAGCACATCATCCAGCAAACGCCCCAGATCTATCCCTTTGTTTAATGGTGTGAACCACCGTCTTCTCTTTTGTCAAGTTGGATCAAAAGCACATGGCGGGGGGTCGAATTTGTGCTAAGGATCTATTCCTTTGCCTACACAAGTTTTCTCTTCTTTCTAGTTGGATCAAAACCAAACAACATCTTGGAGCAAGTTGGATTGAGTTGCTATCTTCTAAATAAGGTTCTTTTGTTTGTTTTGCACTTCTCCTATGATCTCATTTTGGTTGGTGACAACATTTTTCCAATAGGTTTATACCCATTAACAAATTCTGAAAAAGTGAATCAAAATGTTTCTATGGTGGTTGTGTAAACAGATGGAAAAAAGATACATAAGGAAACATAAGTCTCTTCATATGTTGGTGCTAAATGCTTAACTTTGCATTTTGTGGCCACATGTTGGCCCAACATTGGTTAGTATTCATTCTATTTCCCCAACTAAAATTTGGTTTGAAATAGGGCAACATTTCATTTTTAAACACTATGATAAAAGGTCTTTAGGTTTAGGGTCTAAAATTCTACAACTTCATTATAGAGAAGCTCAAGACTAAAAAAATCTGCCTAATTGCTTATTGTTTTCTTTTTTAGGTGCTTTATGGCAGCTATTTAAACAAAGGGGTGTATGGATTGGACACGGCAACTTTGAAGCATCTAACAAATTGTAACTCTAGTGCAATAAGTAACAAACAGTCATTCAAAATGCCAAAGCCAACATCTACATTAAGTGCCATGGTTGAAATCCATTTTATTTTGTTGTGTCAATCTATTAATTTTTTTGCAATACAGGTGCGTGAATATGAACTTAGTCTATTCTAGATTCTTGCAAATTGCTTGTCGCAACCCTAGCCTTGGGCTCGCGACCAAGGCATAGAGGTTGCAAGGTTGCGGGCCAAGAGGAAGGAAGCCCGGGAGTCAAGGCAAAGGCATTGCAAGGGTGCAGGCCAAGAGGAAGTCCGGGAGTTAATGCAAAAAGAAGCTCGAGAGTCACATCACATACTCTCAATAATGTTAGAAAGCGTGAGGGAGTATGAGGGAGGGAACCCTAACACTCCCAAGGCAACTCCCACTTTGGGAGATGGACTCCCAAAACTTCAGAGAGCAATTGCAAGGGTCAAACCTCAATTTCCTGTGACGTTTTTTATATCGTTGGAAAGCTCTTGGAGCGTAGATGTCTAAAATGGACTCGAATTGCTCATTTGAACATCTAAAACACAAGTTATGGCCAAAAGAAGGGTCGGGAGTCAAACTGCCAGTTTGACTCCCGACCACAAAAAGTCGGGAATCGACCCGATTTACTTAGCTTTAGGGGGGCGTGCCACATATTGTTGAAAAGCTCTTGACGAGAGCTACAACTTTGCTTCAGACCGCACCTCAATCGGAGGTCTGCTCTCAAAGTTATGGGGCTCCAAAGTCGCAGGAGTCCGAGTTGGCGCGATTTCGGGACTCCCACTTAGGAGTCCCGGGAAAAATAGCCATTTGGATGTAGCCTTCGTGGAAAAATAGCCATTTGGATGTAGCCTCCGTGGAGAGCTGCAGAGTATACTATAAGGGGGAAGGTGGTGGCTTCCCCCAAGTCCAGGCCGTGGTGAGAGTCTTGTGTGTCCGTGTTGCCTGTGGCTCGTCCTAGCACCAAGGGTGCTCCAACTATGCACTAACCACTTTGTGTGGGTTGTGTGCAAGTCCGTGTGAGTGAGTGAAGCTTGTTAACTTTTCTTAGTCCCATCCCGGAGCTCCAACACGCCCCTTTACCCCTCAAAGTGTTGTGAGCTAGGCAGCGTGCTTCGACTCCTCCCTTTTTCGCTGCTTTCTACTTGGGCTCCCATTTGAGCCCTTTAAGGAGTTGGGAGTGCGTCATTTGGTATCAAAGTTTGGGGAGAACTCGATTTACTTATTGGGGAGTTCCGATAGCACCAAAGAAGTCCTGCAAGGTAGTCCAAGAGATCGTGGTGGAAGAACCCACCCAAGACACGGATGTTCCACCCCAAGCCATGAGTGGGGAAGAACAAAAGGATTCCGAAGGTGAAGAAGACCATGATAGCCATGAGGACCATGAAAGTGAAGAGGAGCAACCAAATGCGGTGCTCTTCACCCCGGAACAATTGGAGGTCCTATTCAAAATGAAGAGGCCCGATTTCAATGAATTGGTTACCGCCTTCAAGGGAGGATCATCCAAAGGTGTGGAGTTCAAGCCTGCTAGGCCCGAGAACTTTGATGGGGCCCGGGACCAAAAGGTTCTGGATGCTTGGCTTGCGGAAATGGAAGATTACCTTCATGTCGCCAAGGTTGGTCGGCATTCAGCCATGGAACTTGCCCAATCTTATTTGAAAGGCTATGCCTCCACATGGTGGAAGACCGTCAGGCAAGAAGAAGTGAAGACCCATGGTTACACATGGGAATTCTTCAAGGAACGTATTGAGTTGAAATTCATTCCCAAGAATTTCGACTACATTTCAAGGTGCAAACTTTGTGACCTTGTGAATGCAAGCAATGACAACTTGCGTTAATATGTGATGGTTTATTCCGAACTCATGCTTGAAATTAGGCATATGCATGAATTAGATCGGGTGTGCCATTTTGTGATGGGGCTTCCAACTTGGGCCAAGTGCAAGCTTGAAGAGAATTGGCCCGCCTCACTAACCGAAGCCATCATGAAAGTGGAAGGCTTCTCGGATGTGGGGTGAGGTGAAAAGTCCGGGTTCAAAAGGGATAGTTGGTTCCCTCATAAGAAGGCACGCCATGAAGGGTAATGGAATTGAGGCCAAGTGTTGCAACCTTAGCTTTGGGCTCGCGACCAAGGCTAAGGGGGTTGCAAGGTTGCGGGCCAAGAGGAAGGAAGCCCGGGAATCAAAGCAAAGGCATTATAGGAGTGCGGGCCAAGAGGAAGCCCGGGAGTTAAGGCAAGAGGAAGCCCGGGAGTCACATCACATACTCCCGGGAGTGTAAGAAAGTGTGAGGGAGTGAACACTCACACTCCCAAGGCAACTCCCACTTTGGGAGATGGAGTCCCGATGGACTTCCGAAACTTCAGAGAGTGATTGCAGGGCTCAAACCTCAATTTCTTGTGGCGTTCTTTATATCATTGAAAAACTCTTGAGGCGTAGATGTCTAAAATGGGCTCGCATTGCTCATTTGGACTTTTGAAACACAAGTTGTGGCCAAAAGAAGGGCCGGGAGTCGAACTGCCAGTTTGACTCCCGACCACAAAAAGTCAGGAATCGACTCGATTTACTTAGCTTTAGGGGGCGTGCCACATATCGTTGGAAAGCTCTCAACGAGAGTTATAACTTTGCTTCATAACGCATCACGATTTGAGGTCTGCTCGCAAAGTTATGGGGCTCCAAAGTCGCGGGAGTCCCATTTGGTGCGATTTTGGGACTCCCACTCAGGAGTCCCGGGAAAAATAGTCATTTGGATGTAGCCTCCGTGGAGAGCTGCAGAGTATACTATAAGGGGGAAGGTGATGGCTTCCCCCAAGTCCGGGCCATGATGAGTCTTGTGTGTCCATGTTACCTGTGGCTCGTCCTAGCACCAAGGGTGCTCCAATTATGCACTAACCACTTTGTGTGGGTTGTGTGCAGGCCCGTGTGAGTGAGTGAAGCTTGTCAACTCTTCCTAGTCCCATCCCGGAGCTC